>ENA-ORRE01000260-ORRE01000260.1-human-gut-metagenome-genome-assembly--contig:-NODE-260-length-41717-cov-38.566463_pt1 | contig 41717 bp, 32 predicted proteins | sample MGYA00242171_ERZ509126 | MGnify/ENA primary metagenome ERZ509126 (study PRJEB26280, sample SAMEA2338648) | human gut metagenome | biome: human gut; feature: human-associated habitat; material: faeces... | reverse complement strand
TTATGTTTTACACCATATAAAAAAAAAGAGGCTGCGCCTATTTTGACACAGCACCATTGTTATTATATACACCTCAATTTATAAGGACTATGAGAACTTTATTATGTTGGGGCTTCCCCCCTTGGGGGGATTAGAGGGGGGCTTGTACTCTACTTCTTCGTTGCTTTCATGAAGTATGCAGTCAAAAAGCCAGCCTGCTACATCGGCCTCTTGGATAAATCCAGACCAACAGTTAATGATTTGCCTGATGGATTCTACGTTCTATCCGGCACAATGGCTCGTTCACTCCGCCCATGTCGGTCTTGTATCTTTCGTCGCCCCTGCACATATCGAAATCCACGAACCCTTCGTCAAACCACAGCTTTACGGCCTCAAGCAGCATGATGATGCCCGGAGAATACCGTCCGAAGTCAATGTCGATGGCCAGCCGCGGCATGAGCAGGTGGCGCTGATGGGCATATACTATCATAAATGCAGCGGGACGGGAGTCTATCTCCAGCACGTATAGGCGGCTCTCGTCCAGCTTCCGCAAGCTCTGCGTGGCGCATCCGCCGCCCACCTCCAGCATGGCCTTGATGCGTGCGACCAGCATATTTATGACACCGGTATGCTTTTCATTCCATGCCAGTTTCCTGATGAAATACATCCTCCACAACTTATACAGGTATCCGTTGTCAGGGAGATTGTCTCTCGTGTATACCTTAAGCTCCATCTTCCGCCCGTCGGTCTTCAGGTGGTTGTATGCTTTGCGGATGTTCTTGTATATATTCTTCGACAGCGAGCCAATATATTCATCCACATTGTTGAAGGATTCGAGAGGCACATGATAGCTTGTACGCTCTGTGAAGTCTCCGCCGTCCATGTCTTTCATCAGCCCTGCGAAAAGCGTGTGCTGGGGTACATCGGCCAAACTGAGATGGCATCCTGAGAAATTATCGTCTAAGTATTCCCTCAGTGCATTAATCTCCCGCCTGCATTCTGCCCCCTCCGAAGGGGAATAGGGGATCGAGGCGTTCAGAATGCCGGCCACCCAGCACGAGGGGAAGCGTACCTTGCCTGAACTGCGCGTTACGGATAGCGGCAGAATGGCGAACGGCTTGCTGTCACGTCTCATCAGTATGTAGACAAGGCGGGTCGTAAGTCTTTTCAGCATCTTCCCCCTGATATGCTCATATAGGAATCTGTTCCAGATGTAGGTCTGATAGAATGAGTAGGCGGCATACTTGATACCGTTTTCCGCAGCCATCCGGTCGAGGGCCTCCCATTCTTGCCTTATCTCTGTTATCTGGCTATGTTTTGAGAATGATATTTCTGTTGTCATATCGTGTTTACTTTGTCCTCGTTGCTTTTATGAAGTAAGCAATCAGCAGAATGTATGCGATGAGACTGCAAACCTGCGACATTGGATTCTCGAGCCATACGTTATTGATGAATTCGAAGCCGCAGAACTTGAGCAATGCGCTTACTACGCCCATCAAAGCACCGCCTGCTATGAAGCCGCTTGCTATGAGGGTGCCTTTCTCTCCTCGTATGGTGTTGATCTTTTCATCTTTAGAACGCGATGTGACGAGCCAGTTTATTGCGCCTCCTACAAGCAGTGGCACATTCAGTTCGAGCGGTATGAACATACCCAAAGCAAAGGCCAAAGCCGGTACTTTCAGTCTGTCGAGCGCGATGGCGATAAGTGCGCCGATGCCATACAAGGCCCAGGGAGCGCCCGCTCCGTTCATCATAGGCTCGATGACAGCCGCCATTGCGTTTGCCTGCGGTGCTACGAGGTGGCCCGGTTGAGCCGGATCGAAGCCGTAAGTGTCGTTAAGTAGCATCATCACTCCGCCCACGGTAGCAGCCGAAACAAGTATTCCGAGGAACTTCCAAGTCTCTTGTTTCTTTGGCGTTGTGCCCAACCAGTAACCTATTTTCAGGTCGGTGATGAACGAACCGGCAACTGACAAGGCCGTGCAGACAACGCTTCCCATGATTAAAGCGGCCAACATTCCGCCCGCACCGTTCATTCCTATGGCTGCCATAATGACCGAAGCGAGAATCAAAGTCATAAGTGTCATGCCCGAAACCGGGTTTGAGCCGACGATGGCGATGGCGTTTGCGGCCACCGTTGTGAACAGGAATGCGATGACGGTAACAAGAAGTATTGCGACAATAGCATACGTCAGGTTGTTCATTACGCCCAACCAGAAGAATATGAACGTTACGATGATGGCGCAGATTGAGCCGATTCCGATTATCTTGAACGATATATCCTTGCGTGTGCGCAGCTCCTCCGTGTTTGCATTTCCGCCACCTTTAATCTCTTTCGCAGCCAATCCGACGGCACTCTGTATGATTCCCCACGACTTGATGATGCCGATGACGCCAGCCATAGCGATGCCTCCGATGCCTATGCTGCGTGCGTAGCTTGTGAAAATAGTCTCTGGATCCATCTGTCCTACGGTCTGTGTGATTGTCGAGCCGCCCACGTTGAGTACCGTATCGTGGAAAATCAGCGACATTCCCGGTACTATCAGCCACCAGACGGCAAACGAGCCGAGGCATATAATGAATGCGTATTTAAGGCCGACTATATATCCCAAGCCGAGGATTGCGGCTCCGGTATCAATCTTGAACACCAGTTTGGCTTTCTCGGCCACCGTTTCTCCGAGTCCGATTACACGTGATGTGAACGTATTGTTCCACCAACCGAACGACGCAACAATGAAGTCGTAAAGGCCGCCGACGAGTCCGGCGATGAGCAAAGGCTTCGCCTGATTGCCTCCTTTGGCTCCGCTCACGAGCACCTGAGTTGTCGCCGTGGCCTCAGGGAACGGGTATTTGCCGTGCATATCGCTCACGAAATACTTGCGGAACGGTATCAAGAACAATATACCGAGTATTCCGCCGAGAGCCGAAGCAACGAAAATCTTAAGGAAAGATGCCGTCAGTTGCGGGTCGTTGAGCTTCGCCTGCAAGATATAAATGGCCGGAAGCGTGAATATCGCACCTGCCACGACCGCGCCCGAACACGCGCCTATGCTCTGAATGATGACGTTTTCGCCCAATGCCTTGTAGCGTTTGGCGGCCGTAGACACACCGACGGCGATGATGGCGATAGGTATCGCAGCCTCAAACACCTGTCCCACCTTCAGTCCGAGATATGCGGCGGCGGCCGAGAACAGTACGGCCATGAGCAAGCCCCATACTACCGACCATGCGTTAACCTCCGGATAAGTCTTCCGCGGGTTCATAATCGGCTCGAATTCCTCACCCTCTTTCAGTTCCCGAAAAGCGTTTTCGGGTAGCTGAATGTTTTCTTTTTCTTCTTCTTTCATGTTTCCTTGTTATGATATTATGTTTATATTATTTTTCATTTATGGTAGCGACAAGTTGCCGGACACAATAAAACGGCTTGCGTGCGTGTGGCAAAAAGTTGTCAGAAAGATATGTTTCACTTGCAAAAGTACAAAATAATATTGCAATACGTATGCGAAAATGAAGCAAAAATGTCTATCTTTGCAATTATGAAAGAAATAAAACCAATAGCATTTTTCCATTCCCCGTTCACGTCGAAGTTTGGCATTCCGCGTCAGAGCGGGCTTGTTGACGGACTTCGCGGGCGCATAGTTTTCGAGCCGGAATATAATAATGTGGAAGCGTTAAGGGGATTGGAAGATTTCGATTATGTGTGGTTGATATGGGGATTCTCGGCCAATGAAGGCAAGAAAGTGAGTTCCACGGTGCGCCCTCCGCGTCTTGGAGGCAACGAAAGGGTAGGGGTGTTTGCCTCGCGCTCGCCGTTTCGTCCCAACGGATTGGGCCTCTCGTCGGTCAAGATAGCCGCAGTAGGCAGCGGATGGGTGGATGTTACGGGCGCAGACCTCATGAACGGTACGCCGATATATGATGTTAAGCCTTACGTAGTCTATGCCGACAGTCATCCCTATGCACGCAGCGGATTTACCGACAACCGTGTCTGGAATAGTCTTGATGTGTCTGTTCCCGCAGAGTTTGAGTGCCTTTTCACCTCCGGCGAGTTGGAATCGCTTCGCGGAGCATTATCTCTCGATCCCCGTCCGCATTATCATGACGACCCCGTCCGCGTCTATGGAATGCCTTTCGCTGGCCGCGATGTGCGTTTCCGGGTGTCCGACGGCACAGTTGTTGTCGTTGGAGTAGAGAGGCTTTGATATATTACAGTTGACGGGAAACACAAGTATTAACCTGTGTTTCCCGTCAATCCGTCAACTTTGTCAACTCTCCTTTACTCCATTTCTATTGCTTCCACGCTTGGTTTGGGCGTTGCAGGCGTGCTTGGCTTGGCCTGCTCAGTTGATGCAGAGCTTTCCGACTCACTGCTTGTCGAGCTTTGCTCTTCGCCATTCTCACCGCTTTGCTCTCCGTCGGTGCTTTCGGTGGTTTCTTGTTTCTTTTTCCTTATACTGTTAAGTAGCTTCTCTGCTTCCAGATTTTCAGCTTTCTTTATTGAGTCTCGCTTCTGTACATCTATCGCAACCGTGTCGAATGTCGGCCCGTTCTTTTCCATCAGATTAGAGTCCGGGTCAATCTGCGTGCGTACATACTCCGGGTCTTCCGCGTGAATCATATTATATGTTACGCCGATAGCAATGAGCAGAGCCAGTCCTACGACAATGAAAATCATCATGCCGCGGCTGAGTTTCAAGTCTTCCTCAGCCTTCTTGCCTTTGTTTTCCTGTGGCATTGGAGCGCCGCAGTTAGGACAATACTTTCTCTTTTCGTTCACCTCGGTGTTACATTCCGGACATCTCATATCTTGATAGTAGTTTTTATTACTTGTTTTCCAAGTCGCAAATTTACATAAAATATTCCATTCCGTTGTATTTTTAACTTTCATTTTTTTATAAAGGGGAGAGAGAAGAGGAGGAGAGAGGGGATGGAAATGTCTTTTGCCGTCAGTATGTTGCGGTCGCATTGAAGCCCATTTCGCATCAGTACTTGGCCTGAATTACTCGAGTACTAAGCCCGGATTATTCGAGTATTTGAGCCCAGATTACTTCAGTACTAAACCCGGATTACTTCAGTACTTGGCCCGAATTACTTGAATACTGTGCCGGGATACTTTCTCAAATGAAGATGAAGGACTTTTTTTCTTCGCAAAAAAATGCGAAAACTTTATCCCGATAATGGAAAAATAACTAACTTTGCATTCGGCTTGTGCTATCTTTGCATAAGACAAATTACGAAATGTAAGGTATGAGTTATAGTATTGAGAAAGTAACGACACTCATCGGAGCAAGACGCTATGGCGACTGCGACGCGCAAATAGGCTTTGTGCTGACAGATAGCCGCTCGCTTTGCTTTCCGGAAGAAACGCTTTTCTTCGCTTTGAAGACCGGACGCAACGATGGGTTTAACTATATTCCTGACCTGTATAGGCGTGGAGTACGTAACTTTGTGGTAGAGAATGTGCCGGAAGACTGGGAGGAACAGTTCCCGAAGTCTAACTTCCTGAAGGTCGTGGGTACGCGCGAGGCTTTGCAACGGTTGTCGGAGCGCCACCGCGACGAGTTCGATATTCCTATTGTCGGCATAACCGGCTCCAACGGAAAGACCGTCGTGAAGGAGTGGATTTATCAGTTGCTGTCGCCGCAGATGGCCGTAACCAGATCGCCGCGCTCCTACAACTCGCAGATTGGCGTGCCGCTGTCGGTGTGGCTGATGGACGAGAATACGCAGGTGGGAGTGTTCGAGGCCGGTATCAGTGAGCCGGGTGAGATGGCAGCTTTGCGCGATATTATCCAGCCTACGATAGGTGTTCTCACCTCGTTGGGTATGGCACATCAGGAGAATTTCTCCTCTTTGGAGGCCAAATGCAAAGAAAAACTGACCCTTTTCCATGACGCTAAGGCGGTGATTTACCCGTTGGACGACGAACTGGTGGCGCGTTGCATATCGCAATACGCATACAAAGGTGAGCAGATTGCATGGTCGCAGACTAATCCGAAAGCCGCCCTATATATATATAATGTGGAAAAGAGCGACACTGAGACAACCGTGTCATACACTTTCAGGGGCAATGACGGACGCTATGTACTGCCGTTTATCGACGAGGCTTCGGTGATGAACTCGTTCACTTGTGCCGCCGTGGTGCTGCATCTCGGCCTGACTGCCGATGAGCTTGCGGCGCGGATGGCAGCCCTCGAACCCGTGGCCATGCGCTTGGAGGTGAAGGAAGGACGGAACGGATGCACGCTCATCAACGACTCTTACAACTCAGATATAAACTCGCTCGACATAGCTCTCGACTTCATGAACCGCCGCCCCGACCATAAAGGGCGCAAGAGGACACTCATTCTGAGCGATATCTATCAGAGCGGAATAAAGGAAGACAACCTGTATGCTGCAGTTTCGGAACTCGTCGGTAAGCGAGGCGTGGAGAAATTTATAGGTGTCGGTCCGCGGCTTGTAGCTCAGAAAGAGCGTTTTGCGGGCTGCGAGGCATACTTCTTCAACGACTGCCATGAGCTTGTGGAGAGCAAGTTGTTTGCCGGTTTACACGATGAGGTGATACTGATAAAGGGCGCGCGCAACTTCGGTTTCGACCGTCTGTCGGAGCTTCTCGTGCAGAAGGTACACGAGACAACGCTCGAAGTGAACCTCAACGCGGTGGTGGCGAATCTTAATCACTATCGCTCGATGATGAAACCCGACACGAAACTCGTCTGCATGATAAAGGCCGACGGATACGGAGCGGGTGCGGTGGAGATAGCAAAGACGCTGCAAGACCATCGCGTGGACTATCTCGCTGTGGCTGTTGCCGATGAGGGCGTAACGCTGAGAAAGAACGGAATCACATCGAACATAATGATAATGAATCCCGAGATGACGGCCTTCAAGACGATGTTCGACTACGGGCTGGAGCCGGAGGTCTATTCTTTCCGGCTGTTCGATGCGCTGGTCAAGGCGGCGGAAAAGGAGGGAATAACCAATTATCCGGTACACGTGAAGCTCGATACAGGTATGCACCGCCTCGGATTCGACCCGCGCACAGACATGGAAGAGCTTATCAGCCGACTGAAAAAGCAAGATGCAATCATCCCGCGGTCGGTGTTCTCGCACTTTGTCGGGTCCGACAGCGGCTCGTTCGATGACTTCTCGTCCGCCCAGTTCGACTTGTTCAAGCTCGGCGCGGATGCGTTGCAGGCAGCGTTCCCTCACAAGATACTGCGCCATATTGACAATTCGGCAGGCATAGAGCATTTCCCCGAGCGACAGATGGATATGTGCCGGCTCGGCATCGGACTCTATGGCGTGAATCCGGCGGATAACAGTATAATAAATAATGTAAGCACTCTGAAGACCACCATACTGCAACTGCGTCACGTTCCGGCGGGCGACACGGTGGGATATTCGCGCAAGGGAAAGATAGAATGCGACAGTGTGATAGCCGCGATACCTATCGGCTACGCCGACGGACTGAACCGTCATTTGGGAAACCGCCACTGCTATTGTCTCGTAAACGGTAAACCGGCTTATTATGTGGGCAATATCTGCATGGATGTGGCAATGATTGACGTTACGGGAATAGACTGTAAGGAGGGCGATTCGGTCGAAATCTTCGGCGACGACCTGCCCGTTACGGTGCTTTCCGATGTACTCGAAACAATCCCTTACGAGGTGTTGACGGGCATAAGCAACCGCGTGAAGCGCATTTATTTCCAGGATTAAAGACATTATTTCCAATATTAATATATAAAATGGTGCAGGGTTCAAATTATTTTTGTAACTTTGCACCATTACGATTTACGGACTACGTCTATCAAACAATTCAAAACATAATCATGGAACAAGTATTCAGTTACATTATCGGCCTCGGTGCAGCCGTAATGATGCCTATTATCTTCACTATCTTGGGCGTTTGCATCGGTATAAAATTTTCTAAAGCCCTGAAAAGCGGTCTCTATGTCGGCGTGGGATTCGTCGGATTGAGTATCGTTACGGCTTTGCTTACGAGTTCGCTTGGTCCGGCTCTTAACGATGTTGTTAAGATTTATGGCCTCGAGCTAAAAGTATTTGATATGGGATGGCCTGCTGCCGCGTCTGTGGCTTACAACACATTGGTGGGTTCTTTTGTTATCCCCGTTTGTCTTGGAGTTAATCTCGTGCTGCTGTTGCTCGGTTGCACGCGTACCGTAAATATCGACCTTTGGAACTATTGGCACTTCGCCTTCATCGGCGCGGTGGTTTATTTTATGACCGACAGCGTTGCGTGGGGATTCTTCGCAGCCGTTATCTGCTATGTCATTACACTTGTCTTGGCCGACCTTACAGCCAAGAAATTCCAGAAATTCTATCCCGGTATGGAGGGCATCAGCATTCCGCAACCGTTCTGTCAGGGTTTCATGCCGTTCGCTTTGGGTATAAACAAGGCTCTCGACTATGTGCCGGGAATCAATAAAGTGAACATCGATTCAGAGGGAATGAAGAAGAAATTCGGTATCTTCGGCGAGCCGTTGGTACTCGGAGTGATTATCGGTATCATCATAGGATGTCTCGCTTGTAAGGACTGGAACGAGCTGGTAGACAAGATTCCGGCCACTCTCGGACTTGGAATAAAGATGGGTGCGGTGATGGAGCTTATCCCTCGTATCACATCTCTGTTCATAGAAGGATTGAAACCGATAAGTGAGGCGACACGTGAACTCATAGCCAAGAAGTTCGGAGGAAAGAAAGAGCTTTACATCGGTATGTCTCCGGCACTCGTAATCGGTCATCCTACGACCCTCGTAGTGTCTCTTTTGCTCATCCCTGTAACCCTCGTTCTCGCCGTAGCGCTGCCCGGCAACCAGTTCCTTCCGCTCGCTTCGCTTGCCGGAATGTTCTATGTGTTTGTCATGGTATTGCCTTATACGAACGGAAACGTGCTCCGCAGCTTCATCGTAGGACTTATTGTGATGGCTGTCGGACTTTATTTCGTAACATGGATGGCACCCGATTTCACCTCGGCTGCTCACTCGGTGCAGCAGGCTCACCCCGAAGATGCAGCCGTTGCGGTGCCGGAAGGATTCCAGGCCGGTGCTCTTGACTTTGCGTCGAGTCCGCTTTCTACGCTCATCTATGCTTGCATGAAGTATATGAGCTATATCGGTGCTGGTCTCCTTACGCTCGGAACGCTCGCCCTTGTGGTTTGGAACAGAATGAGAATAAATAAATAATAAATACTGGGAGTGGCGCAAACGCGAATCTGTTGATATGCAAATGCAAGTCCATTTATATGTGAACGTCACTTCCCGATAATAAAACTACGTAATCAATAAACAAATTAAAGATATGAAGAAAGTATTTTTGTCAATCGCACTCGCTATGGGTGCTATGGCAGTGTCTGCTCAGACAGTTTATCAGACACAGACCGCTTGTCATCCGGCCGACGTAAAACACTACGACACACAGACCCTTCGCGACCGCTTTGTCATGGAGAAGGTAATGGTGAATGACCAGATTACGCTTACTTATTCAATGTATGACCGCTTTGTTTTCGGTGGCGCTGTGCCTGTAACAAAGGAACTCAAGCTCGAGACCATCGACCCGTTGAAGGCTGAGTACTTCCTCTTTAGCCGCGAGCTTGGTATCATCAACACCGGAGGAGAAGGCACAGTAGTAGTTGACGGAACCGAATATCCGTTGAATTTCAAGGAAGCTCTGTATGTGGGACGTGGCAAGAAGGAAGTCATTTTCCGTTCAAAGGACGCTTCAAAACCGGCAAAGTTCTATCTCAACTCAGCCACAGCGCACAAGGCTTATAAGACACAGTGGATTACTCTTGACGGCCGTAAGAACGGAAAGATTCAGTCTTTGAAGGCAAACGTAATCAAGGCTGGTTCTATGGAAGAGAGTAACAAACGCGAAATCAACCAGCTTATAGTGAACAACGTGCTTCAGGAAGGTCCATGCCAGCTTCAGATGGGACTCACTATCCTTGCTCCCGGTTCTGTTTGGAACACAATGCCGCCTCATACACACGGCCGCCGCATCGAGGCTTACTATTATTTCAACCTTCCCGAGGGCAATACCGTATGTCATGTGATGGGCGAACCGCAGGAGAGTCGTGTGGTTTGGCTGCACAACGAGCAGGCTATCATGTCGCCGGAGTGGTCTATCCACGCTGCTTCAGCTACCTATAACTATATGTTTATATGGGGTATGGCGGGCGAAAACCTCGACTATGGCGATATGGATAAGATAAAGGTAATCGATCTTAAATAAACTTTTTTGGCTTATTCCCGTAACCGGGGATAAGCCAAAACTACCTTGTCATAACGTAAAACTAATTATTAAAACATTGAGTCCCGGCTTTTTCTAAGTCTGTTTTTTATCATCCGGCAATATGAAATAGTCTCCGACTCATATAATCTAAACTTTCAAAAAAAATAAAATGGCACCTATTCAAACAAGCAAAATGACCAATTTCCGTTGGGTAATATGTGCGATGCTCTTCTTCGCTACAACGGTAAATTACATGGACCGTCAGGTCTTGTCTCTCACATGGAAGGACTTTATAGCTCCCGAATTCCACTGGACAGACAGTGATTACGGAACTATCACGGGACTTTTCTCTATATTTTACGCTTTTGCCTGTCTTTTCGCAGGTAAGTTTATCGACTGGATGGGTACAAAGAAAGGTTATCTTTGGGCTATATTTATATGGTCTACCGGTGCTTGCTTGCACGCAGGTTGCGGTTGGGTGACAATGCAAATCGAAGGCGTAGGAAGCATTGAGGCTCTCCGTGCTGTCAAGGCCGGCTCGCAAGTAGCGCTTGCCATCGCTTCTGTCAGCGTGTGGTTGTTCCTCTTCTGTCGTATGGTTCTCGCTCTTGGTGAGGCCGGTAACTTCCCCGCAGCTATCAAGGTGACGGCTGAATACTTCCCGAAGAAAGACCGTGCGTTCGCCACCAGCATCTTCAATGCAGGCGCGTCAGTCGGCGCTTTGGCTGCTCCGGCAACTATTCCGCTTCTTGCCCGCGCTTGGGGATGGGAGATGGCGTTCATCATCATCGGTGCCTTGGGTTATGTCTGGATGGGACTATGGGTGTTCCTCTACGACAAACCAAACAAGAATAAGCGTGTGAACGAGGTCGAGCTCAACTATATCGAGCAGGACAACGACCTTTCTGAGGTTAAGAGCGAGGCTGCGGAGACGGAAGAAAAGACCATTCCGTTCTTCAAATGCTTCCAGTATCGCCAGACATGGTCGTTCATTATGGGTAAGTTTATGACCGATGGCGTGTGGTGGTTCTTCCTGTTCTGGGCTCCGGCATACTTCTCCGACCAGTACGGCTACGCTTCCGATTCGCCAATGGCAATCGCATTGATTTTCACCCTTTACGCTATTGTTACCATATTGAGTATCGGTGGCGGTTATCTTCCTACATATTTCGTCGACAAGAAAGGCATGAATCCATACGCAGGCCGTATGCGTGCGATGCTCATCTTTGCTTGTTTCCCGATTCTCGCGCTTGTCGCACAGCCTCTCGGAGCTTATTCCGCATGGTGGCCGGCAATCATTATCGGTCTTGTTGGTGCAGGCCATCAGGCTTGGAGTGCCAACCTGTTCTCTACAATCGGCGATATGTTCCCGAAGAGCACCATTGCTTCCATTACCGGTATTGGTGCTATGGCTGGTGGAGTAGGCTCGTTCCTTATCAATAAAGGCTCCGGCGTGCTATTCACATACGCAGAAGAGCAAGGCAAAGCGTTCACATTCTTCGGTTTCGACGGCAAGCCGGCAGGCTATATGATAGTGTTCTGTATTTGCGCCGTGGCTTATCTCATCGGTTGGGTGATAATGAAGACACTCGTTCCGAAGTACAAACCGATTGTTCTCGAAGACTAATATCTAAGTCATTAATATAAAAAGGTGTATCAAAGGAAGGTTGCCAAGTTCGGCTTTACTTTCTTTTGATACACCTTTTTTTATTTCTTTTTCCTGTTTACCGCAATCCTTTGTCGCAGTAATCTCGTATTACATCCGGAGCAATCTTAGCCCAATATCTGGCTTGCGTGTTCTTTCACCTTCACCTCTTTCGGTGTAATGATGCGCTCAATGATGCCTGACTCGTTAATGATAAAGGTTGTGCGGAACGTACCGAAATACTTACGGCCACACATCGACTTCTCACCCCACACGCCGAAAGCCTCGTTCAGCACCTTTTCCGTGTCGGCAATGAGCGGGAAAGGCAGGCTGTTCTTCTCGATAAACTTCTTGTGCGATTTCCCGTCCTGCACACTCACGCCGATGACCTCATAGCCGGCTGCACGCAGTTCGGCGTAGTTGTCGCGCAAGTTGCAAGCCTGATTAGTGCATCCCGGCGTGCTGTCTTTCGGATAGAAGTAAAGCACCACCTTCTTGCCCGCATAATCACTCAGTTTTATTACATTCCCGTTCTCGTCTTGTCCCAGTATCTCGGGCGCTTTGTCTCCAATGTTCATAATCTTATAATGTTTGTTTTGTTATTATTATAATGCTTGTTTGATAATTGCATATAACTCTTTTACTGTCGGCATATCATTTCTCCGGCGATGGCATATTGCCCATCCGTCAATACGGATACAAAAATAAGAAATAAAGGAATATACTCAAAAAGATTCCCGTTTGTTTTTGTCTTTTTTACATAAAAGCCTTACTTTTGTATCTCTAAAAAGATAACGTATGGAGACAAACAAAGAGTTGAACAATGCATGGGACTTCGTTGAGAACACGGGTAAGAGCATTTTCCTTACCGGTAAGGCCGGAACAGGAAAGACAACATTCCTGAAGCGCCTTGCCGCCGAGAGCCGCAAGCGCATGATTGTAGTCGCCCCGACGGGCGTGGCAGCCATAAATGCCGGCGGAGTTACCATCCATTCCTTCTTCCAACTGCCCCTTTCCCCATACGTTCCCAACAGCGTGAGCAAGAACCGATATGACTTCGGCAAGGAGAAACGCAAGATTTTGCGCACCCTTGACATTCTCGTAATCGACGAAATCAGTATGGTGCGCAGCGACTTGCTCGATGCCATCGACTCCGTGCTGCGGCGTTTCCGCGACCACGGACGGCCTTTCGGCGGCGTGCAGCTTCTGATGATAGGCGACCTGCAGCAGCTCACGCCCGTAGTAACGCCCGAAGACGAGCGCATCCTCGCACCGTTCTACGACACTCCTTATTTCTTTGGCAGCCATGCCCTGCAACTCACCGACTATGTTACGATTGAGTTGAAAAAGGTATATCGCCAGCAAGACACGGCTTTCATTGATATCCTGAATCATATCCGCGACGGGAAGCTGCTGCCGCAAGACCTCACAACGCTCAACGGCAGATATATTCCCGGTTTCAGCCCCAAGTCAGAAGATGGCTATATACGCCTCACCACTCACAACAACATCGCCGACAACCACAACCAGAAAGAACTGGAAAAACTCTCTACACAACCGTTTACCTATGCCGCCGAGATACAGGGTACGTTCCCCGAATATTCCTATCCCGCCCCGCAGAGCCTCGAACTAAAGGTCGGCGCACAGGTGATGTTCCTCAAAAACGACCCGTCTCCCGACCACCGCTACTACAATGGGCGCATCGGCCGTATCGTTTATCTCGACGACGACACCATTCGCGTGCTCTGTTCGGGCGACAGTGAGCCGATAGAAGTGATGCCGCAGGACTGGGAAAACGCCAAGTACGTGCTCAACGAGAAGACAAAGGAGATAGAAACCGACATACAAGGCGTGTTCAGGCAGTTTCCCCTGCGTCTTGCCTGGGCCATCACGATTCATAAGAGTCAGGGCCTGACGTTCGACCGCGCCATCATTGACGCCCAACTCTCGTTCGCTTCCGGTCAGGTATATGTCGCTCTGAGCCGCTGCAAGAGCCTTTCCGGCCTCGTCCTCTCGTCGCCTATCCACGAAAGGAACATCATCTGCGACCCGCGCGTAACCTCATATATCAGTAATCAGGAGGAAATCACTGCCCAAAGCGTGTCCGTGCTGCCCCGACTGAAAGAGGAATACTATCGTTTCCTGCTCATCGAGCTGTTCGATTTCTCCGACATAGCCAACAGCGAGGAGGCTCTTTGCCGCGTGATGATAGAGTTTTTCAGCAAGAACAGTCCGCTCCTCGTAACAGCCCATAAGGAGGCGATGGCCGAGATTGGCACGAAAGTCGTGGATGTTGCCGCGAAGTGGACCACCGTAATATCGCGCATGGTACACGACAGTCTGCTGGCCGATGATTTTCAGGAACGCATACGCCGCAGCGCCGACTATTTCCACGATGCCATATCGGCCGTCTTAGACCCGGTTCTTTCCAAGACCGCCGGCATGAAAGTAACGAGCAAGGAGGCCGCGCGCCGTCTCGAAACCACGTTTGTGGAGCTTCGCCAGATTTATATTGCCAAGAAGTTATTGCTTCGGGATATTGCCGATGACGGTTTCAGTGTTACGAAATATCTCAACTCCAAGCAGTTGGCAATACTCGATTCCTTCGGCGACAGCTCACGGAAAAGCAAAAGCGCGCGCAAGACCAAGAAAGAGTCGGCATCGAAGAAGCCGAAAGAGCCGAAGGAGTCCACATTCGACATCACCCTGCGCTTGTATCGTGAGGGTAAGAACATTGCTGCCATAGTCTCGGAGCGGGGACTTTCCTCCCAAACCGTCATCAAGCATCTTGCCCGTTTCGTCGAGTCGGGCGACCTCCCCGTGACCGATTTCATCACGTCTGATACCCAGGCCATCGTGAATGAGGCGATAGAGAGTGCGGGCAGCGATGCCACATTGTCGACAATCAAGGAACTTTGTCCGTCGAAGATTACATATGGCGACATCTATTTTGTGATTGCCGAGAGGGCAAGAAAGGGGCTTACCCAATAAATATAGTGGAAGTCTTTTATTAGATATTATGTCGCCCTTTGCACACACTTTACGCCATGCTCAGAGTATTTAAGGCCGGATTACTCCGGTACTGAAGCCAAAATACTTGAGTAATCAGGCCGGAATTACTCGAGTACTGCGCCCAAATTACTCGAGTACTGCGCCCAAATTACTAAAGTATTGTGCCATAGTACTATGCTGTTCGACCGAAATAGGTTGTCCCCTGTATTTATCGGATGAGCCACGATTAGATATGAATGGGACCCTGAAACGGCTGTAAACGTCCGGTCAAAAGCCTATAAAAACTATGAATTTTGGTTGTGAAAACGCAACGAATGTTGTGGAATGTTAGGGCTGAGTAGGTTTTGAGGCAAATTATTTGCGGTATATCTGATTTTTCGTAAGTTTGGAATAATTTCTTTATCCCTTTATAATAAGGACTTTGGGTAGATTGCCTGATTTTGAGGTAATGAGTTGCCAACCGTTCTTGTTGCTGTATTCTGCTTTGATATGCTTTCTTGGCATCTCGTCTATATCACAAAGATAATACATTTCTTTTAAAAATAAAATGCAGAAGAGAATTTTTTTCTGCATTTTATTTAACGGTAAGTAACTATTCAGCATTATGTTCTTCTTTAAGAGAGAATTCCCTTTCGTCAGTTTCTAATATCTCAATAGTTCTATCAACATAAATTCTTGGATATCCTGAAACCCTTTCTGCAATATCTTCAATCCATTTTTTACATTGAGATGTAATATTTTCTGGGGAAAGCTGCTGATTTATCAAATTCCAACATAAATGATAGTGTGCTGTTCGTCCCCTTTCTATATATATTGGAGTATTTGTATATGGGTTATTGGAATTTTGGTACTTTTTTATTGTTTTCTCTGCGGTATTATGCACAACTATCCCATAATATTTTAGTTCCTCATGCAGCAAATAAGCGTCAACTAATGGCTTGCCAAAATATAATTCATTTTCTTTGTCATATGAGAAAATTCCTTGAGCAATGACTCCCTTAATAGGTAGCTGCATACTCATTGCAACGTGCATCAAGCAAATTGCTGCTTTGGATAGTAAATTAAACTTTTTTTCATCACTACCATTTACAGCAATAAGAATCGAATCCGAAAATTGCACAAACTGCAGGTGTCCACCTGCTTTTAATGGACTTGTCCGTTTTACCCATTTTTCATGAAAATCAATCAACTCTTTTTTTAGTTCCTCATGAGGTTTACCTAATACTCTGTTCTTAAACCCCATAAAATCAGCATATAAAATTAACCGTTCAGAATCCGTTGACCACTTGGGGGTATAAGGATGGTGTTTCTTTATGGTAAGTTGTTTTGGCGCATTCATGATATTATTCTATTGAAAAATCAGTATAATCTAGTAATGCGCACTGTCCTTCAACGTTAAAGTGTGCAGGTTTGTAATTATAAGAATCTTTCAACCTGTCATTTAATATAGGCTTCTGCGCAAAAATTAATGCATTCTCTATAATATCTAAATCTTGTTTGTCCACTTCTGCATAAGAGTAGCAAATTTGTTCACCTTCCTTTGCTGCATCAATGAACATTTGACGCTTATCATGTTTAGATATTCGCTCTTGTATATTTTGAGCTTGACCTATATAAAGGAGTTCTTTTAAACTAACTGTTTGTTTTTCTTGATTAAAAGTGCAGCGATAAACAATATAAATGCCACTATATGTAGGTAATCCAGCTTTGTTGCAGTCTCGCCTATATCCTCGAAATAAAATATTATATTTTTCCATAAAACGAACTTTAAACGTTATTTCGGTTACAAAGATAACTATTTATGTTGACATATAGAGTATTACAGCGTACAAATAAATAGGGAGAGCTGTTATTCTCTCCCTATTTTAAAGCGTCAAGTTCTTATCTGCTCGAATAGTGTGAACTATGAGAGCGATGAGAACTGTGTGAACTATGCGAGCTATGGCTGCTATGAGAACTGTGGCTGGCGAGTAGCTTAAACTCGGCAGAGGACTGTTCCAACACCAATGATTGTTCCTGCTGCTGTTCGATTTGAGTGTCGCTGTTGGTTACCTTAGCGACAATCTTCTCACTAACAGAGGAGCAATAGCTTGCACCTGCAAGGATTGCAGAGACCGCAAAGAACAAGAGTTTCTTCATTGATACCTCCTTTTTTAAATTAAACATTCAGTTACCTAACACGATATATCGGATGATATATGTTCTATTTTCTTGATGTGCGTACTATGAGCCTGTCTATTTGACTCAAAGAATCCCGCACATTGCCCTTTCAACACACAGCCATCGCATTCGGGGATATATATGTCTTTCCAATCCGAAATAGATTGCTGAGCATAGCAACGAATATCTTCGGGTAATACACATAATTGCGCATTATAAATATAGGGTTTCATTCCTCTATCTGCAAGCAGTAAAACCGCTTCACGCAATTCCCTATTGTAATCATACGGGTCTATCCATAGTTCTTCAAAATTTTCTTTCGCCAAGCCAGTTGTTTCCATTTGCATAAAAGCGACTTGGACGACAAAAGGGAAATTGTGATAGATGAAATCGGCAAACTGTGGTAATCGCTTGTAAGTCTGTTTATGAACGACTATACGAAGTCCTATACGCTGATGAAATAGCGCAAGATTATACAAACCTTGTACTGTTTTATAAAATGTCTTAGCCCCTACTATTCGGTTGTGTTCTTCTGCAATATCCGAGAACAACGGTATGTCTATTTGTAAATCCTGATGCCGACATTTTGCCAATTTCATGGCATATTCCTTCTCTGCGAATTTTACTCCATTAGAAAGAATACTGATAGCTGTTTTGGGTAATTCTTTTTTAATCTGATTTATCAACGTAAAGAGATTATCACCAATGAGCGTAGGTTCTCCTCCTGTTATACCAATCTCTTGTGTATTATTATCCATTAAAGAGATAAGCCTAAGATTGAATGGCGTTTTATCTTTCTCTTGTAAGATAGGAGGTTGTGGGCACATGATGCAACGATGGTTACAGCGTTCAGTTGCCATCAACGCATTGTGGTGGGAGTTAATTTCATAAACAAATATGATTTCTCCTTGTTTATTAACAACAACTATATCCCCTTCGTGAAAATCGCTAATGTTATCCACTATACAGTAAGGTTTTACTTTGCTTGCGAAAGTTGCACACGCTGTGATAGTAGCCAAATAACCGAATGCGGGCTTATTCGTATCATTACAAACCAATATATTGTTGGAACGCCCAAACAAATTACCTTTACCAAAGGTAATGCGCCCTACTATGTCGTCTTCCATGTTATATGAAGTCCCTTGAATTTGTTTCATAACACAATCAATTTAACCAAGACCAAAATATTCCGTTTATCTCTGGGTCATGTTTTTGTAATAACTCAAACAGATAGTGTATGATAGCTTTTGTTTTCTTACACATCTCGTTTGTCGGCCTAAAACCTATCATATCGCCTTGCTCAGACATATTACGAACGGGGTCAGCACCGCAATAGGGTTGGAATACACATTCAGCGCAAACAGGTAAACATTCATTGCAAGCGGAGTCAATGATATGATGAAGCAATTCGCCATTGAACATTTCTTGATAGCTGTCCTCGTTTACGTTACCCAATCGGAAATAGTAATTTTTAAAACGCGCCATCATACGAGCTTCGTCTGATACATATACATTACCGTCATAATCATAGATTGCTCCTGCAATACCTACTCCGGCAGGTGACTGCAAATCAACGAAACCTGTAGCAAACGGTGTCAGCATACGTTTCAGCAATAACGCAGCAAAACCTTCCACAAAGAAAGTTCCTTGTTTGTTCAATTCAATGATATAATCCAAGCCTTCTTTATAGTTAGCGATGAACTCCTCTACCGGATAGGCAATTTTTTCCTTATATTGTTTGGCAAAACCATAAGGGTTAAGCGAGCGTAAGAAGATATTGTTAAATCCCAAACGTATGTATTCATCGATAATATCCTTGAAACGACCTAAGCTATGTTTAGAAGTGGTCATAAGAGCCGAAACACAATCGCTGTCACCCCATATCTGCCGTATCATAGCAAGATTCTTTTCAAAAATAGCATGATGGTCTAATTCTCGATTTTGCAGTGGACGATTCATGTCGTGCAAATCTTTGGGTCCATCCAAGGAAGTGGAAATCATACATTTGTGTTTTTTCAGATATTTCACCATATCTTCGTTGAGTAACGTAAGATTGGTGCAAATGACGAAATCCAGCTCCCGTTTCTTAAACAGGTTTTGCCACTCGGCTTCTTCGATGATATATTTCACCATGTCAAAATCCGTAGAAGGGTCACCTCCTTGAAACTCTATCTTAATAAAAGGCGATGGCGACTGGAATATGGTTTTTACCACATTCTTTGCCGTCTTCTTCGTCATATCTGCAGAATGATCGTCTATGTTCTTACGGGCAACTTGACAATAGATGCAACTGGAATTGCAACGCAGCGTAGGCACAATCATATGCAGTGAGGTGAAATCACGCAGAATGCTTTTCTTGGTACGGAACTTAGTGGCAAGCATCTGTACTACATCTTCTATCTTATCCGTTGTAGCAATCTGTTTAGAGGCAAGGTCGTAGAACAACTCACTATGTTCATCCAATTCACCGTCAACAAAGTGTTGGAAATCCTCGTTTGATAAGAAGATGTATTCTCCTACTTCATTTGTAAGGAGATATTTATTATCATCGAATCGTTCAAAGCGAAACGGTAGTAATTGATAAGCCATAATTCGTCATTTTGTTACAGGTTTGAATGCTTCTTGAACTATCATATCACGAATGTGCCCAAACTGCGCATTTGTATTATAGCGAATCTGTTGGTCTATCAGTTCATTGCAAAATAGCTTAGGAATATCTTCCGTTACCTTGCTATTGTCCTTTGATTCAAAGCAAACATTTACAATTATTTGGTTGCAAACATCTGTTTGCTGGTGGATATAAAACAGATGGGAAAACTTATAGATAGCCGCTGTTATGACTTCTTTGGCATACAAGCTCGTATCTACTGAAACTTGGAACTTATCTGCTGTAAGTTTTACAATAGGAATTTTTATCTCTGCCATAATCGTACATGTGTCTTTGGCAGCCCCTCAAAGACCCTCTATTGATGCACGAAGCGTGAACTGCAATGCAACTATGTCTTTAATGGAGGTCCTGAGAAAACCTTTACGAACAGATATAGTAATAGCAGCCCACGCTATAGCGTGAGAACCACTATGCTATCCTTGTTCGTAATTAGAAATTTCTCAGGTTTCCATTAACAAGATAAGCATAACGCTTCTTTCTTTTCTAATATGTTTTGGAAAGAGTTACCTCAATCCGAATGCAAAAATACAAAATATCCATGATATAACACTTATAAAGTGCCAAATATCACGGTTTTCACACCGATTTATAGCTTAAATCGACTTTGCCGAACATTGAAACCTTGTTTTAACTTCTCAAACTGCTCCCTGAACCATTCCCCGATAGGTCGCAAGTCAATCGTAAGGATAAGCCTTCCATTGTCAGAGAACACTTTGGCTTTGACCTCTTTTGCCATGAATTTCCGTTTGTGTTCTTCCGAATATAGTTCACCGCTGTAATCAACAGGTTTACCTGTAAGCAAGGTCGCTGTCTGCTCATTGCTGAAACCTACGGAAAGGCAAAACCTTTCGAGATTGAGCATACCCTTTATTTGCGGAAACCATTTCAAGGTCTTGTTCAACAAGGTTGTAAGCCTTGATACCTCTTTCTTATGTTCAGTATCTTTTGTCTGTATCTCCTTGATGTGCTTCTGCTGTATCTCCAACATTTGGCGGCTGTGTTCTGTCTGTATGGTCTGTATCTTGGCTTGTAGCGTTTCAATGGTTTCCTCGTGGGTGGCAACTGCCTGATGCAATGCGGAATTCTCCCTCTCCAAAGTCTTGACTTTGTTACTTCCGAAAAGAGAACCGACACTTTCCGCTATGTTGGTGGCTGCGGTCGTGGCTGCACCTTTCAGCTTCTCGGTCTGAACTTCTTTCTTGGCTTGCCTGAGTTCTTCCTGTGCCGTTTTCTTGCGGTCTTGGAGTTGCCCTATGGCTGTTCGTAACCGCTCCGTCTGCTGCATCAGGTCACGGTAATACTGCCGTGTGGAGATATGCTTCGCTTCCGAGCCGTCAATGCCATGCTGCAACCCGTAACTGCTCATGGCTTGGGCGTAGGTGTCCTGATAGGATTTGAGTTTGGCACGTGTCATAATCTCATCGGCACACAGTCGGGCTGTATCTGTCGGCTTCTTACGGTATCGCTTCTTTACCTGTTCCTCCTTCTTCTTGCGCTTGCGCTCTCCCTTGACTATTGGTACAAGGGTGGCGTGTATGTGCGGTGTCTGCTCGTCCATGTGCAGGACTGCCGACACGATATTCTCCCTGCCGAATGTATCGGCAAGGTATTTCAGATTGTCGCTGCACCACTCGTCAAGTCTGCCCTCGTTGGTGATGCGTACCATATCCTCGTGTGTTCCCGTAAGCAGGACACGGATTGCCCTTACTTGGTTGTTGCCGATTTTGCGTGTCAGTCCTGCGGTGTCCAATCGGTGCTGTATGGCTTGTGTCCTGTTCTCCATTCCGTCAGGGAACCTTATCAGCTCCCGATTGAGATGCGTCCTGCTCTCATTGGCATTCTTCGGTTTGATGGTGCGCTCTATGTGTGCTGACATAGCGGCATCCGTTCCGCTTGTCTTTTCCATGTGTAATACTGCGTAGCCCATATAATAATCCTTTCTTTTTAGTTTGCAAAACAATGGTTGATGGTTTACTCCTGTACGGCTTTTGCCGTTGGCTTCGGAGTGTCCAGAGAGGTGCAACCTCTTTGGCTTATTGGGGGATTTTCAGCGTTGCTTGCAATGCGGCTCGGAAAATTCCCTAATAAGCTATGGTATTTTCCGTTGGCAAATATCCGTGTCGCAGCAAGCATCCTCTCTCTACATCTTCAGCCCTCGCTTTTTCGGTGGCTGCATCATCCGCCTTGCGGATTGGACTTGCTTCTCCTGCTTTATCGGCTCTGCCGATTGGGACAAGGGCTTGCCGCACAGGTAATCGTTCAGGTCTTTGTACCCGTTGTAGTTTTGAGAGAAGTCCCTGATACGTCCGGTAAACTCTCCTGCCAGTTCCCAATACGCTTTCCGCCCTGCCTCGTCATTGTCGAGCAGACAGTGTATGCGCTCATACCCGTGTAGCACGTCTATGGCTTTGGATACATTAGAAACGGAATTGAGAATAACGTAATCCTGCCTGTCAAGGTTGGGCATGGTCGGGCAGTTCTTCATCCGTAAGGTGAGGAATGAAAGATAATCCGTCACACCCTCGAACACGAGGCATTTCTCTCTCGGTTCTCCCGACTGTCTGATATGGCTGATGTCCTTCGGGGCGATGCAACCCTTGAAGAAACGGTTGCGTACTTCATAGCCTCCTGCCACATTCGGGAACCCGATGGCGAAATAGGGCTTGCCATTATGGACGAAGTGCAGTTCCTTACATTCAGCTTGCGCCAATGCGGTGTTTATCCCACGTTCCTGCAAGTAGCGGAGCAATGCAGGGTGAGTGAGTTCTCCCACCTCCAAATGTTGGAAACTGGGTTCGGATACCTGCTGACGAAAAGAGAAAGACACGGGACGGACATGCGGCGTTTGCTCCGCTATCTTACCAAGCAGGTAAGGCACATAGTCCGAACCGTAAAGTTCCTGTGCCAATGCGATAATATTACCACCCTTGCCTGTTCCGAAATCGTACCATTGATTGAGTTCGGTGTTTACCTTGAACGAGGCTTCCGCTTCCTCCCTGAACGGTGATTTGTACCAAAGGCTTTTGCCCTGCTGCTTGACGGGGCTGTAGCCCAGACTTTGCAGATAGTCTGCCAGTCTGATTGTTTTTGCTTCTTGAATGTTCATAATGTATATTCCTACGGATTTGATGATGGTTGATAAAGCGATGATTTGATGAATGGGATAATATTATTGTTGTATATCAACATGATAGCCTCTCATCATATTTTCATCAAAACATTCACCGAAAGAGAAAGAATATTGATGGTTTCTTTCTCTTTTCATCAGCAAAATATCTTTGGCGAAAGATTGATGAGAAAGTAGCAGTCTGTATTCCAATACTTTTATATACTTATTCATCATTTCATCAAAATAATCATAGTGCTTCTAAAAAAGCTCTTGTCACGGTGTAATACCTTCCTGTCCTGCGAAGTGGGGAATAACGGCATTCCCGATTATAGTCCACTTGGTAGGTGGTATATGTAAGGGTGTTGTGTGCAGGCGTGAGCTTCCAACACTCCTGTAATACTTTCCTCACTTGGTACTTCTCCGCTTTGACATACGAGTTTGCCAACAACGTGAGAATGTCGTTGCTGCAAAAAGAGAAAGTGTCGATACCCGTGCTTGCCATGATGTCAAGTACAAGTTCGCACATCTCTATCTCCAATCGGTTGCGGTTGCTGCGGATAATCTTCCGCAAGGCTTCGGTATGCAGCAATGACGAGGCAAACCACATACGGCTTTCTTTTTCGGTGTAGAGTTGCCTGTGCTGCAAATGGTAGAGGAAAGCAGGAATTTCCGCTTTCAGCTTTTGTAGGAAGTCGGTATCATCGGACTGCAAACGGTCTATCTTCCGTACCCAGTAGCGTGTTTCCCCTGCGTCTATGATGACGGGCAGATACTCGTTGTTGGAACACAGCACGAACTTGGCGAAGAACGCTATCTCGTCACGGTCTTTGCCTTTGGCTTCCACCTTGTAGGATAATGTGGTACTGAGGTTCTTCAACCGCTCGCTGTCCTCCCTGCGGCTTAGCAACACTTCATCCACCACAATAAGGAGCTTCCCTGCCCAATCGGAATTGAACTGGCTGCGGAAGTCCTCGTTGGTGTTGAATGTCACGTTGTTCTGAAAAAGAGCTTTCAGAAAGTTCAGAAACGTGCTTTTGCCAGTGTTGCGTTCTTCCGATACCAACAACAGGATAGGCAGTTTTTGGATGGGTTGCAGGTATAGCAGTTGCAGATAGTCCATCCCCAACTCGTATTGCTCCCCGAAGATGTGCTCCACCAACGAACGGATAGAGGGAAAATCACCCTCCATTGGTTTGTGATCTATCGGTTCGTAGAGGTTCAGGAACTTGTCCACCACAGGACGGTAATTCACATGGTCGGGAACTGTGCAGAAACCGTCATACTTCGGTACGGTGGCTAGATAATGCTTACCATAGTCCTGCCGCAATGTTTCGTTATTCCACCCGATGCGTTTCTTCACGTAGCCGCCGTTCAGTCGGGGCTGATTCACTAACTTGTAAAGGGTCGTACCCACTCGGATAAACTCCTCCTTGCTGATGTCTAATTTACTCATTGTTCATACGCTTAAATAATTGATAAATAGTTGTGTGCAAAGTTAGAGTGAGCCGTTTAAAACCTTGATACGCAAATCACGGAAGAATGGCGCAAAAAACACACGGAATGAAAAACTTGCAGTCAGTCGAGAGCATAGCAATAAAAAATCCCGAAGAAACAACCGTTATAGAGGGGTGCTTCTTCGGGATTACCACATTCCTGTGAATGAATGGCAATACGCCTACCCAATTATGTATATGGATACATTTTCGGCAATGGGAATACGCATCGGTTTCATTACTTCATGTCATTATATCAATACACTTTACGCTTGATATTTAGACGCTTTCATTCCATTACCCAGCGAAAAGAAGATGTTTGTTTTCTCTTTTCGCAAGTACAGCCTTTCAAGTATGGCATTGCGTACTCGTTCTGCTCCGTATGAGTGGATGCGGAAAGCGAGAGCGACAACCATTTCAAGACTGTAAACATCCATACCGATTTTGCCCGATAAGCGGATATACCGTTGCACTTCATGCTCTTTCAGTATTCCGCTTTTATATACTGCTTTAATTGCGGCACGGACGGATGGAGCAATAATACCGAACAGGCTGACAAGTTCCGCTTCACTCATCCATACCGTTTCACTCGGTACAGTTATCGTACCGTGATCTGTGATTTCGATGATATTCCTTTTCATTGTCCTGCCATTGATACGTTGTTAAACGATTGGTTCAGCCTGTTACCGAGCATAGTAAGGTCGTTATCCAACTTCTGCGTTGTGATTTTTGCGTAGATTTGGGTCGTGACTATGTTTGTGTGACCCAAAACACGGCTCACGCTCTCAATCGGCATACCCTTACTCAAAGCCAACGTCGCAAAGCCATGGCGCGCACAATGAAACGAGATGTCCTTTGTTATCCCGCACTCTTTCATCACCTTTTTCAGAGGTTTGCAGATAGACCAGTAGTTGAGATTGGGGAAAACGAGGTTGTCCACCTGCAAGGGACGGTAACGCTCTATTATCTGCAAGGGTATATCCAGCAGTTTCACTTGGAACGGTACTTTCGTCTTGTGCCGTTTCGATAATATCCACTTCTCACCGTTCACTTCCACGATATTGTCATAGGTCAGTTCCTTGATATCCACGAAAGAGAGGGCTGTGAAGCTGGCGAAAACGAAAATATCACGGATATAGGACAGCTTGGCATCCCCGAACTCGTGCGTCATCAACGCTTTCAGTTCGTCTTCCGTCAGGTATTCACGCTCCTTTACATTCGGGCTGATGTGGAACTGGGCAAATGGGTTTCTTGGCATCAGTCCGTTGAAGTGCGCACGCATGACAACTCCTTTCAACCACATGCACTTTTCCCATATCGTCCCGTTGTGCAGTCCCGCTTCCGTAGAGAGGTAGGCTGCGAACTCCTTGATGAAGTCGGGCGTAATCTCCAACATGGACATATCCGTCCGTCTGTAGAAAGACTTGATGAACGCTGCCACATGGTTTCTTGCCCTCACTCGTGAATGGTAAGTTGCCATTACCCTGTCCTTGCCGACACGCTTCTTGAACACCTCGTTCTCACGGTCGAATGCTTTGAGTAGAGTCTCGTACTCGCTGCCGATACCCTGATAGGCATTGCGAACCATTTCCGCAGTTACGAACGCCTCACGGTCGGATATGCGCTGGTAGTGCTTGATGATTTGCGCCTTGATGTTGTCCAATGCCAAATTGATGTCCCGTGCCTCCTTGCTCTTGCCTTTGACTCGGTTGCCCTTGATGTCCCAAAGCGTCTTCGGGACACTCTGCTTGCAACTGAATTGCGCCACAGTCCCGTTGATTGTCACTCGTCCCATGATGGGGACAATACCGTTTTTCTCCTTGCTGCCGTTCACGTAGAACAACACTTTGAATGTACTTCTTGCCATACTCGTTTTTTTTGTTTGCAAAGTTATTATTCAACGAGTTAGACCTTGATAAGCAAATCGGCGCAGAACGGCGCAATCATTGCAGGGAGCGTTAAAAATGCGTCTCACTTCGGGTAACGATTTGAAAACCGTTCTGCTTCATAGAACTGCTTTCCTTTGCGTTTCCCGTTTTTTGTGGTTGGCTTCATTTGGCACTGTAAACGCTTTAATGATAGTCATTTCAGTGACATTTCAACCTCTTTTAGCGGTTATTCCAAAGATTTTTTGTAACTTTGCCATAATTGTACGGAAAATAAAATATTAGGATATGAAAAAGAATCTGATTTTAATGATTTTGGCACTCATGCCATTCCGCTTGTTTGCCCAAAGCTACGACGCATTGTGGAAACAGGTGGACGAGGCGGGCAAGAAAGACTTGCCGAAAACGCAGATTGCCACACTGAAAAAGATTGCAGCAAAGGCCGAAACCGACAGAAACTACGGCCAGTTGCTGTCATCCGAGCTGATGGCGGCGGGATTACAAACTGCCATTTCGCCAGACTCGGCGGATGTGGAGATAGCCCGCATAGAGGCAAAGGCTGAGAAGGCTGAGGCTAAAGACCCCGTCCTTGCGGCTGTTTATGATGCCGTGCTTGTCCGCATATATAGCGACAGAAGTACGCATGGCGGAAACTGCGATGCCAAAAGATTTGAATATACCAAGAAGGCGATGGCCAATCCCGACCTGCTCGCGCAGCACAAGGCGGCGGAATATCCCCCGCTGATTTCCAAGAGCGAGGACAGCAGAATCTTCAACGACGACCTGCTGCACGTCATCGGTATGTCAGTAGGCAACTATACGGGCCTGCACGACTATTATAATAAGGTGGGCAACCGTCCGGCGGCGTGCATTGCGGCATCTATGATGAACCAAAATGTGGCGCAACTCGACTCGCTTATCAATGTGTTTGGCGACCTGCCCGAGGCCGGCGAACTTGCGCGCAAACGCTATCAGGCTATGCGCCATGACTCAACAGCTGAGCAAACGATAAAGTATATAGACTATGCTGTGGGCAAATGGGCTAACTGGAAGACCATAGCCGAACTGCGCAATGAGCGCAAACGACTGACTAATCCATCATTTAGGGCAGACTTCCTGTATAAAGCGAATATACCGGGGCGGACGTGTAAGGTGGATCTGATGCGCATCCGCAACATCCGTGAACTCACGATGAGGGTGAGTCTGCTCAATGCCACGGCCGAAATGGAAGCCGTGAGGAACAAGAAATACGACAAGTTGGCGGCGCTGATAAAGACAAAGGATGTCTTTGTGAGGACGCTCAGATATGCTAATGAGAAAGCATACGAGCAGCACTCGGACAGCATTATCATGGACGGGCTGCCCGTGGGAATATATCTCGCGGAGTTCTACGCCGACGGAAAGCCGTTGGAGAAGTCGAAGACCGTGTTTTATGTAACCAATCTTCATGTGATGGCTTTGGCTCTGCCCAATGACAAGGTGCGCTATGTGGTAGTAAATGCGACGACCGGCCGGCCTGTTCCGGGAGCTACAATAAAATCTGTTGTGAAGAGAAACGGAGCGAAAACAAGCCTGTACACAACCGATAAGAACGGTGAAGTGCTGATAACTCAGGGACTTCACAATTCTGATAATTATAAATATGTATATACCGCGACCGACAAATCGTGTCCCGAAATAAGCCTGTGGGCGTCTTACTTCTCCTCGAATAGCAAGGAAGACCGCAATGTCGTGAACGTATATACCGACCGAAGCATCTACCGTCCGGGGCAGAACGTACACGCGGCGGTGGTTCTCTACAAGCAGACGAGCAATGTTGAGACCTCGGTCTTGGCAAACAAGGAAGTGAAAATCACCCTGCGCGATGCCAATTACGAAAGCGTTGAGGAGAAGACCGTAACCACCGACAACTACGGAACGGCACACGCCGATTTCACGATACCGCAGGGCGGACTCACCGGCAACTTCTCCATTCTGGCCGAATGTGGCACTTCGGGTGCTGCAACGATAAAGGTCGAGGAGTATAAACGCCCGACATTCAAGATTGAGTTCCCCGAATACAAGGAGAAATACGCCGCCGAAGACACAGTAACCGTGAAGGGCTACGCGAAGACCTACGCCGGAATGCCCGTGCAGGGAGCGAAGGTGGAATACCGTGTGAGCCGTCGCCGCGCTTTCTGGTGCTGGTGGAATCAGGACGATTTGAATGATGACGACCTCTATGAGGATGAGGCTGTTACCGACGAGAGCGGTGCGTTCGAGATGAGGATGCCTTTGGATATGCCCGATGCGGATGATTACGAAGACGGCATAGTGCCACGCCGTGGAGTGTTCTTCAACTTCATTGCCGAGGCAAAGGTTACGGATATGGGCGGCGAGACACACAGCGGAAACTTTAGTCTGCCTCTCGGCACAAAGACGACATCGTTGTCTTGCGACTTGCCCGACAAGATTTTGGCCGACAGTCTGAAGCAGATAACGTTCAACTACACCAATGCGGCGGGCAAGCCGATAGACGGCAATGTTACGTTTACGCTTGGCGGTAAGGAATATAAGGACAAGCCGGCGAACTCTCCGATAGCTGTCAGAGGATTGAACTCGGGCAATTATCGCCTGTTTGCAGTGTGCGGCAACGACACAGTAGAGCAGAATGTGGTGCTGTTCTCTCTGAAAGACAAGCGGCCGGTGGTGGAGACCGATGACTGGTTCTATGTGAGTGCCGAGCAATTCCCGTCAGATGGTGGCCCGGTATATTTGCAGATAGGTTCGTCCAAGCCCGGCCAGCACATAGTATATAATGTGTTCTCGGGCAAGAAGATGCTCGAAAGCGGTGTCATCGACCAGAGCAACGCACTTCATAACCGCGAGTTCACGTACAAGGACGAGTACGGCGACGGAATATGGATTACCTACGCGTGGGTGAAGAACGGCATCATGTATAGCCACAACGCCTCTATCAAGAAGCCGTTGCCCGACAAACGCCTGCTCATGGAGTGGAAAACGTTCCGCGACCGCCTCGCTCCCGGACAGCAGGAGGAGTGGACTTTGCAGATAAAACGCCCCGACGGAAAGGCTGCCGACGCACTGCTCATAGCCTCGATGTATGACAAGTCGCTCGACCAGATATATCCGCACAACTGGAATATCAACTTGGGACTTTACCGCAGTGTGCCTTATACGACTTGGCTTGATAACTTCTTGGGCAGCACAGGCGTATATTACAGTATGCCATACAAGAACGAAAAGGAGATGCGGTTGGCTTTTGATAAGTTGAATACAAAGTATTTCAGTTTGTTGGGAGTTACGGATACCAGACTGCTTAATTATTTATATGGCTCTGTTCAGGGGGTGCAAGTGCGCAATTCAAAAAGCATACGTGTCAGAGGATATGCTGCGAAGTCTGATATGGCCGCTCCGATGGCTAAAGAGATGGCTATGGATGAGAGCCTCGCCCTTAACGAAACAGTTGTTGTTGGCTATGGCATTGCAAAGAAAGAAGCGAAGACCGGAAGCGTTTCTGTAACTGAGGGTGGAGGAGAAATGCCTGGAGAAGAGAATGAAGTGTTCGGTGATGTGCAGATGCGCGAGAACCTTAATGAGACTGCTTTCTTCTATCCGAACCTCATAACTGATGCAGACGGCAACGTAAACATCAAATTCCAACTGCCCGAAAGCGTAACCACATGGAAGTTTATGGGCTACGCCCACGACCGCAGCATGAACTACGGACTCGTCAACGGTGAGGCAGTGGCGCGCAAGACAGTGATGGTTCAGCCTAATATGCCGCGCTTTGTGCGTGTGGGCGACAAGGCCACATTGTCTGCCCGCATCTTCAATTCATCGGAAAATGCGGTAAGCGGAAAGGCGAGAATAGAACTTGTAGACCCTGAAACGGATGCTGTGGTTTATGCGGACACGCAGGATTACACCATCAGCGCAAACGGAACATCGAATGTCTCGTTCGCTCTCGATATGCCGGTTGTGCTCGGAAGCGCATCGCATTCAACATTAAACTCTCAATATTCACCCCTTTTCATTTGCCGTGTGATGGTGTCGGGCAATGGATATAGCGATGGCGAGCAGCATTATCTGCCTGTGTTGACCGACAAAGAGATGGTAACTAACACCGTTCCGTTCACGCAGAACGGAGTCGGAGTGAAGGAGATTGACCTTAGTTCTCTTGTGAAAAGAGGAGAGGGGAGAGAGGAGAGAGGAGAGAGAAATGCTTCTCAGACATCAGATGTCAAACTGACGGTGGAATATACCAATAACCCCGCATGGCTGATGATACAGGCTCTGCCGTTCGTTGGCAATGCAAACGAGACGAATGCGATAAGTCTTGTGAGTGCGTTCTACGCCAACAGCCTCGCCAATAATATGCTGAACAGTTCGCCAAAGATAAAGAATGTATTTGAGCAGTGGGCTGCGGAGAAGGGCGACGAGACCTCACTGATGAGCAATCTGCAGAAAGACCAGAGCCTGAAAGAACTCCTGCTGAACGAGACTCCGTGGGTGGCAGACGCCAAGAACGAAGCCGAACAGAAGCAGGCCATCGCCCGTTTCTTCAATGAAAAGAATATAAACGATAATATCTCGACCACCCTCGCATGGCTGACAAAGCTCCAGAACGCAGACGGCTCATGGAGTTGGTGGAGTGGAATGGACGGAAGTCCGTGGATGACTGTAACGGTATGCAAGACCCTTGCGCGTCTGAACAAGCTGATTGGTAATAGTGCAGACACTGATAAACTGTTGGATAAGGGTATGGAATACCTTGTCAAGGAAATAAAAGAGGAGGTTACGGAACTGAAAAAGGCTGAGAAGAAGGGTGCAAAGAACCTGATTCCGAGTGAGTTGGCATTGAACTACCTCTATGTTCGCTCTATCACTGGCGGCAAATATGCAGGAAGTGGTGCGCAGGATGTGGCTTATTTAGTGAAGCTCTTGGCTCAGAATACATCGAAACTGACGATATACGGTAAGGCAAACTCTGCCATAATCCTTGCCAAGAACGGCTATGCGACAAAGGCGAAGACCTTCCTCCAGAGCATGAAGGAGTATTCCGTATATACAGAGGAGATGGGCCGCTACTTCGATACGCCGAAGGCTTACTACTCATGGTTCGATTATCGCATTCCTACGGAAGTGGCTGCGATAGAGGCTTTGCAGATGCTGGCACCGCAAGACACCAAGACCGTGGAGGAGATGCAGCGCTGGTTGTTGCAGGAGAAGCGCACTCAGGCGTGGGACACTCCCGTTAATTCCGTAGATGCAGTGTATGCTTTCTTATGCGGACAAGGTTCTGACGGCGGCAATCTGTTCGGCGACAAGCTCGCCACAAAGGAACAGACGGTGCTGAAGATTGACGGGAAACCGTTGGAACTGCCGCAGGCTACCGCCGGAATGGGATATGTGAAGACTACCGTTCAGGTTGACGACGCGAAGACATTCACGGCAGAGAAGACTTCAACGGGCACAAGCTGGGGAACTGTCTACGCACAGTTCTTGCAGTCGGCTGCTGATATTGACGACGCCGCATCGGGCATTAAGGTGCAGCGCGAATTGTTTGTAGAGATGAGCAAGAAGGACGAAAAGAAGCGCAAGACGGATCAAGGCGATGTCGTTTCGCTGAAAGTGGGCGACAAGGTGAAAGTGGTGATAACCATAACCGCCGACCGCGACTACGACTTCGTGCAGATAACGGACAAGCGTGCGGCCTGTCTGGAACCCGCAACGCAACTCAGCGGTTATCGCTACGGCTACTATTGCGCTCCGAAAGACAATGTTACGAACTATTATTTCGACCGTATGGCGAAGGGTAAGCACGTGATTGAGACCGAATACTATGTAGACAGAGCCGGCCAGTACAGCACCGGCACTTGTACGGCACAGTGTGCTTACGCTCCCGAATATATAGGAAGAACAAAGGCAAAACAACTTAATGTGGATGAGGATAAATAAGAATATAATGCTGGCTGCGCTGCTTGCCGTCTCATCGGCGGCTGCACAGGCGCAGAGATTGACATCGGCAAAGGAGATAATAAACGTGGGAAGGGTGGAATACCGTTCTCCCGTTACTGCCGAATTTGAGATAAAGAACGTCGGAAATGCTGAGGCGCACATCGAAAACATACGTGCCAATTGCGGGTGCGTGGTGGCGAAACCTCGGCATAAGACCATAGCGAGAGGCAAAACGCTATCCCTTGCGGTAACGTATGATGCCAAACAACTCGGCCATTTCGAGAAAGTCATAGGCATATACGCAAGAGATTGCGAGCCTTACTATGTCGTGATGAAAGGTGTTGTGGTAGCCGACGCGGCGGAACACGATAATGTCTTTGACTACAAACTCGGCGATTTGGAGGTTGACCGCACCTCAATCGAGTTCGATGACGTGAATGTTGGCGACCGTCCTGTGCAGAAACTACATATCAGAAACGCTACTGACAAGGAGGTAGAGCCTGTCATCATGCACGCTCCGGAATATCTCAGCACTACCGTCTCGCCCCGGAAGATTGCACCGGGACGCACGGGAGTGGCCACGATAACGCTCGACAGTCGGGAGATGCATGACTACGGACTGACGCAGACGGCCGTTTATCTTGGTGCTTTCCCCGGCGATACGGTGTCGGTGGACAAGGAAATAGAGGTGTCTACGGTGCTTCTGCCCGTGGCACAGACACTTACGGCACAGCAACTGGCCGACGCTCCGCGCGCAGGATTGGCTCCCGCATCCCTCGACCTCGGTGCTTTCGGCAGCAAGAAAAAGAAATCCGGCGTGGTGTATTTGAAGAATGAGGGCAAGACTCCGCTTGAAATACGCAGCATACAGGTGTTCATGCCGGGCTTGGACGTGTCGCTCGGCAACAGGACGATAGCCCCGGGCGCAGTGGAGAAGATAAAAATCACCGCCCATAGAGACCTCTTGCAGAAAGCGCGCACGCAGCCCCGCATCCTCATGATAACAAATGCGCCGGCCAATCCAAAAGTAATAATAACCGTAAGAGTGAAGTGATGCTGACAATTGAGATAGACAACGGAAGCGGATTCTGCTTCGGTGTAACCACGGCGATAAGTAAGGCTGAGGAGGAACTGGCCAAAGGCAGTACGCTATACTGCCTCGGCGACATCGTGCATAACGGCATGGAGGTGGAGCGGTTGACGGAGAAAGGGCTCGTAACTATCAACCACGACGACCTGCGGAGTCTGCATAATGCGAAGGTGCTGCTGCGGGCGCATGGCGAACCGCCGGAAACTTACGAGATTGCGCGCCGTAACAATATCGAGATAATCGACGCTACGTGTCCCGTGGTGTTGCAGTTGCAGCGCAGGATAAAGAAACAATATGATGCAAATCCCGATGCCCAAATTGTGATTTTCGGCAAGAAGGGACACGCCGAAGTGCTCGGGCTTGTGGGACAGACCAACAATTCCGCCATTGTAATAGAGCATTTCAACGGCGTTGAGAAGCTCGACTTCTCGCGTGACATATACCTTTATTCGCAGACAACGAAGTCGCTGGATGAGTTCCACCGTATAATAGACTACATTCAGGAACACATCTCACCGCAGGCAAAGTTCAAGAGTTTCGATACCATCTGCCGTCAGGTGGCCAACCGTATGCCGAATATCTCGTCTTTCGCCTCCCGCCACGACCTTATATTGTTTGTTTCGGGGCGCAAGAGCAGTAACGGTAAGGTGCTGTTCAATGAGTGCAAGCGCGTGAATCCCAACAGTTATCAGATAGAACGTGCCGAGGAGATAGACTTAGATTGGCTGAAAGACATTAATACCATAGGTATTTGTGGAGCCACAAGTACACCGAAATGGCTCATGGAGGAGTGCCGCGACTTCATATTGAACCATACATAAGGGACGGGAAATATCTGCATATCTTTCTTTAGCATACTTGTTCGTTCTGCTACAATACGCTTGTACTGTTTGTACATAGGCTTTGTACTTTTTGTACAAAGGCCTTGTACTTTTAGTACATAGCCCATGTACAAGTTGTACAAGGCCTATGTACTAAATTCAAATTGCAGTGATACAGGTGGTATCATATATACAAGAGAGGCTGTACCCAGATAGGTGCAGCCTCTTTTGTAATCTTCTGTAAAACATAAAATAAAGAGGCTGAGTCGTAATTAATGTTTACGGCTCAGCCTCTTATTGGGTAAAAAAGCTTTTTTTGATAAATTTACCGTTCTTATTCTGCGGCTTTATGATATTCATTAAGCAGCCATGCCTTTTGTTCTTCGATGGTCATGTGGCTGTTGTCAAGCTCAATTGCATCGACGGCCTTGCGCAGTGGAGACACATCGCGGTGCGTATCAATGTAGTCGCGCTCCTCGATGTTCTTGAGAATATCCTCGAAGTTGCCTTCCATGCCTTTGCTTTGCAGTTCGTCATAACGCCGTTGGGCGCGCACTTTCGCATCTGCTGTAACGAAAATCTTAAGTTCTGCATCCGGAAAAACGGCCGTACCGATGTCGCGTCCGTCCATCACGATGCCCTTCTCTTTGCCCATTTTCTGTTGTTGGGCAACAAGTTTCTTGCGGACAAACGGCAGTGCGGCGATGGGACTCACGTGTGATGACACTTCGAGAGTGCGTATCTCGCGTTCCACATTCTCTCCGTTGAGATATGTGTCGGGCTTTCCGGTCTTGTCGTTCAGTCGGAAAGAAATGTCGATGTCTTTTATTTTCTGCTCCAATTCCTCGGCTTTCACGCTACCGTCCTCGCCGAACAAGCCGTTGCGGAGCGCAAATAGAGTTACCGACCGATACATTGCTCCGGTGTCTACATATATATATCCTATTTCGTGCGCAAGGTCTTTTGCCATCGTTGATTTGCCACATGAAGAATAACCGTCGAGGCAGACTACAATCTTTCTCATTGTCTTATATGTTATTTTAGTGTTATATAAATTCCGAAAGGCCTTTCCTGTCAGCCTTTTCTTTTCTTCTTCTTTATCTCGGTTTATTTGGTTCGTACGTTCCTACGACTACTTCTTACAGTGAAAAAGCGGCGTTTACGACTAATGAACTCGATGAGACGTGATACTTGCCGTATGCCACATTCAGCTTGAAACGTTCAAGATTCAGGCCCGCGCCAAATGAGAGGCCCGCGCCATGACTGCTTTCACTTTCGCCGTCGGAAATCTTCATCTCCTCGACACGACGGAAATTATATCCTGCTCCAATCCATAGCGATTGCGACAACAGCACGTCGGCACCGAGAATTATGTGATTCTTGAAACTGTAATTATAGTGGGTGAGGTCTACAAGCGTGGCGGAAAGGCGCACGGGCAGCGCAGTGAAGGTCTTGCTCACGCCCACCTGAAGGTCTAAAGGCATCTTTCCGAACTCCTCGTCGTATGCTTTCACTTCGCCACCGAGGTTCTTTGCCACGGCCGAGATAGACCATTCGCGGTCAGGGTCATAGTAATTGACACCCAAATCGATGCCTGCGGCCATCGAACTGTAACTCCCGATGTACGACATAATAAACTTTGCTGTGATTCCTCCTACGATTCTTTCCGACAACTGGTACGAAAAAATCGCGTCGATGGCAATATCGCTGGCTGAGAACTCGCCACTTTGAACGTTGTTTTCGTCGGTCTGCTTCATCTTACCATAGTTCACATATTGTATGCCGCCGGCCAAAGTAGCTTTCTCTTTTAGTATTTTGTTGAACGATGCGCTCATATAATTCACTCCGTCCATATAATTCATGTAGTTTAATCCGATGGTCTTGTCATTGACAGAAGCCGCCAATGCCGGGTTTGAGAACATCAAAGCTGGGTCGTCCTCGATGATTGTGATGTTTTCTCCACCCAATGCCGCAGCGTGGGCACTTACCGGAAGGCGCAGGAAGTTGTATTCCGTTTGGCTTTCCTGTGCTGTCGCTGTAATCGCAAAAACTGCAAAGAGAAGTGCAAAAAAGCTATTTTTCATCTATTTTTATCAAATTTATCCGCAAAGATACGGCTTTTTTCAAATATCTATGTTATTTTTGTCAGTGAATTGCCGGACTGTCCGCAAAATACGGTTGGTTTGCAATGACGCTTTCATCTGTGCAGATATAAATATAACGTAGAAAAGTTCTAATTAGTATTTTAGGCTTGGAAATAAAGAAGTCGAAAACGGTTGATTTGGAAAGCAGGAAACTTTCGGGATTTCTGTTGGGGCTTATTGTCGCTCTGACCTTGTGTTTCGGTGCTTTGGAATATAATGTCCGGCCTGATGCCGAAGCGGAAACGGATGATAATCTTGATTTGTTCGATGAGGATATGGAGAAGATTCCCGTACTCGACCAGAAGGATATGATTGCCGCGATGGAAGAGCCTGTGAGTGCGCCTTCTGTGACGGAGAAGGTTGAGGAGGTGCCACAGCCCTCGCAGTCGCGTGATGTGGATAATGTAAATCTTGATGAAATTAATGACGGAAAGGCTGCCGCTACCGTGGATGTCATGCCCGAGAAGGTGGAACATCAGGTGGTTGCCTTGCCTCCTGTGCCTGTTGATGAGAACGATAACCCGCTGAATTGGCGTGTGGTGGAGGAACTTCCTGAATTTCCCGGCGGTATGGTCGAGTTTATGAAATGGCTCACCAAAAATCTGAAATATCCCCCGATGGCGCGCTCCCGCAATATTCAGGGCAAGGTCGTGGTACAGTTTGTTATAAACAAAGACGGAACTATCTGCGACGCTAAGGTGCTGAAATCGGTGGACGCGAGTCTCGACCGCGAGGCGTTGCGCGTCGTCAGTATGATGCCTAAGTGGACTCCGGGCAAGCAAAACGGTGCGCCGTGCCGCACATTATTCGTTATTCCGATAATATTCAAAATATAAATAATATGAAAACATCCGACGAACTTCTTGAGTTATTCAACGATTATCTTGCTAAATTGCCATACGAACGCAAGCCGGAGAGCTTGTATGAGCCAATAAAATATGTGCTTTCGCTTGGCGGAAAGCGTATTCGGCCGGTGCTGATGTTACTTGCTTATAATATGTATAAGGATAATCCGGAAAGTATTCTCGCTTCGGCGTGCGCTCTGGAGACTTATCACAACTATACGCTGCTACATGATGATTTGATGGATAATGCCTCGATGCGTCGCGGACAGGCTACGGTTCATGTGAAGTGGGATGCGAATACGGCTATTTTGTCGGGTGATACGATGCTCGTTCTTGCTTATCAGCGTATGGCTCAGTGCGATAACACTAAGTTGAAGGAGGTGCTCGACCTTTTCACAGTTACAGCTTTGGAGATTGGCGAAGGTCAGCAGTACGATATGGAGTTTGAGAATCGTAGCGATGTAAGGGAAGAAGAGTATATCGAAATGATTCGTTTGAAGACGAGTGTGTTGCTTGCCTGCGCGCTGAAGATGGGTGCAATACTTGCCGGAGCACCTGCTGAGGATGCTGAAAACCTGTATAAGTTTGGCGAAAAGATTGGTCTTGCCTTCCAGTTGCAGGATGATTATCTTGATGTTTACGGCGATCCGGCAGTTTTTGGCAAGGCTATTGGCGGCGATATCTTGTGCAACAAGAAGACATTCATGCTCATAAATGCATTCGCGCGTGCTACGGATGCGCAGCGCGGGGAACTGTCCCGTTGGATTAATGCAGCCGAGGCGTGCGACCCGAAAGAAAAGATTGCAGCCGTGACTGGCATATATAATAAGATAGGTATAGATCGGTTGGCTGTCGAGAAAATCAATTTCTATTTTGATGAGGCTCGCAAATATCTTGCTGCCGTGCGTTTGGATGATGCCAAGAAGAAAGAATTGGCAGATTATACGGCTTGGATGATGAAACGCAACAAGTAGGAATATGCCTTATCGAAGACTCCCCAAAACCGACGCGGCACGTCTCAAGGCTTTGCAGACTTTGCTGAATAATGACGATATCTATACCGTCAGAAACCGTTTCATAGACTGGAAATTGCTGAATAAGGCTCAACCACTGTATGACCGCCTGCTAACGGCTGTAGAACAGTATAAGATTGATATGTCTTCGCAGGTTAGAAACGCTGGTAAAATAGATGGATTGCAACGTAAGGCGGCTTTGTATATCAGTCATTTCCTGCAAGTCCTGTTTATGACCATTGAACGGGGAGAAATCAAACGAAAATATCTTGAACTCTACGGATTGCCTCTTGATTCTACCTCTTTGCCTAATATGAAGTCGGCTGAGAGCATAATAGAGTGGGGGAAGAGGGTCGTGGAAGGTGAAAAACTGCGCTTGAAGAAAGGTGGCAGACCTATTTATAATCCAACAATCGGCATGGTTGCCACTCATTGCGATATATTCCGTGAGGCATACGAGAAGCAGAAGCGATTACAGTTGCGAACAGCGCAGTCTTTAGAGAATGTCTCTGCTATTCGCCCTGAATGCGACGCGGTTCTTCTCGAATTGTGGAATGCAGTGGAAAATCACTTTGCCGACCTCCCGCCAGAGACCCGTTTTGCCGAATGCCGCAAGTTCGGAGTGGTGTATTATTACCGTCGGCATGAAGAAAAGATATATTAATAGAACGCAATTATGAATTTTGTTGATACACATACTCATCTCGATGGCGAAGAGTTTGCGGCCGACAGAGATGCCGTAGTGGCTCGTGCGATAGAGGCCGGAGCCACCCGCTTGTTTGTTCCAGCAATAGATTTGAAGTCTGTTCAATCCGTTCTTGACGTTTGTTCTCGTTATCCTGGTGTTGCCTATCCTATGCTCGGTTTGCATCCGGAGGAGGTGAAGGAAGATTATCCGGTGGTTCTTGATAAGATATATGCTATATTAAAGGAGTCATTGAGCAATCCTACCGTTTCTCCGGTGATAGCTGTTGGCGAGGTGGGATTGGATTATTATTGGTCGCGCGAATATGAGAAAGAGCAGTTGGCCGCGTTCGAGGAGCAGGTGATATGGTCTGTAGAGACGCGTTTGCCCCTTATGATACATTGTCGGAAGGCGCAAAACGAGATGGTAAGGCTGTTACGAAATTATGAGAAAGAGTTGCCCGGAGGTGTATTTCATTGCTTTACCGGCAACGAGAAAGAGGCTGCTGAGCTTCTGCAATTTGATAATTTCGTACTTGGAATTGGCGGAGTCCTCACTTTCAAAAAGAGTCATTTGCCCGAAGTCCTGCCCTCGACAGTTCCATTGAGCAGGATTGTTTTGGAGACAGACAGTCCCTATATGGCTCCCGTTCCGTATCGCGGGCAGCGCAATGAGAGTGCCTTTGTCGCGGAAGTACTCGCAAAATTGGCGGATTGTTATGGCGTGAGCCGTGATGAAGTGGCCGAACATACCAATCGAAACGTGCATCGTGTCTTCGGTATTTAACGAAATAAACTTTTTCCTAATCATATTGTGATGGGAATATGTCGAGATGGTTTTGATTACAGAAACCTTGTTATTATCCGTCAATGGTAATAGCGTTGCAAAGTATCGGTAACGTAGATGTAACGCAAAACTGATTATTAAAAGGACTGACTCCTGCAAATGGAATCAGTCCTAATTTTATTTTGTATCAAAAAAAATATCGGACAGCAATAATATTTTTTGCCTTATTTGGCGCATATGGAGTTACTTGATTATAACCTTCCGTGTGTCTGTCACTTTATTGTTTTGAACTCTGCTTACACAATAAACTCCTGTATTGTTAGGAATATACATCTGTGCAGATGTCTGTCCTGCCGGGATAGTCTGCTTCTTCACCTTCGCTCCATTTGTAGATACGACTACTATGTCAGAACCCGTCTTGTTGTCATCTCCCAAACTGATATTTATTGGCGTATTCTTCTCTGCGATGGTGGGGGAGAGCTTCATTGATGCAGGAACTTTCATCACTTGCTTTATGTCGGTAGAACTTTTGTCTATCTTGTAGAATATCGTTGCGCTCTTGTTGTCTGAATAGCCATTGAATGCGAGGTATGTGTTGCTTCCTATGGTTATGACAAAGGCATAATCAGAATAAGAGTCAATATCGCCTGTAAAATCGCTGTCGAAATTCAGGTCTTTTATGATTTCTCCGCTTTCCGAAACAACTTGAAAACCTGTTAATGTTTCATATCTGTTTTCAGAAATAACCATTGTCTGTGTTGTTGTGATTGTTTCATCGTATGAAGGCTCTGAGCCTTCCATACTTGGTCCGTTATAGTTTGACGATAATTCATATTTGGGAATGAGATATTCAAACTTTTCATCTTCGTTGAACAAAGTCTGAGACATCTCAAAGAAGTAATCATTTCTTTCGTCTCCTTTATTCAGATTGATGTTGCAAAGATGCAGTCTTTTTAAAGTTTTCTGTATCTCTTCTGCGTGTGTACCAGCAACTTTCCATTCGGAGTATGTAACAGTGTAATTCGTGGTATAGCCAGTCATGCTACCATTGCTGAGAACTAAATAAAATTTTGGGTATTTCTTGCCAAAATAATCGTATGCAAAATACATCCGGTCATTAGATGGGCCGTAGTCATAGTATGAATAATCAAACGAAATTATTTTGTCTCCATTCTCTTGTGTCGTAATTATCAATTGTGATTCGTTAAACTTGGGATTAATTGCAGTTTCTTTTTCGATGAATTCTTCATAGGAGCTATACTTGCAAGAGACTGTTTTTCCTGTTTCTTCAACCGCCACAACCTCACGTGTCATATCTTGATAAGTGAGTTGATAATTAAAAGTATTGTTGTTTTCTAAGCTGAGAGTTTTTGTTACATTAAGGTTTTCATCGTATATTAAGAGTTTGTTCTCATCGCTGTTGTCTTTTAAAATCATTAAAGGAATGTCTTTGTAAGTAAATTCTTTAGGGATGGAAAGTGCCATTCTATCGGGGCTATATCCCAAATTGAAACGTCCTGTAATTGTTTGTGCGTTGGCATTACTTGCTGCTATTAATGCCATCGCTATAATAGTAAATGTTTTCTTCATTGTATTTTGTATTTAATTTGAAAAGGCGTGTAACCATTCGTAGCTTGCCTTTTGTTTGGTTACCGCCAAGTGACCATCTGCATACAAGCACAGAATAGTTCACGCCTAAAAACGTGAACTTTCAGTATGCTTGTCCTCATGCAGTGAATTTTGGCGGTATTCAACAAAAGGAGAACAAGAGCTAAAAGCTCAATATCTTTTTATTTTATGTTCATTCAAGTCTTTGTGAATGGAAACGCTTCTTCGTTGTTAATAGTTTTGCCGCATATAGCGGCGTTTTTTGTTTTCAACTTGCGGAATGTCTTTCTCCTTGAGAGACTTTTCCTTTTAGCGTTCCGTTCTTTTCTGTCTGTTTTTGACCTCCTATTTTACGTTATTACTAAGCCCTCCGAAGCCTTATTGGCAAATTTAGAGAGCCTTGATGCTATTGATTAATTGCAAAGATAATTATTAATCTTTAATTAATAGTTGTTGTTTGAGTAATTTTTGACTTCTCCGTAAAATAAAGAATAATCTTCGAAAAATCTTTACAACTATCCCCTCTAAAACTCGCGTATTTTCAATCAAACTCTC
>ENA-ORRE01000256-ORRE01000256.1-human-gut-metagenome-genome-assembly--contig:-NODE-256-length-42240-cov-5.491407_pt1 | contig 42240 bp, 29 predicted proteins | sample MGYA00242171_ERZ509126 | MGnify/ENA primary metagenome ERZ509126 (study PRJEB26280, sample SAMEA2338648) | human gut metagenome | biome: human gut; feature: human-associated habitat; material: faeces... | reverse complement strand
GGCAGCCAATGACATTACAATTACACGCCGTTATTTTGATTTATGGAAAAATATCCATGATGATTTAGGCTTTGATTCGGATGGTAACTTTCAAACGTTGTCAGGATATTTGCGTGCGGAAATAGAAAATAAACATGATGGCTATTTGGAAAGGGTTCGCATGGTGGTGAAAATTTATGTGGACCATGGCAGACCCATTTGGTGGAATACATTCAAAGTTGTACCCTGGTCTCAAATCTGTGCAGACCTTATAAAGGCTTATCCGGATGAAAGGCATGTTTGGGAAAAGGTCGAAATCTATTCAGTGAAAAATTATAGGTCTCGATGAATTATTACGGCCGTATCCGTAGTTTTAACGTGTTTTTTCGTACATTTGTAGACTATTTTAAATTACAGATATTTGTAACCTTTTTAACTTTGACAGAAGAATGAGAAAATGGCGTATTGAGGACAGTGCTGAGCTATATAACATTTCCGGTTGGGGGCTCAAGTATTTCTCGATTAACGACAAGGGTCACGTTCAGGTGACTCCGTGCGAGGGTTATGCATCCGTCGATTTGAAGGATTTGATGGACGAATTGCAGGTGAGGGACATTACGTCGCCCGTACTGCTCCGTTTTCCGGATATTCTCGACAATCGTATTGAAAAGATTTCGCGCTGTTTCAAGCAGGCTGCTGCCGAGTACAAATATGAAGCCCAGAACTTTATCATTTACCCGATTAAGGTAAATCAGATGCGTCAGGTGGTGGAGGAAATTGTCAGCCACGGCAAAAAGTTCAATATCGGTCTGGAAGCCGGTTCTAAGCCGGAACTTCATGCGGTGCTCGCAACAAATATCGACGAGAGCAACCTGATTATCTGTAACGGTTATAAGGATGAAAATTATATCGAGCTGGCTTTGCTGGCTCAGAAAATGGGACGCCACATTTTCCTTGTGGTGGAGAAACTCAACGAGCTGCGCCTGATTGCTACGTTGGCAAAGCGCATCGGTGTGCGCCCGAATGTGGGTATCCGCATCAAGCTGTCGAGCTCCGGCAGCGGAAAATGGGAAGAATCGGGTGGCGACCACAGCAAGTTCGGTTTGAATTCCAGCGAACTGCTTGAGGCGCTTGATTTCCTTGAAAAGAACAAGATGAAGGAATGTCTGAAGCTGATACATTTTCATATCGGCAGTCAGATTACAAAAATACGCCGCATCAAGACGGCTTTGCGTGAGGCTACACAGTTCTACGTGCAATTGTCGAAAATGGGCTTTAATCTTGATTTCCTTGACATTGGTGGCGGTCTGGGCGTTGATTACGACGGAACACGCAGCAGTGCCAGTGAAAGCAGTATGAACTATTCAATCCAGGAATATGCCAACGACGCCATCTCGGCGTTGGTGGATGCCTGCGAGAAAAACGGATTGAAGCAGCCGAACATCATTACGGAATCCGGACGCTCGCTGACAGCCCATCACTCTGTGCTGATTTTTGAAGCGCTGGAAACTACGCAGCTTCCGATATGGAATGAAAATGAGGAAGTTTCGGAAACCGACCACGAACTGGCCCGCGAACTTTACGATATTTGGGACAAACTCAATCCGCCGCGCTTGCTCGAAAGCTGGCACGACGCGCTGCAAATCCGCGAAGAGGCGCTCGACCTTTTCAGTCTGGGAATGCTCGACTTGCGTACGCGTGCGCAGATCGAAAAACTGTTCTGGTCAGTTGCCCGCGATGTCAACGATATGGCACAGGGCATGAAGCACATTCCAGATGAGTTGAAAATTTCAAAAATGCTTCCCGACAAGTATTTCTGCAACTTCTCGCTCTTCCAGTCGCTGCCTGATTCCTGGGCTATCGACCAGATGTTCCCGATTATGCCGATTGCCCGTCTTGACGAACGTCCGACACGTACGGCTACTATTCAGGATATCACTTGCGACTCCGACGGAAAAATCAATAACTTCATATCCAGCCATGGCATCTGCAATGCTTTGCCGGTACACTCGCTGAAGAACAACGAATCGTATTATTTCGGTGTGTTCCTTGTCGGTGCTTACCAGGAAATTCTGGGCGACATGCACAACCTGTTCGGCGACACGAATGCCGTGCATATCAGCGTATATGCCGACCGCTACGAAATCGACCAGATTATCGACGGCGAAACGGTGGACGAAGTGCTCGACTATGTACAATACAATCCGAAGAAGCTGGTGCGCAACGTGGAAACGTGGGTGACACGTGCCATGAAGAGCGGCAAGATTACTCCGGAAGAAGGTCGTGAGTTCCTGAGCAACTACCGTTCGGGTCTTTACGGATATACTTATCTCGAAAAGGATTAACGGCTGTCGGATGGCTTGCAGGTATTTTATGCGTCTGGCGTACAACGGTGCGCCCTTCCATGGATGGCAGACCCAGCCCAATGCCGTTTCGGTGCAGGAAACGCTGGAGAAGGCCATGTCGATGGTGATGCGCATGCCGGTGGCAATCACCGGTGCGGGACGGACGGACACGGGAGTGAACGCCCGTACAATGGTGGCGCATTTCGATGTGGAAGAGCCTATTGCCGACACTGCCCGACTGGTTCGCCAACTGAACAGCATCGTGGGACGCGATATTGCCGTTTATGAGATAGTAAGGGTGGGTGACGAGGCACACGCACGCTTTGATGCCACGAGCCGTACCTATAAATATTTCATTGGCTTGGAGAAGTCGCCGTTCAGCTATCATTTCTGCTGGACTCCTCCCTATAAGTTGGATGTGGAAGCGATGAACCGCGCGGCACAGCGTCTGTTTGACTACACCGACTTCACGAGTTTCAGCAAGCTTCATACGGATGTGAAGACAAACAACTGTCGCATCGACTATGCCTGTTGGCAGATGGAGGGCGACAAATTGGTGTTTACCGTGACGGCCGACCGTTTTCTCCGCAACATGGTGCGTGCCATAGTCGGTACGCTGGTGGAAGTGGGCCGCGGCAAGATTACGGAACAGCAGTTCTGCGAAATTATCGAGAAGAAGGACCGCTGCAGTGCCGGAACATCAGTTCCCGGAAACGCACTCTTCCTTTGGGATATCACCTATCCGTATCCTACGTTTTGAAACATAACGTAAATGATAAATATGGGAAAACCGTTGTCGGCTGACCGACAACGGTTTTTTTATGTATCAATTAGCACACAAAAAATAGTCGCTGTTTCACAACAACGACTATAACTAAATCTACAATCTATAAAAACATATATATTTCGAAAAAAGCGGTTTTTCAATTTTAGAAATATATACCATTTTCACGGTATACCGATTCAAAGAATCAAGATTGGCACCTCCGGTTTTCGGAGGGGAGTTACTCATAACTCTTCCCAAATGTATTAAATAAAATTGAGATATGCAAGACTTTTTAAGAAAAATATCAAAAAAGTAATTAACTGAGTGTTGAGAATGCTTGTTTTTTGAGTACATAAAGAAACAAAAATTGTTATTATTGTGTCAAAAAATAAAACCAACCCGTAGGAAAGGACGCTTTTGGGTTGCCAACAAGCTATTTTGAGTTTGAAAATGATATTGCTTCAGAATTATTATTAACTTTGTGAAAATTAAGTCGACAACAGGAATTTCGGTTGCGTTTTTTGTTGTTCGGCTTGTGTTTTTGTCGTAGTCCGGTTGGAGGTTGCGGCATAAAAAAGTTTTGTAACGCCTTTTAATTTGTATATACGATGAACAAGATTGTTGAAAAACGGCATTTTTCAGAAAAGGTGGTGGAGTTGATTGTGGAGGCTCCGCTTATTGCACGTTCGCGCCGTGCCGGTCACTTTGTGATTGTGCGTGCCGACGAGCACGGAGAGCGCATTCCGCTGACCATTGCCGATGCCGATAAGGACAAGGGTACGATTACGCTTGTGGTTCAGGCTGTGGGCAAGTCGTCGCAGAAGATTTGCAGTAAGGAAGTAGGCGAATACCTGCACGATGTGGTTGGTCCGCTCGGCCAGGCTACGCATATCGAGAAAGTTGGTACGGTGGTTTGTTGTGGCGGCGGTGTCGGAGTGGCTCCGCTTCTGCCCATTATCCGTGCGATGAAGGCAGCCGGCAACCGTGTTGTCAGCGTGTTGGCCGGACGTACGAAGGACTTGATTATCCTTGAGGACGAAGTGCGTGCTTCGAGCGACGAGGTGGTGATTATGACCGACGACGGTTCTTACGGCAACAAAGGTCTGGTGACCAATGGCGTGGAGGATGTCATCAATCGCGAAAAGGTGGATTTGGTGGTGACTATCGGTCCTGCCATCATGATGAAGTTTGTCGCTTTGCTGACAAAGAAATATGAAATTCCGACAATGTGCTCGCTCAACACGATTATGGTCGACGGTACGGGCATGTGCGGTGCCTGCCGTGTGACAGTGGGAGGCAAAACAAAGTTTGTCTGCATCGACGGACCGGAATTCGATGCCCATCAGGTGGATTTCGACGAGATGCTGATGCGGCTCCATTCTTATGACGACGAAAATAAATAACGGGGAGGAAGCACTATGAATGAAAAAGAAATAAGAGCGCAACGCCGCGCCGAGCAGTGGCGCGAGGAACTGCGCAAGGCTAAACCTGCAAAGGAACGCACCTCGGCAGAGCGTGTGAAGATGCCGGAACTGGATCCCGATTACCGTGTGACCTGCAACGAGGAGGTGAACCGCGGACTGACTGTAGAGATGGCGATGGCCGAGGCTACACGCTGTCTGGACTGTCCCGATCCGCAATGCGTCACAGGCTGTCCGGTAGGAATTGACATTCCTTCCTTTATTAAGAATGTGGAACGCGGCGAGTTTGCTGAAGCGGCGGCTGTTATCAAGTCGACAAGTGCGCTTCCGGCTGTATGTGGTCGCGTTTGTCCGCAGGAAAAACAGTGCGAAAGCAAGTGTATACATTTGAAGATGAAGAAGCCGGCGGTGGCTATCGGCTATCTCGAACGCTTTGTGGCCGACTATGAGCGCGAACATGGCAAGGCTTCTGTGCCGCAACTGGCTCCTGCCAACGGCATCAAGGTGGCGGTAGTGGGCAGTGGTCCTGCGGGATTGGCTTTTGCCGGCGACATGGCGAAATATGGCTACGACGTGACTGTGTTTGAGGCACTGCACGAAATTGGCGGTGTGTTGAAATACGGTATCCCTGAATTTCGTCTGCCGAACAGCATCGTGGATGTGGAAATCGACGGCCTGCGCAAGATGGGCGTGAAGTTCGAAGCCAACTGCATCGTGGGAAAGACGTTGAGCTACGATGATTTGCACGATATGGGCTTCAAAGGCATATTCGTGGCTTCAGGTGCGGGGCTTCCGCGCTTTATGAACATTCCGGGAGAGAACCTTATCGGTGTCATGTCGAGCAACGAATATCTGACACGTGTCAACCTGATGGAGGCTGCACGCAAGGATAGCGACACGCCGGTGTTGCATGGCGACAACGTGGCAGTGATTGGCGGTGGAAATACGGCTATGGACTCGGTGCGTACGGCACGCCGTATGGGTGCGAAGAACGTGATGCTTGTCTATCGTCGTTCGGAAGCGGAAATGCCTGCCCGTCTGGAAGAAGTGAAGCATGCGAAGGAGGAGGGTGTCAACTTTATGACGCTCAACAATCCGGTGGAATATCTCGGCAACGAAAAAGGACATGTCACGACAATGCGTGTACAGCGTATGGAACTGGGCGAGCCTGACGAAAGCGGACGCCGTTCGCCGGTGCCGGTGGAAGACGGTATTTACGATGTGCCGGTCGACCTGGTGATTGTCAGCGTAGGCGTATCGCCGAACCCGTTGATTCCGAACGCTATTCCGGAATTGGAGGTGAGCCGTCGTGGTACGATTGTTGTTGACGAAGAGTCGATGCGCTCATCATTGGGCGACATTTATGCCGGTGGCGACATTGTGCGTGGTGGAGCAACCGTTATTCTTGCCATGGGTGACGGACGTCGTGCCGCAGCTCATATGCACGAAGCACTGATGAAATAAAAACAAATCGTTTGATTATTAATAGATATGCATTTCTTTTACGAGAAGTGCATATCTATTTTTTTTACGGTAATAATTATTATCTTTGGATAAGATATAAGGCGGCTCGGCATAGTCAAATTTGAAAACTCCGTTTTCATTTGCCTCTGCTCTCGCCTTTCACTATCTTTGCCGGGAATTGGATGAGGAGGTATTGTCAAATTTGAAAACTTTGTTTTCGTTTGTCTTTGCTCTCATCTTTTGTTTATTCTGAATTATAAAACCAAAAATTAATGAAAAGAATGATTTTGTGGCTGCTTGGTGCAGCAATGGCAATGAGCGCAAATGCGCAACATTGGAATTTTGGGATAGAAGCCGGTTATTTGAACAGTCGGATGGCAGTAGAAGAGTTATCGGCAGAACCGAATCACGGATTTATGGTAGGAGTGACTGCCGGCTATACATTTCCTCAGAACTTGGTACTGGAATCAGGATTGAGCTATCAGCGCAAAGGTGGAACGCTTTCGGGCGACATGTTGGTGAATGGCTTGAGATTGCTGGATATTGACAAGATGGACTATCTGCATCTGCCTGTGACCGTAGGCTACCGTATTCGTCTTGCCGACGATTGGGCACTGACTCCCAAAGTGGGCGCATATATGGCCGTAGGACTTCAGGCTAAAGGCAAAGTTGCAGCTTCCGACCCGTTCGGACAGCCGGTATTGGGAACGTCTGATTTGTTCAAGGATTCTCAGCTTCGAGTAGACTATCGTCCGTTTGACCGTTTTGACGGTGGCCTTCAGTTCGGACTCGACCTTTCCTTCCGCAAGTTCCGTCTCGGCGTCGGCTATCAGCTCGGTCTCGCCCATATGTCTTCCATCTACGACCCTCAGCTGTACAACCGTACGCTCAGCCTTTCCCTCGGCTACAATATATTCTAATTGAGAGGATATTACAACTCAAAATACACAATACCCCGTCGAAATCCGTCACGGTTTCGGCGGGGTGTTTTTATTGAGTAACTATTTGGGATAGTCGGTGGAAAAACTGCACTCCTATTGTTTTTTGATACTATTTTGACAAGGTGTTTTTAACCCAAATTGGTCATTAGACTTTATGGTGGATTTCGTGCTGCTGCCAGGCAGATTGATTTCTGTCTTTGTCGAAGATGTAGCGGGCTACATCGAGAAAAAGCAGGAAGCAAGATGCCGGCAGCAGTGCGGAAAGCGACTAAAGAGCCAACTAAAGCTAACTGTCGACAGCCGAACCTTGTTTGGCGGTCTAATGATCGTTTTGGGGTTAAGTGGAATATTTATAGCGAGGCGGAGTGCAGTTTCGGGTTTATGGCTTTCCGTGTCACCAGCCGCCGAGTTGGGCCACTGCGTCACGTAGGGTTTCGTCGGTAATTTCCTTGGGACGCGAAGGGGTTGGGTATTTCCCGTTTTCGACCGGTGGCAGTTCGACAAGGAAAACATGGTCACGTTCCTGCGGCAGTCCGTATAAATGCCGTAGCCAAAGATTTCTCATCAAGTCGGCAATTCCTTTGGGGGAACTGATTCGCTTCATGGCTGTTTTGAGTTTAGGGTTGATTATAAAACGGAATTCTGACATTCCCGGGCAATAGTGTCGAGCACCTCGTTGTACCAGCTGTAATATCGGTTGCCGTATCCCGGATGATAGGTACGGAAGGAATTTTTTGGAAGATAGCGGCTGGAGAAACGAACAAATTCGTTTTCCTTATAACCTTCCATTGGGAGTATTTCCAGATCCGGAAGTTTGGCTTTTAAATCACTGTCGTAGTGTGGTCCGGACAAGAATACGCATATTTCGGGCTTGATTAATTCCAATTCTTCGCGCAGCACGTTGAAATGTTCGTTTTCGAGTTCGGTGGCACGTTGTTCGGCATGTCCGGCCGACTGTTGTTTGCCGAGCTTGTTGATGTTGTTCCAAAGAAAAGGACGTGCGCCTTTCAGTCCTATTTTATTGCTGAGCGACCACAGATATTTCCAGAAAAGCGACGGATAGTTCTTTCCGAGTTCAAAGTTCCGGTAGCCTTCCATGAGGGTTGCAATGTCTTCGCTGTCACCCCAACCGTTTGTTTCCTGACCGAAAAACATGGCTTTCGGCACTGGTTCGTTTTCCCATGTGGAAAGCAGTAGGGGATAGGAACTTTCTTCAAAAAGATTTTCTTGATAAAGGGCATTGAACAGCGTTGTTAGGCCCTCTGCATGACTTTCGTACAGCTCTTGTAAATGTTTCATCGTTGTAGCGTTTTATTTTTATGCTGCAAAGTACGCATGGGTGGTTGCCAAAAAGTGTCAGTCATGGTAAATTTTGTACATTTCTTTTATTTGTTCGGCGATTTTTTCCCGTAGTTCGAGCGGCTCCATCACTTCAATGCCTTCCCCGTATTTCAGGAGTTCATGGATGAAGTCGTAGGACGGAATGAGGTGCAGTGTCAGGATAGGGTTGCCGTGGGCGTCTGTCGTTTCCATCTGTGAATGATGGAAGGGAACGGTGCGCAGATAGGCAATTTGGTCGGTGTCTACGCGCAGTCGGACCGTAACAGCCTTGCCGAATTCAGGAGAATAGGTATACACGCCGAACGAGTCATTGAAATATTCGTTGACGGAGAAATCGTCCGGCATCTCAAATTTTTTCTGCAATGTTTCCAACGACTGTATGCGGTCGAGGCCATACACTCTCTCCTCGTCCAAGTCGGGCGAATAGCCGACCATGTACCACCGTTGCCGGAAATGCTTCAATCCCCACGGCTCTACCGGAAAGCTCGTTGCTTTCTCGGCATAGAAATTTTGATAGGATATTTTGAGTAGTTGGCGGTTTTCCATAGCATTGAGGATTGGCATCAGGTATTTTTCGCTTGACGGAATTTCCTCAATGCTGATATGCCGGTCAAGCAGGAGATGCTTTTCCGTAAGGTTGCTGATGGCAAACGCCTCGAGCAAGCGTTTTTTCGTGACGTCGAGGTGGTCAAGGTTCTCTATATGGTAACGTTTGTCGCCATGGCGGTCGCAGACGATGTTTATGTCGAAAATGTTTTCAATGGCTTCACGGTAGCGGTGGAACGTACGTTCCGGCAGTTCGTTTTCCTTACGTTCGTTCAGTTCGGAAACGGCCCATTTCCGATTGATTTCTTCGCGTGTGATTCCGTTGGAGCGGTAAATCACATCCATTAGCCAAAAGTAGCGTTTGAATAGGTTTGCTGACATGTGTTTTTTGTTGCAAAGGTAAGGAGAGCATGTGCCAAAAAGTGGCAGTTGTCAGTGTCTCTTTATAGGTTAGTGTGTTAAAGCGGATTATTCCTCGAAGAACGGCTTTACGTTTTTCCAGGCCTTTTCCATTTTGTGCATGTTCTGTCCCATGAATGCGAATATTTCCGGCCAGTCGGAACGGCGGTGGAAATTGAGTCCTTCGCGGCTCAGATAAATTCTTTTTACAGTCTTGTCGATGCCGGCAAGTTCATAGTTGTCGTCCCAGATTAAGTGGTCGAAATCACGGCCATATCCCTTTGAAAACAACGATTTGCAGCTCTCCATTTTCGACCACTGTTCAGCAAGGACAGCATCGCTCGGGTGGTTGAATTCCATCACCACCTCCACAAGTTTGGGTTCCACCACCCATTTCATTTCAATGCCCTTGACACGCGTATTATACAGCATGAACTTCGTCCGGCGCTTCGACAGCACCGCATCCGTGTTGCAATATTCCGCAAATTCCGTCCAGAACTCGCGTTTCAACGCCTTCATCTCATCCTTTGAATACATTCCAAACCAATTTTTCCGCAAAAATAACTAAAGGCAAGCCCCGAGACAAACGAAAACGCAGTTTTTAAGCCAGGCAACACCTAATAAAATGAGTTGTCGAAGTGTATTGAAATTTTTGTCTTGTTTATGTGAGGAAAGTAAACTGCAATACAGACATGGGTATAGCGTGTAAATAATAAAACTCAATATTAGAACCTGTATCTTTTATGTTTTTAACATTGTTTTTTATTCTAATATATGTTGATTTATTTTTATGTAGAAATATTTTTAATGTTAAGAATGTTTGGTGACTTGGAAAAATTATTTGGAGTGACAAAACTGTCGTCATCAATTACTAGTGCATGTAATAATGAAGGGGTAAGGGCAGATGTCAAATCGTGGCGGTCAGAGCTGGATAGTAAGATTTTCTTTGATTAAAATCATGAAGTTAAATAAATTAATGTGCGATGTAATGTGTTGATATATAGTACGCTGTACAAAATTACCCCAAATAAAAACAATTTTACCTATTGATTAAGAAAGGTTGCTATAATTTTGTGGTGTAAAATTTAATATACAATGAAAAAACTATTATTATCATTAAGTCTATTTTTTATGTTTTGCTTCAGTAGTTTTGGAGCAGAAATTCCTCGGCCAGAATATCCTCGGCCACAATTTGAACGAGATAGTTGGATTAATTTGAATGGTACATGGAGTTATGAGTTTGATTTTTCTGAAAGTGGATTGGAAAGATCATTGTTTAACTCTAAAGGGTTTGAGAAACCAATAACGGTACCTTTCTGTCCGGAAAGTCCTTTGTCGGGAGTAAATCATAAAGATTTTATTAATGCGATGTGGTATCATCGGACTTTATCAATTCCTCAAGATTGGGAGGGAAAACACATCCTTCTTAATTTTGGAGGAGTAGATTATAAGTCTACAATCTATATAAATGGAAAGCAGGTGTTTGTTCATTATGGAGGTTCATCATCATTTTCTGTTGACATATCAAAATATGTAACAGTTGGTAAAGACAATGATTTGGTTGTCTATGTGCAGGATGATGTCCGTTCTGAAATGCAAACCGGAGGAAAACAGTCACGGCGTTTGTATTCATACAGTTGCCTGTATACTCGAGTAACGGGCATTTGGCAGACTGTTTGGTTGGAAGCTGTGGAGAAAGGTGGTTTAAAAAGTTGTCGAATCACTCCGGACTTGGATGGTGGACAATTCGTTTTTGAACCTGTCTTTTACGATTTGAATCAAAATGTAAAATTGAACATTCGGATTCTTGATAAAGGTAAAAAAGTGTTTGATCAAACGATAAATGGCAGTAATAATGCTTTTGTCAGCGCAAAAATTAAGAATGTAAAGACTTGGTCTCCTGAATCTCCTTTCCTTTATGATATAGAATTTACTGTTCTAAATAATGAAGGAAAAGTAATTGATAAAATTAAATCCTATGCAGGAATGCGTAAAACGGAAATCCGAGGTACGACATTTTATTTAAATAATGAGCCATATTATCAGCGTTTGGTGCTAGATCAGGGTTACTATCCTGATGGTCAATGGACAGCACCGACAGATGAGCAATTAAAACGTGATATCGTATTAGGAAAGGAAGCTGGTTTTAATGGAGCTCGTTTGCATCAGAAAGTTTTTGAACAGAGATATTTTTATTGGGCTGATAAGTTGGGATATCTGACTTGGGGGGAATCCGCAAGTTGGGGTATGGATTGGACGAGTCCAGTGGCTGCAAGAAATATGATTACAGAATGGGAGGAATGTGTTAATCGTGATTATAATGCTACGTCATTAGTTGCTTGGTCTCCTCTTAATGAAACTTGGAAAGCTGATATTGATGGTCAACGTGCTCGATTGACAAATGATCTTTATTTCATAACAAAACGTTTGGATCGCACACGTCCGGTCGTTTCTGCAAGTGGTGGCTATCATGCCGGTTTTACAGATATTTATGCCGAACATACTTACACACAAGATCCTTTAGAGTTGTATAAAGAGCAGATGTTGAAAGAAAACGGAATGCCTTATATACACCATCCGGAACATAGCGCTCCTTATAATGGTGAAGCCTATATGATTGATGAGTTTGGAGGCATTCAATGGATTCAAGAAATGAAAACGGAAGAAGTCGCTGGTACTGATTCGTTTTGGGGGTATGGAAAACCACCGAGAACAATTGAAGAGTTTTATCAACGCCTTGAAGAACAAGTGAACGTGATTTTAAGTATGGATCATATTACGGGGTTCTGTTACACTCAAATAGTGGATGTGGAACTTGAAAAAAATGGTATCTATACATATGATAGAGATGTGAAATTTGATATGGAACGTATACGTAAAATTTTCACCAAGTCACGTGAACAGGCAAAACAAGAGGTGAAACAAATGCTTGAAAAACGGAATAAATAATAAATGAGAGGGTTTTATTATTGACCATGATAATGGAACCCTCTAAAAAATAAACCATTTAAAATTTAAAAATCATGAAAAAAAAGAACTTTTTATTGGCTGCAGCATTAATGACAGCCGGTTGTATGACAGCAGAAACTCTGCCGGAAGGATTAGTAAGTCTTTTGCCAGAAGGTGTTAAGGCAAATATCAGTACGGAACGAAAGTTGTCAAAAATTAAAAATGTAGTGGTAGCCGGATCTCCGGAAAAAGGATATAAAGCATTTTTTGCTGCTACAGATGAAGCTCATGGAGAAGAATTGTGGGTTACTGATGGAACTCCTGAAGGAACCAAACTAGTCAAGGATATTGTAGCAGGAAGTTCTAGCTCCAATGTCGGCTATTTGACTCGTTTTAATGACAAAGTTGTATTTCAGGCTTACACTGATGATGCTGATATGGAACTTTGGATTTCGGACGGAACAGAAGAAGGCACCTATATGGTAAAAGACATCAATGAAATTGGTGCTTCTGACCCACGAGGTTTTACTCAAGTAAATGAAACACAATTTATTTTTGGTGCTAAAGATTTTGAAAGTGAAAATTATAGCGAACGAGGTGCTCAATGGTGGCTTTGGGTTAGTGACGGAACAGAAGAAGGAACCAAAATGATTGCCCAATGTGACATGAAATTTCCTGGTCAGGACAATACAACTTGGATGACCCCGTATTGCCGTGTTGGACGTAAAGTGTTCTTTAAAGCTGACAATGTTGATGGAACAACAGGTGAAGAACTGTGGGTGACGGATGGTACTGAAGCAGGTACAAAATTTGTGAAAGATATCAATACGGAGGAAATTGCTACAGGTACTGCCAATTCTGCAATTGACAATATGGTGAATTTCTATAATGAAAAATTATTCTTTAAAGCATTCTCAATTGAAAGTAGCAATGAACCTTGGGCAAGTGATGGTACAGAGGCTGGAACATATCAAATTTATGATTCAAACCCGACTTCTGATGAAACCGGTTTCCCTCGTGGTGGCGGTGCTTCTGATGCTGCAATGTACCCATATAATGGACGTATCTATTTCCGTGGATATACATTAGATGGAGGATGTGAACTTGCAGCAACTAATTGCGAACAGGGTGATTTTAAATTCTTTGATATTAATAAGAATGACCCGTCTGTCGATAATAATGGTTTTGCTGATCCTGGTGTGGAATTTGATGGTGTTTATATGTTCTGTGCGGCAACAGGTTTTGACCCATTGAAAGAAGGCAACTACGGTGGAGAATTACATTATACAGATGGCGAAACAGTGAAGATGCAGTCTGACCTTGGTCCTGGTGTTCAAAGTAACTGGGTAAAAGAGTTGACAGTTGTCTCTGGTAGCTTGTATTGGTGGAATGAAAGTAGCGAAGATCCAGAGAAAAAACAGAAACTATATCGTATTGATTCTAAAGATCAATTCCCGGTACGTGTAACTAACCTTTCTGCAGACGGTGACAAGATTCACTCACTTCGTAATCTTGGCGGTGATCTTTTGTTTGCTACGGATGATGAAAATAAGAGTTTGTATTGCTACCACTATCGTAAAGAAGGTTTTGATCCTATTAAGGATGCTGATAATCTGGAACCTGAATATCGTACACGTGAAGAAATTGCTTCTGTAGAAGGTTTGGAACAAGATGTTCAATCTGTGACAATTTATCCGAACCCGGCACAAGGCCAGTTTAATATTAATACAACAGAAACTGTTAAAACAGTGAATGTATACGACTTGGCTGGCCGCTTGGTTATGGCTGAATCAAATTTGTCTGGAAATCAAGTAGATATTCGTAATCTTGCTCAAGGACTTTATAAGGTTGTTATTGAGACAGCCAATGGTTCTTATGTTTCAAGCTTGATTGTGAAATAATTTGATGATGAATAAGATAATGTATTACATGTATTTGTGGTACATTATCTTATTTAGACAATGTTGAAGGCATTCTAAATTAATGAAAAGCAAACAACATTACGTCGTTACGGCATGAGGTTAAAAACCAAACGAATATGAACAGACTGACAACATTCTTTTTCTCTTTGCTGATGTTTGCAGCCGGAACGCTTTTTGCCAGAGAACAGTGGACAGAAGAACAGGCTTGGGCTTGGCAAAAAGAAGTTGGCGTTATCAAAGGCTTTAACGAACCATATCCGGCCTATCCGGACATGTCAAGAACGGAGGTGTTGCAAAAAGCACATGAAGCCGGATTGAACAGTGTACGCTTTTGGGTACGGGGAAACACGGCAGAAGAACAGATCGAATACATTCAAAAAATGATTGACGATGCCGATCGGTTTGGTATGACTGTCTCGCCAGTCATTTCATTCGTTGCCGATAGATATTGGCAAAACCGTGGGAAACAGCCCATGAAGGAGTATGAAGCAACTGTTCGTCAGGTGGTAAGAAACTTTGCCCAAGAGAAACGCATTGTATTTTGGGATCTGTGGAACGAACCCCGATATGAAGATAAAGCAGAAACTTATGAGCAGCTTGATATCATAGAACAAATGGTCGGTTGGTGTCGCGATGAAAACATAGAACAACCTATCACTTCATCTATCATTTGGGCTACAATAAAAGAGGATAGCAAGTCTTTAAAACGCATGACGGAGGTAGAAGCGATGATGGATATTCATAACTTTCACTATTATAACTGCGCCCTCGATTTCAGTAAGCATATTTATGATATGATGGATTATATGCAAAAAATAGGAGATCGTCCTATGATTGCCACCGAATGTCTCACACGTACCAACGGTTCTGGCATTGCACGTACATTATCAGCTTTCTCCAAGTATAAAGTAAATTTTTATGTTTGGGGATTGTATGTTAATGACCGAAATTGGGAAACTCGTTGGGGACAAAGTACTTATGACCCTTATGGACCCATGTTTCATAATCTGTTCTACAGCGATGGTGATGTGTATGACAGCCGTGAAACAGACATGCTCAAGGACTATCGTTTCTGTGAAAAAAACGAAGAATTGTATCCGCCATTAGAGAGAACCGAACGATGGAGCCATGAACGGGCGTGGAAGTGGATGGTGACCGGTCCGCTGAAAGGTTTCACAGCAAACGGATTGAAATCTCTTCCCCATGCGGATGGTTATAATGCAGTAAAAATAGCTTTTTCATATAATACATGGAAGGCTGACACTGCCTCTTTTTTCCGTCAAATGGATGGTTTGTTAGCCCAGGCTGCCGCAAAAGGATTGAGCGTCATGCCGCTCTTACTTACTGATGATGATTTCCAAGCTCCTCATCAATCGTTGGCAGAATATGTAGGGAGTGTTGTTGGCAGGTATTATTGCGATACACGTATCAAGGCATGGGAACTATATCATCATCCTGGAGAAAAGGTAAACGACACAAATGCTTTGGAACAGTTGGTTAAACTTCTTTTTCGTTATGCTCGCAACCAGTATGCAAACCAGCCTCTCACCATGACTCCTTATGTACAGGTTAATGCATTTGAACCAGGGTTCGACTATTGGGGTGCATTGGTACATGGACGAACAGGCGGCTGGGATCGACTCGTATACGGAGGCGGCAGCAATGCCCGATTGTGCTATACGATATGGGGTCTGTCAGATATCATCTCTTTTTCGGCATGTTCAAAAGCTCCTGAAACAGGTTGGCTGGCCAGTATATGTTTCCGTTTCGGACGCCCTGTGTTCTGTACTCAATGGAACATAAACGATAGCACGGACATAGATGCTTATTTGCAACGTTTTGCTAAAAGCCAGATTTTCTGGTTTTCCAGCGGAACGGACATCCTGCCCGAAAAACTTGTCGGATTTAAATTCGAACAAATCAGTACGCAACGACAAATAACTGAAGGAATTTTTTAATAATATTATACATACAACTATCATGTCTAAATTAAAGATGCAAAACTTTTTATATAGGACATTTATTTTAATGTTTGTCTGTTTTGTCCCGATAAATCTTTTTGCGCAAAAAAGAACAGTTGCAGGTCTTGTACAAGATAAGAGTAGTCAAGAGCCGTTAATCGGTGTGACTGTTATGGAAAAAGGGACAACAAATGGAACAATGACTGATATTGACGGACGCTTTAATATCAGTGTCAGTTCAAATGCGACGTTAGTATTCTCTTATGTCGGCTATGCGAGTCAGGAGGTTGGCATTAAAGGGAAAAATGAGATAACAGTCAGTATGCTTCCAACAAGCGAAGCCTTGGATGAATTGGTTGTTATCGGATATGGTGTTCAGCGGAAAAGTGATATAACAGGTTCTATTTCCTCTGTCTCTGGAAAAGACATTAATGATGTTCCTGTGTCGTCGGCTCTTCAGGCTCTTCAGGGTAAAGCCGCCGGTGTTAACATTATTCAAAATACAGGAGCACCTGGTAGCAATACAACGATTAAGATTCGTGGTACGGGAACTGTGAATGATGCAGATCCGCTGTATGTGGTGGATGGTTTTATTGTCGATGATATTGATTATCTTAATCCGAATGATATTGCCAATGTAGAGATTTTTAAAGATGCGGCTTCCAGTGCAGTATATGGAGCTCGAGCTGCTAATGGAGTTGTGGCAATTACAACAAAAAGCGGAGAAGAAGGAAAAACTAAAATAACGTTCGACAGCTATGTGGGTTTTTCAAATCCATGGAAAACGATTGATGTTATGGGTGTCGAGGATTATGCTTTAATGTCAGATTATATAAATGGATTGTCCAATTATTCTGCTGATGGTAAATTATATTATTCGAAGAATGAGAATGGTCAATTGGTCTACGATGATTATAAATTTCATCGTGTCGATACAATACGTAACAATTCTCCAAAAAATTGGTGGGATGCCATTACTCGTACAGGATTCCGTCAACAATATAATTTGTCTGTTTCAGGTGGTAATGCAAAAACGAAATTTCTGGTAAGTGCCAGCTATTTTGATGAAGATGGTATTGTTGAAACTTCTAAATATCAGAGATTCAATGCTCGCGTAAATGTAAACCATCAGTTAACATCATGGTTGAACGCCAGTGCGAATATTTCATATACAAATGAAAATACACATGCAGTTCCGGAAGGTCAGAATGGTGTGTTGAAACGTGCTTTGTATCAGAATCCATTAGTATATACATATGATTCAAAAGGTTATTATTCTGAAGATCATCCTATTGCGATGATAAACAGAAACCATCAGCAAATCAAGACCGACAGGTTTGACATGAATTTGAGTTTGAATGCTGACATTACGAAATTTTTGAATTATCAGTTTAAGACATCTTATTATATAGTTCCGGAAGATCATACAAATTTTTACGAGGTTAACAAATTGGATGTGGACTTCACTATGCCGAGTGACTTGACAACCGTTTATCGCAGACAAAACCGTACGGATAAATGGGAGATCAATAACTTGTTGACATTCAAATGGAACAATGATGTACACTTCCTTACAATACTTGCAGGTCAAACAGCAGAAGGATACCGTTATAGTTATCAAGAATCAACTAGGAAAGGTACAGCCAGCAATTCGTCCAATGATTGGTTCTTGTCAAGTGCTTATACTGGCGATAAGACATATGGGTTGAATCGTGAGTGGAGTGCTGTCGGTTTTATTGGACGTATCAATTATGATATCCTCGATCGTTATTTGTTCCAGGCCAATGTTCGTGCGGATGGCTCTTCTAAATTTGCTTCAAGTGAGCGCTGGGGTATTTTCCCATCTGTTTCTGCCGGATGGAAATTTTCTAGCGAATCGTTTATGGAAGGAGCAGATTGGTTGAGTTTGGGTAAACTGAGAGTTGGTTGGGGTATATTAGGTAATAACCGAATTGACGAGACATCTCGTTATACGCTTATTTCTTTACAATATAATTACCCATATGGTATTGGTAATCATATTCTTTATCCAGGAGCGATTGCAACTACAATCGGTAATGATGCTATCCGTTGGGAGAAGGCAGAAACATTTAATGTTGGTGTCGATTTAGGCTTCTTAAGGAATAATCTTACTGTAAGTTTGGAATATTTTGATAAGGAAACTAGTGATATGTTGTTAAGAGTTCCAACTGTGTTATCAGCTGGTTTAGACAGCGATCCGATGACAAATGCGGGTGCAGTTAGAAACTACGGAGCGGAAATGAATGTTAGTTATAAAAATAATATTAATAAATTCCGCTATGAAGTTGGATTTAACTTGTCGTACATCAAGAATGAAGTAACAAGTTTAGGAACTGGCAATGAACCTATCTATGGTTCATATCTGGAAGAAGGAAGTATCTTGGATTTTGTTACAAAAACGGCTGTAGGAAAGCCAATTGGCTGTTTCTATGGATATGTAACAGACGGAATTTTCAATACTTATGAAGAGGTTAAGGCCAGCGCACAATATGAAGTTGGTAAAAATGATTTTGAGCAGACAACTTTCCCTGGTGATTTTCGGTTTAAGGATTTGAATGGTGACGGTCGTATTACAGCAGAGGACCGTACATATTTAGGTTCTCCATTGCCAGATTTTGTATTTGGTGTTCCAATTTCTTTGGGATATGGCAATTTTGATTTGAATTTGTTTTTCCAAGGACAAACCGGAAACAAAATATTTAATGTGATGGATTATTATTTGTACAATGCTGCTGAAGGAAATGTTTACGCCGACATACGAGAAAAACATTGGTCAGGCCAGCTTAGTGATGACCGTAAGTTTTTCCCGAAAAATCTAGATGCAACAGTACCAGATTTGGATCCAAACGATCGAGCACGTAATTTCCGTGCATCAGATTTCTTTGTGAAGGACGGTTCTTATGTCAGATTAAAAGAATTGCGTCTGACTTATACATTCCCGAAAGAATTGATTTCGAAATGGAGAATGTCGAATTTAGCATTGTCGCTTTCTGCCTATAATTTATTGACATTTACGGCATATGATGGATTTGACCCAGAAGTCGGCAAGGTGGTAGGAACCGAAAGTAATAATTTAAGCATGGGTGTTGACCATGGTAATTATCCACAGGCTCGTTCTTTTACGATCGGACTTAAGATAGGTTTATAATTTAACAAACGTTTGTTATGAAAAAAATTATTGTCAGAATTCAGGTCTTGGTCTTTGCCATTCTCTCATTAACAGCTTGTTCTGATTTTTTAGAAAAAGATGTAACAGGGGAATCAGATGCAAATGACTATTACGATACTAAATATAAATTGCAGTCGGCATTGAATGCAGTGTACGATGTTTTACAATCTGATGAATTTACAGAATGTGAATATCGTTTTGGAGATCCCACAGCTGATGATGTTTGGGGTGGAGATGAAGGTTTGGGCTCACAAATGGGACAGTTAGTTAATTTCCGTTTTGATACGAATAACGAATGGATTCGGAGACGCTGGGAGATTAACTATAAAGGAATCCATCGCGTTAATCAGGTGATAGCGAATGCTCATAAAGTGCAACTGTCAACTACGGATTATTCTGAATATAAAGAGGTTCGTGAGATTCTTGGACAGGCAAAATTTTTGAGAGCATTCTTTTATTTCAACCTTGTAAAAACGTATGGAGGCGTTCCCATTCGTCCGGAGGTTGAGGATGTCAACAATTTGGTAATTCCTCGTAGTTCTGTGGAAGATGTTTATGCATATATTGAAAAGGATTTGCGAGAAGCTGCTATAATGTTGCCTGCACGTTATCTGGGTAATGATTGTGGTAAAGCTAGCGAAGGTGCAGCAGTTGCATTATTGATGAAAGTGTTAATGTATCAGGCTGTTCCTGGCGAACAGTCGGAAAAATGGGCAGAAATGGTACGATTGGGTGATTTCTTTGTTTCTGGTGTACCAATGACATTTGAAGAAATTCTGCAATATGATTCTGAAGAAGAAGATTGGGAAGCTCTTCGTGTCCGTTTGTGGTTCAAGCCAAAGGCAGAAAACGGAGAAACGGATCCTTATGAAACGCCGCAAACCCAACTTCCGTCATTGAATACGTCGTATACACTGAAATATACCGACTATTATGGTAAGAATTTTACATACATTGATCAGTTCTTTCAAGATGGAGAATTCTGTAGCAGCTCAATTTTTGAAATTGTTTATAAAGAATCGGCTGACGGTACAAACGGTGATACCAATGAAGGTGGATTTATTTATGATGAATTATATTCTTCGTCTCCAAGAATGTGGACTACCTCGGATATAATCACTGAAATTTTTGGAAGTGATCCACGCCGTAGTTATATCTTGGGCCACCAAGAGTATACTCCGGATGGAGATTTATGTCAGTGTGGACCAGGTAGATATGTTTCTTTAAAATGGTATACACCAATGAAAGAGCGTCCTCAATATGGTGGAGACAATGGAAAGAATCGTCGAGTAATCCGTTTCCCTGAAGTTGTTTTGATGTATGCTGAAGCCTTGAACGAATGTGGTAACGGTATGGCTGCATTGGAACAACTGAACAAATGCAAGGCACAGGCAAATACAATCAATAACAGTTCAACTTTGTATATTGGTGGTGGTTATGGATATATGAGAGATCAGATTTGGAAAGAACGCAGAATTGAAATGTGTTTTGAATGGGATCGTTTCTTTGATTTGGTTCGACAAAAACGAGCTGCCAGCGTGATTAAAACATATGGCTCTAAGCGAGCGAACAAACGGGGCTATTACTTCCGTGAGGGTGTCAATGAAATTTTCCCTATCCCACAAAGTGAAATAGACGTTTCAAATGGTGTTGTCACTCAAAATCCAGGTTATTAATCATCAAAAATTAAAGAGAAATGAAAACATCTATAAATATATTATTGAGCGTATGTCTTGTGCTTCTTCTGGGTGCATGTGCTGAGGAAGAAGCTGCAACACCGAAAGCTGTTATGACTATTGATAAGGACTTGCTAAACATTAATGAGTCAATGATAGTCAATTTCCATGGAGTGGCTGATCAGGTTGTTGTATATACTGGGGATGAGACTCATGATTATGAGTTGCGTAACCAGAATAATACTGGATTTGTGGTTAATAAAGGTACATTCTGTTATTCATATACTGTTCCAGGAACATATAAAGTAGTATGTGTCGCTTCAACACATACGGATGGCGCTACGGATTTGAAACGTGATACATGTTCTTATTACGTTAAGGTTATTGATGATCAAACGGAGATAGACAAATTGTCATGTCCTCAAATTCTGTATGACGAGGTGTTTGCTGAGAAATTGAACGAATCAGACTGGTTGATGAAATTGCCGAGAAAGGTAAAGTATAAAACAAATGCCATGACAATTTCATTGAAACAACGATTAAGTTTTTATATTCATTCGGAGCTGACTAAGGTTTTCATTGATGGTGCTGAGTTTTCTAAAACTACAAAATATGATTTGGAAAATGATTTGAATATTAAAGTACAATCTGATTTTGGTACGACCCGTGATTATAAATTGTTTACAATCTATTATCCGGAATTCAAATCAATGTCCATTGCTGGAGTTGAAGGAACTTTGGTAAGAAATGAATTCGAATATGATTCTTTTGTATATGAATTCAAGCTGCCGGCAGGTACGGATGTAAGTAATGTTGTTCCGGAATTTACACTTAGTGGAGATGGCGAAAAAGTTTATATAGGAGAAGCTGAACAGATTTCGGGAGCAACTGCAGTTGATTTTACTAAACCTGTCACGTATAGGTTGATTGGAACAGACGCTGAAAATCCAGATGTTAAAGCTGTTTCAAATGTGGAGATTAAGATCGTTTTTGAATAACGGTATAATTGGTTAGTAAGAGGTAGTTCAGATTGAATTTTGTGTTTAGGAAAACCTCTTTCAAATGAAAGGGGTTTTCTTTTTTAGTGTTTAACCATGATATGAATTAAATAAGTATGAAAAAAATATTATTGACTATAGCTCTATTATTGGGTCTGAATACGGTTGTTAGAAGTGAACGAGTGGCGCCATATTCAGGTTCAAGAATTTTTTGGGATATGAATAGCCAGGTGACTGTCTTTAATTCTGGTAATTATGCTCGCATGATCGAATTGCAGGATGGTAGATTGTTGGCTGTTGCTGAAGCCGGTGGTGGTATATCTATTGCAATTAGCGAGAATAAAGGAAAAAATTGGAGTGATCCCAAGCGTATTGTCGCTAATCCTGGACAAATATTTTTGGCTGTTCCGGATGTTATTCAGTTGAAAGATGGAACAATTGTCGTAGGATATAATCCACGTCCTACGGAACCATATTCAGAGGATAGAAAGTTTGGTATACGTGTTGTTAAGAGTATAGATAACGGAGAAACTTGGAGTGAACCTATTTTTGTATTTGATGCACAGCATACATTTAATGATGGATGTTGGGAGCCTTCTTTTTTAGAATTGCCTTCGGGTGAACTCCAATGTTATTTTGCGAATGAAAATGATTATACTTCAAGTGGTGAACAGTGTATCTCAATGTGCCGCTCTTTTGATAAGGGAGAAACTTGGAGTGACCCGGTTAAGATTAGTTTTCGCGCTAATTCTCGTGACGGTATGCCTGTTCCTATATTGCTGAAGGATGAAAGTGAGATTGCAGTTATTATAGAGGATAATGGTTGGCCGGGACGTAATAATTTTGCAGCAACGACAGTTCGTACTACATTAGAGGATAATTGGAGTTCTGGTTATGTTGATGCAAATAGTCCTAACCGTAATATGATATTTGAAACCATTCCTCCAGTTGGAATTGTTTCTGCTGCTCCATACATTAGAGTCCTTCCATGGGGAGAAACTGTTGCTTCATACCAGGGTAATGAAAATCGGAGTTCATTTGATTTGCAATATTTTGATATGTTTGTTCTTGTTGGTGATGCGCGTGCAAAAAATTTTAAAGCCAAAAGTGCACCTTTTTCTCTTGATTTGGGGCATCATTCTATTTGGAACTCGGTTTCTGTAATTGAAGATGGCGTTGTTGTTGCAGTTGGTTCTATCGGTGAACCAAATAAAAATAATAATGTCCAAATGATAAAAGGGTATCCAATCCGACAGGTAAAAGCAAGTTATGGTACTATAAAAGTTGACGGAAACAGAAGCTCTGATGAAAAATGGACAACAGAAAATGCTGATCAGTTGAAAATGGGCAATGTAACAAAGAATAAAACGACAGTGGATTTTGCCTATGACAATGATAACTTGTATTTGACAGCTCGAGTTATTGACCGCAATATTATCAATACAGGTTTGGACAATGATGGTATTCGTTTCTTTATTGATGCGGATAACGTTTCGGATACAGAACCTGTACAAGGCATGTATAGTCTTTTCTTGGATACGGATGGTAGCATGAAACTTCAGCGGGGAGACAATGGCAGATGGGTGACAGATAGCAATACGGATGGCATACAATATGCATTGAATCTCAAATCGTTTTATTATGATGTGGAGGTTGCAATTCCTTGGAATAAGCTTGGAAAGTCTTCAGCGCCAGTGAATCAACGTATGGCGATAGCATTAGAAATTGCCAATAAGGAAGAATTTCGTTTGACCAATGAGGTTATTCCAGATGTAGATAACAATGCTTCATGGACATGGCTTGAATTTGTATTGGAAGAAAATAGTGACGTTGCCAATATTGAATATGACGCCAAAATAAACGTAAAATTGAAAGACGGGAATATTTATATTGACAGTGAGAAAAAAATGAGTCGTGCAGATCTATTTTTGTATAATGGTATGCTTGTTAAAACTATGAATATTAATGGCTGCTATACACAAATGCCTTTTCCAAATGAAGGGAAAGGCATTTTGAAGGTCGTTTTTGAGGATGGACAAATCTATAGCCAAAAGTTGTGGGTACGATAGGTGTGATAACAGATAATACTAATATTTTGAAGAACGATGAAAATTAAAAATTTTTTACTGGGAATGTTAGCAATCAGTAATATGTCTATTTTTGCTGAGAACATTCATAATCCAGTTTTGCCAAATGTTGCGGATGCAGGAGTCTTAAAATACAATGGTAAATATTATATTGGCGGTGTTAATACATTTGGTGATTTTTATGTTTCAGAAGATTTGGTTAATTGGGAAGGGCCGGTTCATGTCGTGACGATGGACAATGACTGGACTAAAGGAACCGGAGCTAAGAATAATCAAATTCATGCTAATGATATGCTGTATCATAATGGTGAATTTCATTTATATTGGTCAGTTAATTATTGGGGTAATGATCGTCATGCTGTTCATATTGTCCATGCTCAAAGCGGCAATGTGACAGGTCCGTATGAAGAACCTGAAAAGCGTTGGTGGATGGATAACCGCATTGATCCAAAAATTTTTAAAGATGACGATGGACAATTGTATATGTATATGGTTCGTTTTACTGACGGCAATACAATATGGGGTCGTAAAATGAAAAATTTACGAGAGTTTTCTGGAGAACCGGTCTGCCAGTTTGCATCTTTACCGGGTACATGGGAAACAATGGATAACAGAGTTGCGGAAGGTCCTTGGGTATTTAAGTACCGTGACCGTTATTATATGATGTATAATGCAAATCACACTGGGACAGAATGGGGAAACTACCAACTGGGAATTGCGGAGACTGATTCACCTTTAGGTTTTCAACATGGTAATAAATATAGTTATCCGGTATTAGGTTCTAATCAGACAGAATTGGAGGAAAATTATGTTGATGTTCTTCGTTATAGCATGATTTATACACCAAATTTTCTATATACGACCGAACAACCGAAGGGAGAATGGATGAGTGCCGGATATGATGCGTCATCTTGGAAATCCGGTTCTTGCGGATTTGCGTCGAATGAAATAAAAGGTTCTACAGTCAAAAGGTATGGGACAAGTTGGAACACTCCATTTTTATGGTTGCGTAAGTCGTTTAGAATTGAGGATATTAATGATAATTTTGCATTAAGAGTAACTCATGACGGTGCTACTAAGATTTATGTCAATGGCAAACTTATTTATGATAAGAAAGGACGTGACTATTGTATAGTAAATTTGAGTGAAAAACAAAAGAAAGCTTTTCTTCAAGGAGAAAATATTTTAGCTGTAGAGACATCTAAAGGGGCTTCTAATTATTTTGATGTTGCATTGTTTGATTTAAAGGATGATGTAGCAGATGATATATTATTTACTCCTGGACAACCGAATATCGTTCGTGGACCGAATGGGTTCGAATGGTGGCTGGTTTATATGGCGAATAAAAATAATGAACACAGAGGTCAACATATTGACAGAGTTCATTTTTTTGACAAGACACTTTTTGTGGATGGTATAACGGGTCCGAATACAAAAGGTTTTCATCCACTTCCTTCAAAACCAACTTTCTCAAAAATGGAGGAAACTTCTTCTTTTGGAATTGTTCAAGATGTAGCTCCCTCAATGTCTTATTTGTTTGAAACCAATATTAAAACAGATAACGATGCCGGTATAATAGCTTGGTGGATTGATGATGAAAACTTTGTTCGGGTTGGATTGGATAAAAAATCAAATTCATGTCGTTTGGACAAAAAGGAAAATGGAAAGAGCCAAAGTTATAATTATCCTTTGCCCGTGGATTTTCGATGGGGTGTTTACCACCAGTTGAAAATTGAGAGAAATGATGCAAATTTGAAAATTTGGTTAGATGAGATTCCTGTGTCTATAGACTCTTTGGAAACGATAATACCACAGGGCATTCGTGGTCAGTTTGGCGTTTTTGACTGCGACGGAGATGCATTGTTTGCCGGTAGTCTTGCGACAATTGGTTTTGATGATGTCAATATTTGTTTGAAGTCTGGAGAGGAAAGAATATTTGGTGAATTATTAAAAAACTATGAATACAGTTTCCAGTTATATGGTCTTTCGGATGAAAATATGGCAGGCAGTTATCCTCTGTATATAGATGAAAAGAATTATATTAAGGCTCTGTTTAACGGTAAAACTGAACAATTGGATGTCATTTGCGTGAAGAAAGGTAAAACAAAATGGCTGAAATCATATCCATTGAGTAAAAAGAAAACAGTCTATCCTGATGTCAAATATACAGATTTTATTGAAAAAACTTACATGTTTAAAGCTCCTGTTTGGTTGGATTCAATATATATAAGTAGACATGACGCAGATAATAAGTCTCTTTTTGCCGACAATATGTTTGAATATTTTGATATCGCATACTTGGAAAGCGGTGAATGGCATCCGTTAGAATCGCAAGCTACGGGTATAGATGCTCACCCTGCATACAATTATTTGACAATCCCAAAACGGAAAGTTGAAGGCTTGCGTTTTATAAATAAAAATGCAACAGATTTACAACGGCATATTTATAGAATAAGGGTACATGAGCGTTTAAAAGAATCATATAATTTCCGTTCAGTTCGCAATGATGACATGTTGTATCTTTTTGTTGACGGAGAGGAAGTTGATGCTTTGAAGATTGATTTTGAAACATCAAAATTCGGTCTATGTTCAGATAACTATAATGCAGATTACAAAGGCATTATGTATTTTCATGTTAATAATGAACAGTAGAAATACAGAATATCAATAGGAAAAGAATGGTACGAGGTTTAGAAAAACTTCGTACCATTGTTCATATTCTTGTTACGACTTTCAATGCTTTTCACTATTTTTGATAAAAAATACTCTTATGCAGAAATTTAGTAGTGTTTTATTGATTTTGACATTTTTGCTAATGGGCTGTTTTGTTGCGGTTAGTGGAAGTGATTATCGTTTTGTTCATATAACCAGTAAAGAGGGATTGCCCCATCAGCAGGTTGAAGCGATGGCTTTTGACAATAAGGGCTATTTGTGGATTGGCACTCGAAACGGGTTGTCTCGTTATGATGGTTATTCTATCAAAACTTATTATAACGATCCATCTGATTCAACATCTCTTTGTCATAATTTTGTTAGGGCTTTGTATTTTGATTCTAAAAACAGATTGTGGATAGGTACACCAAAGGGCATTTGCCGTTTTCAAGAGGATTCTGAGGATTTTAAGGTATATCGCACTACTGATGTTGCTACTATTATTGAAAATGTGAATGGTCGAGTATTTTGCTCAGGAGCGGAATTGTATGTCTACGATGAGAAGAGAGATGATTTCGAACTGATAAAACGAAGTAATCCCGAATATGTAGTATCTATGGCTGCAGATGTAAAGGGTCGATTGTTTGTGGCAACAAATAGTTCAATATCTTACTATGACTCGTCTCTTTCGAAAACTACACAAATTGATTCAAAATATTTTGCGGATTTCTTGACAGGGGTTGATGGTATTGTTCCGTTAAAATTTGATGAAAAAGGTAGGTTGTGGGTTGGACGAAACGGAAAGGGAATCTCATGTGTTGATTTGACAACAGGCGAGCAACGGATTTATGAAGCCGAAGTAATATCTGACGGCACTGTTAGAGTTATCGCTGAAGACCATGAGCATAATATTTGGTTGGGTACGGAGAAAGGTATAACGGTAATTGAACCGGATGGGAATATTGATATTATACGTCAAAATTTTGTGGATAAAAATAAATTGAATGATAATGCCATTTATTCAATTATAGCAGACAAGAATGATAATATTTGGATAGGAACTTATTTTGGTGGAATTAATATATTATTGAAAAATAATGATTTGTTTAAATGGATAGAGCCTGGGTATTCGAATCAGAATGTTCGCGGAAAAGCTGTGCGGGAGATGATAGAATTGCAGAATGGCTTTCTTTGGATTGCTACGGAAGATGGTGGTATTAACATATATGATAAAAATAAGAATCAGATTGAACCATTTGACCGTATCCCTGATTTAGGACACAATGTTCATTGTTTGTATTTTGATAAAACGACAGATGAACTTTGGATAGGAACGTTTCGTAATGGATTGTTTTGTTACAATCTGAAAACTGGAAGATATGAACGTTATTTGCCGGGAGAGCGTACAGGGTTGGAATCGGATGCTATTTTTTCAATAACAAAACAAGGTGAAAAATTGTGGGTTGGAACAACTCATGGATTGCGTTATTTTGATATTTTACAGAAAAAATTTTGTAAAGTGAATCATCCGATATTAGACACTTTTTTTATTTATTGTCTATTGGTTGACAGTGATGGTAATTTATGGGTCGGTACTAACAATCAAGGGTTATATTGTATTGATAGCTCTACTAATGAAATTAAGGGATGGACAGCTGATTCACAGACAAATTTAGGAGATGACTACATAACTTGTCTTTATCAGGACTCAAATAATAAAATATGGTTGGGTACTAATAATGACGGATTACATTACATAGATCCTCTTGATTTAAAAATTAAATCGTTGGATAACGAGCTGTCATTATTTCGAAATTCTATTTGTAGTATAATTGAAGATAAAATCGGTAATTTGTGGGTCAGTACCAGTCGTGGATTGTATAAATATAATATCCGAGAGAAAAAATTGATTAGATATACAACAGAAGATGGGCTTCCAACGAATCAATTTAATTTTGATTCGTCTATTTTGGCTCAAGATGGCAAATTATATTGGGGTAGTGTCAATGGGTTGATTGCTTTTGATCCGGAAGTCCTAAAAAGCAATAAAGGACCATTTCCTGTTCATTTAGGACATTTGACAATAGATAATGAAGTGATAACTGTAAACAGTGAAAATTCTCCACTTACTGCCGCTCTTGATGATATGGATACGATTGTATTGTCTTACAATCAGTCGCGATCATTTAGTATTGATTATCTGGCAGTTTCTTTGGATAATGCGCGCTCTTTGGAATATCAGGTATGTTTGGAGGGGGTTGACAAAGGTTGGCGAAATGCTGGGCAGGAGCGGAAATTCGTTGGTTTGAAACTTTCTCCGGGAACCTATCGTTTGAAAATTAGGGCGAATAATTCAAATGTTGGATGGGAAAATGCGCCAGTAAAAGTTTTGACTATTGTGATTCGCCCACCATTCTATCTTTCAATATGGGCATACATTATTTATGCGTTGATATTGATTGCGTTGTTATTTATTGCATACCGTATTTTCTCAATTCGTTTGCATGAGAAAAATGCTATAAGAATGGCTAAAATTGAAAAAGATAAATTGGAGGAGATGAATAAGGAAAAAATCGAATTTTTTACAACAGTGTCTCATGAGTTAAAAACTCCATTGTCTTTGATAGTGGCACCTCTAAAATATATTTCCCAACAGAAAGAATTGGGAGAAGAATCCGAGAAGCGGTTGGAGATTGCAATTAAGAATACTAACAAAATGGTGGGAATTATTGATGAATTGGTTACTTTCAATAAAGTGGAATCGGGAAATTCCCAGTTCTTTTTGCAGGAAGGAAATCCTTTGGATTTTATAGAAAATACAGCAATGTTGTTTAAAGAAAATGCTGAGCAAAAAAATATATCGCTTTTTATACATTGTGAAAATAACGGTGAGGATGTTTGGTTTTCTCCGCTTTATGTTGAACGAATTACGAACAATTTGCTTTCGAATGCTTTGAAATTTACTCCGGCGAATGGAAAAGTTGTTGTTAAAGCAGAGATTCTGAATAAACTTGATGGTTATATTTATTTACGTATTGAGGTAAGTGATACAGGCATAGGTATAGTAAAAGAAGAAATTCAAAATATTTTCTCAAAATATTATCAAACGAAACGAGGACATAATGTAAACAATAAAGGTTGGGGGATTGGATTGGCATTGGTTAAGAGGTTGACGGAAATACATAAAGGTTCAATTTCTGTTGATAGCACTATAGGAAAGGGCAGTTCTTTTGTCGTATATTTAAATGTTTCGGCCGAGGCGTTCGATCCTAAGGTGTGTATTAGTGGAGATAAGACGATTGTTCCTCTTAGCAAATATGTCTATGATGAACCATCCGATTCTGGTAATTCTGAGAAAACAGATTCCGATGTGGTTGTGAAAGATGATAAATTATCGATTTTGATTGTTGAAGATAACAAGGAATTGTTGCAGTTCTTGGTGGACTATTTTTCATCTGGTTATAATGTATATACTGCAGAAAACGGAGCAGAGGCATTGGAGGTTGCACATAAATCCCCAATACAATTTGTTGTTTCTGATGTAATGATGCCTGTAATGGATGGATTTGTGCTGTGTCAGACTTTGAAAAACGATATACAAACGTCTCATATTCCTGTCATTTTGTTGACTGCAAAAAATGATACGGAGGATGTTGTTAAAGGATATGAAAGTGGTGCAGAGGCGTATGTCCCGAAACCTTTTGATCCTCAAATTTTGGAGTTGCAAATGAAAAATATTATGAGGACTCGTAGAATGCAGCAGGAACAAATAATCAATGCCGAGAATCCAGACATGGAAGAAACTTCATTGAGTAAATTTGATAAAGAGTTTATTAGCCAGATAAACGAATTGATTGATGAAAATTTGGATAATAATGATTTTTCAATCACATTTATAACTCAACAACTGGGAATAAGCCGCAGCCTACTTCATGTTAAAATGAAGAATTTGTTGAATATTTCAACTGGTGACTATATACGAAAAAAACGATTGAATAAAGCCTGTTCATTTTTGGAAGAAGGATACAATGTGTCCGAGACTGCATACCGGACCGGATTTTCTGACCCGAATTATTTTTCTAAAACCTTTAAGAAAGAGTTCGGAATGACACCGACAGAGTATTTAGATAGTAAAAAGGTGCAAGCTAATAAGTCGAAGTGAACAATTATCCTTGTTTTGTAGACATGTTTACCCTTAGAATGCTGTATAATACGATACTTTTGCATATAAACTAATACAATATAATTATGAAAAAACTATTCCTACCTATTATCCTGTTAGGCTTGCTGTCTTGCAAAAACGATGGCTCAGACATTATTTTAATGAATGCGGATAATTTTAAAACAACAATTGATGGTAAATCTGTAGATTTATATACTTTAAAGTCGGAAAGTGGAATGGTAATGCAAGTTACCAATTTTGGCGCTCATGTCGTTTCACTGTGGACTGCAGATAATAAAGGTGCGTTTGATGACGTGGTTTTAGGTCATAAGTCCTTAGATGAGTATATGAATTATAAAGGTGAGCGTTTTATTGGCTGTGTGGTTGGACGCTATGCCAATAGAATTGCAGATGGAAAGTTTGTGATTGATAGTATTGTTTACAATGTTCCGAAGAATAATAACGGACAAAGTTTGCATGGTGGTTTAAAAGGTTTGGATCAGGTTGTTTGGAATGTAGACACTGTAGGTTCTGATATGATTCGTTTGTCATATTTGTCTCCGGATGGAGAGGAGGGGTATCCTGGTAATTTAGCTATACAGATGACATATTCCTTGACAGCTGATAATGCTTTTAAAATAGAATATTCGGCTACAACTGATAAGTCAACTTTTGTAAATTTGTCAAATCATAGCTTTTTTAATTTGAAAGGTGAAGGAAATGGTACTATTAATGATCATTTGTTGGCTATAAATGCAGATTCTATTACTCCTATTGATGAAGTTATGATTCCAACTGGAGAATTGATGTCTGTTGATGGAACTCCTTTTGATTTTAGACACGCGCAACTTATAGGACAACGTGTGAATGAAGAAAATGAACAATTGAAAAATGGTAGTGGGTATGATCATAATTGGGTATTGAATAAGCAGATGCCAGGTGCTATTGAATTAGCAGCTTCTGTTTATGAGCCACAGAGTGGTCGTCTTTTAGAGGTTTATACCGATCAGCCTGGTTTGCAATTTTATGGAGGAAATTTCTTCGATGGAACTGGGAATGGAAAATATGGTGCTACGTACAATTACCGTGAAGCATTCGCATTGGAAACGCAGAAATTCCCTGATAGCCCGAATCAACCGAATTTCCCATCAACACTATTAAAACCGGGAGAAGTTTATCATCATGTTTGTATATATAAATTTTCTGTAAAATAATTAGAGGTTAATTGTTAACGCGGATAATTCATTATATATGAAAAATCAAATTTTTATGTTTTTATTGTTGTCTTGTGTTTTTTCTGTGTATGCACAAGACGATGAGATTTTTTTTGCGGATCCTACGATTTTTGTAGAAAATGGAAAATACTATATGACGGGGACAATCGGTAATGGACCAAAAGGATTTGCTCTTTTAGAATCTAAAGATTTGAAGCATTGGAATACATGTGATGGTTCTGCCTATTGTATGATATTAAGTCCAGGAACGACAACGTTTGGAACGGATATGTTTTGGGCTCCCCAAATTTTAAAAGATAATGGAAATTATTATTTAACATATTCGGCAAATGAGCAAACAGCGTTGGCAAAATCGGAATCTTTATATGGTCCATATGTGGGGGTGACTTCAAATGTTCAGCCAATTGATGGCTCTGAAAAAAATATTGATTCATTCATTTTTAAAGATGATGACGGAACATATTATTTGTATCATGTGCGCTTTAATCATGGTAATTATATATGGGTCGCGGAATTTGATGTTGAAAAAGGTATAGTTAAATCAGAGACCTTAAAACAGTGTCTTGATTATACTGAGAAATGGGAAAAGACAGATAACAATCTGTGGGATCCTATAATGGAAGGACCAACAGTGATAAAAATGGATGGAATGTATTATATGTTTTATTCGGCAAACCATTTTTTGAATAAAGATTATGCCGTTGGTTATGCAACAGCGAAATCTCCAATGGGTCCATGGACAAAATATGAAGGGAATCCGATTATTCATCGTAATATTGTGGGAGAAAATGGTTCAGGGCACGGTGACTTTTTTGTCGGTTTGGATGGTAAGCCTTATTACGTTTATCATGTCCATTATTCTGATACAGAAGTTACACCGCGTCGAACTCGTATCGTCCCATTGAAAATTAAAAAGAATAAGCACAACGGCTTAAGAGAGATTTCTGTTGATGAAGATAATGTAATTGTACCAATTATTAGTAGATAAGTACGTTGTGCAGGGTAGGATGTACATGCTTAAAATCGAAGCATACAACATGTGTTTTGGATGAGGTTGTAAAAACTGGGTAGAATTCATTTCTACCCAGTTTTTAGCATATATAATATTTTGTGTTAATGTAAGATTTATCTTGAAGAGGAAATCATGTCCTCCAGTATCAGTTGGATATATGTCTCCTTCTGGTCGGCTTGAAAATAGACATGATTTTCGTTGAACTTCTTCTGTTTGCTGGTCAGATCCAGTTCCGGAAAATCAACCCAATGTTTCACATCCTTTATCTCCGTATTTGAAATGATATAGCTGTTTAGTGTGATGTATTTATCATTCACTCCAGGTTCAATATCCTCACGAATTACTTTATGCAATTGAATTTTACTATCCGAAAAGCCGTTCAGGTTCCTTATGCCTTTGGGGTCTATAAACGACACATACTGATGCTCGCCGACGACAAACCATACAATGAAATCCGGATAGAACCCGCTGTCATCAAAGAATCCGATACCTTTGCGACTTTTGTTGCGGAGCAAATACAATGATTTGTCTTCAAAGAAAGCAGGATTATTGTCAAAGAACCTTTGTATGTCACACACAAAATCACGCTCGCCTTCGTTTAATGCCACAGGTTTCACTTCGATAAGATTACCGATTTCTTTATGCTTAAAATTCGATTCATTCAGATACAGCAACGGCTGATACAGGTGTCCGGCTATACACAAGGCTTCAAAACCATTTGAGTTTGCTATCTTTATCGACTTAGAGAATGTTCCTTCTGTCAATTCTTGTTTCAACTTGTTTATTGCATGACAGAAACCGGCTTCGTCCTCGTTCTTGAACAAATCCTTGTGCATAAGAACACGATATTCTTTTTCAAAATTCGGATGGCTGCTGTCAAGGATGGCAGTTTCTACATGATGGCTCATCCAACGACTTTTCGCATTGTTATAAACCTTTTCTACGTAGCCTTTCAACAGTGTGACAAGAATATCATGCCACATAGTTGTCTGGCTGCCAAAATCCGTAAACAGCATCTGCGGCTCAGGAATGAACAATGTGTACCAACTGCCATCTAAAGCAATCTCCTTAACGTCTTCGGGAGACACGCACAGATTGTACCAACTACGTTCATTTTTATAGTCAATGATGGCAAAGTATATCTTGTTCCAGTCAACAAATGCCAGATGCTCCGGGGTTAATTTCGCTTTATGCAAAGTGGCATTTGTTTCGTCAAGAATACTCTTGCGGCCGGCACTGCGCATTGCCTGTATTTTCGGATAATAATCGAGCGCAACAGGTGTATTGCTCAACATGCCAGGCTTGATTACGACCTTGACGTCTTTTTTGAAATCACAGCCGTCTTTCACCTTAAGGTATTTCAGCTTTTTTCCTCTCAAATTGGCAACCGGCAGAATCGGCAGTTCAAACTCGTCCCAATCCGAATCATTTGTCGGCAGGCCTTCATCCTCGAGAAACTGCTTGAACTGTTCCATATAATCGGCCTTAATTCCAAAAATATTCAGCGTTTCGAGATTATACATAAAACGCGGTTGGCTTTCCGGCTGAAGGGATGAATCCAGAGCGGAGGAACGTTTCAACGAGAACTTATAGCCTTTTAAACGCACACCACGACCGAACAGTTGGATAATCTGACTGCCTTCTGATTTTCCCACATTGAGCAGTCCCATAGTAGAAACACGCCACGACGACCATCCTTCTGTGAATTTCTTGCTGCCGATGAGAATATTCAGACTGCTGTCTGGTTTATTGATAGTGGCAAAAAGCGATTTTTCTGTATAATCCTTGCTCATTACGTTGAGTCCGGCCTCTTCACATTTCTTGGCCAGCGTACCACTGTCACCAACATTGATAATGCCGAAGTATTCGCCGTTGCCTATGCGCATACCAATCTCGCCGTCCTTACCTTTCAAATTGTCAAGATGCAACTGTGCGCCAACAACCGAACAATGAAATACAAGTCCGAGCATATCATTATAGATAGTCTCCGCTTCATGTTCCGGCAAATTGCGCAAATAGGCAAACTGACGGGCGAAGATAGGGTGTCCATATTTGTCGGTGAGACCGTCTGACCCATGCAAAAGATGGTCGATATTGTCAATTGATTCCTGCTTGTTGGCGATGAACTGTTGAAAGAATTTCAGAATAAAGACAATGTCGCTGGCTTCTTGTGAGCCGATACTTTTATCGGCTGTGACCGAACCGCCTACAAACACGGCAAGTGGGTTTTCCAAAAGAAACGGACGCAATTCCACCCGGTTGTCACGATACAGGCGCTGCTGCTCATAAAAATTGAGCATGCAGGCTGTCAGATACATGGTGAGTTGAGTGTCGTTCAACGAACTGCCCCAACTGCTGTTCATATTCAGAATCTGGTAATCCTTACCATAGCCGTCATTATAGAAGTAGCGATAGCTGTAGTCGAAGAGTGTGGCTTTGCCGTATTCATGAAGCATCTCTTTGCGCTTGGCTGCATTGCTGATTGCAGATATCGACTGTCCGAACGTGGCACTATATTCAAACGAAAAGCCGTTTTCGCACAATTTGTCTCTTCTTTGCTTCCAAGCGTCACCGCCTGAACCACGATGTCCTTCATCGACCAGCACCAGATTGTCACCCTCAAAAAAGCCTACCGCTACAGTCTTGTCGCCATCCGTATCGCCCAGTTTGGTAATCTCAAGCACATCGATATCTTGATTGGAAAACAAGCCGCTTGCACTGTTCTTGTTGAATACATTGGCGCCGATATTACTTTTCCGGAACTCTTCAAGATGTTGGTTTGTCAACCCTTCGTTAGGGGTGATAAGGATGATGCGATTTGGCTTCCGGCGATATTTTTCTGCATAGTGGAGATATTGCAGTATATTGACGTGCATCAGCAGCGTCTTCCCCGAACCTGTTGCCGACCAGAAAGCCACTTTGTTCAGGTCGGATTCCGTAAAGTCGGTCATGCCATGATAGGTTTTCGGGTCGGAATTAAATTTAAATTGAAGATAGGTGTTGATGTCGGCAAGCAATTTATTCTTATCGCTGAAATATCGGTCAAGATATATCTCCGTGAAAAGCAGGCTTAGGTATTGGAAATATTTCCATTTGACAGGCTCATCCCGTTTCTCGCTGATAGCCTTTGTGTGGCGGTAAATGTTTTCGTCGTAGGCCAACAACAAGTCTTCGGTCAGCTCACTGGTTGCAAACAGCCGCTGTACAAGCTCTCTGTGAAGATATGACACATTGTTCTCGTCCCATCCTTCATAAGCAGGGTCTTTCATATGCTCGCTAAGGGCTTCCAGGCTGTTCGCTCCGAATAGCGAAAGTATGTATCGGTTGAGGACAAGCGAATTATTCAACTTGCCTTCAATTTCCTGTATTCTATTTCTTTTTGGTGGCATGATTCTCTGATTTGGATTTACTTTGCAAATAAAAAACTCCTGTATATTAAGATGTTATATGGATATTGGATTTACTTTGCAAATAAAAATTATGCATAATAAGGAACATATGTTGCATATTTTTTGGAGACAATATTTTCATCTGAAACTTTAATTCTTCCAGCTTCCAATGTATCGGCAATAATTCTTGATGCCACAGACGATTGATTTTTATCTAGACCAAATCTCGTACGTATTGATTGATTGTTAATGTATTCATTGTTTTCATACAATAAGCATGCGTGTTGATAACAAGCGTCAATTTTTTCTTGCTTAGTCATATCCGATAAAGACTTTTGGGGATACATGAATATTCGTGTAAAATTTTCGCCTTTTGTGAATCTTGATGCGGGAAGCAGCATGGATTCTATTGCTTCTACAGCTCTGTCAATTCCACTACCTCTGCGTTCACATATTCCTAACAGAAACATCGCCTGTGCCAAGTCTTCATTTCTTGATTGTGGTGGCAAATCCAGTAATCGGTTGATATCTTGTAAAGGTGCACCGGGGTTCGTTATGGTTATTCTATTGCTAAATATTTCTATAACTACACGCATTCCTTCAATAGAGAAATCCTGGTGTATCATGGCATTCGCAACAAATTCCCTAATAGCAATTTTAGGATATGTGGGTTTCATATTACGCACCACACCTATTTCTTCGGTAGATGTTAATTTCATAATATAATCGACCAGTCCCTCAAAGCCTACTTCATAGCCAAAAGCTCCTATTTGTTCGGACAAAAGCTCTCGGTTATTTGCACCGGCATACTTACGAACAATTATAGAGTAACGTTCCAAACCTTCAAAATCGGCCATATTGTTGGCAAATAATATGGCTCCCATGTTCGTAATGTTCCATCCATCTTCTGTCCGTTGGCACAGTCCGAATGCTTCCAGCCGTTTTGCAATAACATGTATATCTTTTGGCTGATCCTTGTCAGCCATTTCAAAATACTTCTGATAGTTGAGAAGCTTGAGTAATGTTTCGGTTGTCACATTCTCTTTGACGATACGCTTTTCAAAATGTAAGCCTTGCGAATCGGCTATCATTGATTTGATTTGCGAACGCGACATCTTCACCGTTTGTCCGGCCGAGCGTGTATACGAATCCCAGATTTCTTTTCCTCGCAAATGTGTCGGTTTGTCTATTTGCTCAGGAATACGAATAAAAAGTAGTGAATGTCCCTTGTATTCCGTTGTCCAGTGCTCAATTGCTATTGATGTAGAGAGATTATTCTTTGCTATATTTCCCAACTTTTTAATTATCTCGTCACTCTCCTGTTTAGTGACCGAGAACAATGAAGCGTCGTCATTTACACCAAACACCAATAACCCTCCACCTTTGAGATTCGAAAATGCACAAAGGTGTTGGGCCAGTCTCTCTGTTTTACATGACAGTCCACTTTTCCAATCCAATTCATTCAGTTCCGAGGCAACAGGATAGAGGCTATTCTCTAATATCTGAATTGCTTTTTCTTTCCAAGTCATATCGTTGATTAATTTTCTTGAAACATACGCTTTGCAAATTCCTGTTCAATGAGAACCACTTTCCATTGGGCTTCGTCGGTACGCAGGTTCTCCAGGTTGTTGTCGCCGTTCACATAAATGTGGTCAAACTCCGTGTCGCGTGTAGAATAGTCCATGCGACGGAAGAAATCGTTGAGGGCATCATTGTTCACCGTGTCGCAGTTCCGCCAGATGACCAGTGTGCGCTCTCCGCTTCGTGTTATGCCTTCTACCGCACAGATGTCTTTTTTAGGATAAAGAATGCTCCTTACATTCAAACCGATAAGGTAGTTGAATGTTTCGATTACGTCGATATTTTCCTCATGGGTTTCGTTCTGGCGGGTAATGCGCAGTTTCATATTCCACGGATTTTTGAACCACTGCATATTGAAGAGCGAATCGCGTGTCTCTATGTCGAGCATATATCCCAGCATATATCCGCCATAAAAGTCTGCATTCTCCTTGCTTATATTTGCCGGCTGCAGGGTGAGGTTGTTGAGCGTATCTTCATACTGTTCCAAACGCATATATTTGAAACAATGGCTGCTCCCCTCGCGCGACACAGGCTTGCCTCCGTCCCAGTCCTTGCTATAGATTACCTTTTGCATACGAGGTTTGGTAACGGTGTTGAAATATTCGCCCATTTCACAAAGGATATATTTGCGCTTGCCTCCATCCTCTCGATTAAGGTTGATAACGGCATGGCCTGTCGTGCCAGAACCTGCAAAATAATCAAGAATTAATGAGTATCGTTTAGCTCCTGATACAGTCAAACAATCTTCTTCTGCGAATATTGATTTTGGGTAAGAAAAGACTTCTTGCTCTCCAAAAATTCTTTTTAAAAGGTCCGTACCATGTTCAGTTGCCGAATATTTTGAAGAATCCCAAAAAGTTGTAGGTTGTACACCTTCATTCTTCCTTCTACGACGATATATAAAGTATCTACCATCTTTTTGCTTTTCCGCCTTAAATTCATACACTTCATTTACAGCACGTTCTGCACCAAAATACCAGCACCCTTGACTTCCATCGTCTTTGATGGGGTATATTTCAATTTCATTTTCGAGCAAAATATCTTTGGTTTTGTACTCTTGACTTATCTCATCATACACCATTGCAGGTATTCTCATTTTGCCACTATCTGTATTCAACCAAATAGGATAATACATTGTGGGGCGATTTTGTTTGAAAGAATTTGAGCCTGCTTTACGAAGCAGTTCCCAAAAGAATACACCTTTTTCATCGCTTTCTCGATAACGATTATTCTGTTCATCAGAATGTTGCAATCTGTTGATTGCTGTAGATATTTCTTTTCGTGAAAAATAAGCATATTCGTGAGAAATGGCAAAACCGTTAGGTATCGGTCTTCCCGATGGCTTTATACGGATCCCTACAACCATAGGACTTTCGTTAAAAATACTTTCGAGTATAATTTTCAATCGACTCCCTTCAACATCATCAATGGTAGTACATTGAATTCCATCTTTTTTAAGCAATTTTTTCCCTTCTATTAATCTATCATTCAATAATGTCATCCAAGATGAATGTTTATAGCTATTTTTATAGGCTATTTCAGATGCAGAAGTATTGTATGGTGGATCGACATAAATACACTGTATTTGTTCTTTATACTTCTCTTGCAACAGTTCCAACGCCTGAAAATTCTCGGAATTAATCAGCAAACCATCGCATTGCTCATCGATATTGTCAATAGAGGCAAGCAACGAATTCTTAAACTCTGAAGTGAAGAATTTCGTATCAAGTACAAGGAATGGATTTTCCTTAAGGAATTCCACTGTCAATGGCACGGAATATCCAGCTTTTCCTTCGCCAAACAATCCATCTGCCGCTTCTGCCTTAATCTCATCAATAGCAAACAGACGTACCCATTCCTCACGCTGGGCATCGTTTGTGGCAATTTCGGCATAGAGGCTGTTGGGCACACGGTCGAGCGTGATGCAATAGTTGGATTCCACGACAAACTTCTTTTTCAGCCACAGACGTTTTTGATAGTTCTCCAACGAAGCAAGGAAGGTGATAAGTTTCATGCCCACCATCTTTATGGCCTTGATTACGGTGAGATGCTTCAGAAACTCGTCGGGAGTGCGTGCATTGATGTCGTCAATTACGAGGATTTCGTTTTTGATATAGAAATCGAGCTCACGCGAAAGAAAACCTCCCAGGTCTTTGTGGATAAAATAGTCGAACGTATTGCGAGCTACATAATCATTCAGATGTTTTTGCAGCAGAGTTCGAGTGCGGTCGTTTTCGGTAGGACGTAAAACGAGAACGGACATAAATTCTGCCGGAATAGCATCCTTGACCACATTAAAAGCCTTTTCAACAAGTGCTTTTTGTTTAGTAGCCTTCGGATATAGTTCGTAGGTGAAATATATATGAAGTGTATCGCCTATAACCTCTACAGGAGTTTCTTCGTAAAGAGCAAAGCGGCGTTCCATATTATTCTGAGCCACATTGTTGTTTTGCTCAGTTGAGGCTTCGCGCAAGGTAAATTCACAGAATTTGTCGTTGCCAATGGCAAAACGGTAATTCCGGAAATATTCTCCTGTCTTGATATAATACTGGTCGGCATTGGCCCAATACAGTTTTACCTCTTCGCCCTCGTAGGGTATGGCATAAACGTCCTTCTTGTAGCGGCGTTGGGAGATGAAATCTCCTCCATCGTAATAGCGGCCAAAGAATATGGAAAGGTGCGAATAAATCTCATTTTCGAGCACCTCGCTGTTGCCGCATTGCGCAATGCGATCCTTCAGTTCCTTTACTTTTGGAGCATCGTTGGGGTTCATGCCTGCTGCTGTCAGCGTAGTGATTAACTGCGCCAACTCCTTTTTTAAAGCTCCGGCATCAGCGGATGTATTTTCACGAATAGCCTCGGCTACCTGCTTGCGTAAGTCATTATTCAGATAAGACTCTATTTGGGCACGTTTTTGGTTCATGATGCGATAGATGCCGAAATCCAGGTCTGCCTGGTCGAGCATCAGCACCTTCTTCATCGTCGCTATGAACGTATCAAATTGTGTTGCCATATATATTTTTACTCAAATTGTTTACTGTTTTCAAAAAATAACGGGTAGCTTTTATATTGCAAAAACTGATCTTGCAGGTTCTGAAAATCTGCCCGTACGCCGGTTACACTCAAATCTTTATTAAACACAACATAAAAGTCGACGTAAACTTTTTGCTTGACATCTATACCGACCTTCTGGCATGCTGGGTTGATGATGCCATCGTATGTATGCCAAAGTTGCTTTATCGCTTTTTCTGCATGACCGAAGATTGTCTCATCGAGATCAGAGGAAGCATTGGTTTTGAACTCTATAAAACTTAATTCTTTCTCTGTGAGCAAAGCACAATCGCACACACCGCCTTCTATGATATTCTTCCCGGTAATAATGCGACCGTCTAAAGGCAATAGTACCAATGTATTCTGATGGGGATTTAGCGCATGAAAAGTTTTTGATAGAAATGCCATAGGCTCGACATTCGTCCAATCTGAATAACCACCGTCATCATAGACATACAGATTCTCATTGTCGCTCTTATCAAAAGCATCTTCAACTCCTACCGATCCACAATCTCTTAAAGCCGAGCATAACCGTAATTGCGTTATGGCAACAGGCAAATCCCTATTTTGCAAAAGTGTTGGCATACAGTCGGTACAATTGGTTAAAAGTTCTGTTTATCTCATCCGAACAAGAGTCCAAGTCATTTTTTGCAATCATTCCAGTGTTTGGGTTAATTATTGACTTGCAATAATCCTCTTCTTTGGAAGACAAACGATATGCCTCCACATCCTTTTCATTAAGATGATACCTATGTGGTAAAATGCTTTCTATTATTTCTCTATCATTTTCGTTTGCCTTCTGGTAAACCTTAGCCCCCATAATCAGCATATTCAGAATGGCCAACGAATATGGACTGTGTGTGGTAAGCACAAGCATATTTTGTTCCGAAGAAGCATTGATAGCAACCAAAGAACGTAAAACTTCCAGTTGAGACTCAGGGAAAAGATTCAACTCCGGCTCTTCAACAATATTAATAAAGCGGTCATACCTGTTGGCGGATGAAAGCTGACGGAGCATCATATCCTTGATGCTGTCAGAAATAGCATCGTCCTGCATAATGTCAGCTACTCGCTTTTCAAGTCTGTCTTTCTCTTCCTTGGTGAGTTTAACCTCTTCACGGTCAGCGATTATTTTACTGAGGTATTCAGACACCATACACATCGGAAGAGACG
>ENA-ORRE01000255-ORRE01000255.1-human-gut-metagenome-genome-assembly--contig:-NODE-255-length-42250-cov-38.017585_pt1 | contig 42250 bp, 37 predicted proteins | sample MGYA00242171_ERZ509126 | MGnify/ENA primary metagenome ERZ509126 (study PRJEB26280, sample SAMEA2338648) | human gut metagenome | biome: human gut; feature: human-associated habitat; material: faeces... | reverse complement strand
ATGTACAACTTTTTACTCATATTTATCAACTTAAATTAATTCCGCCAACGGGTTAACTCTTCGGTGAAAAAATATGTAGAAACGCTGTTTCATGAGACTCTATAGTGCTGCAAATTAAGTGGCTTTTCCCCGCTGCAAATGATGCAATCGGTTGAATTTCAAGAGATTAGGCTGAAATATGCTTTGCAGCACCTATTTGAAAAAGTCAAGAAAAGTTTTGGAACTTTGTTTTCGCTTTTTATAACTTTGCATTCGGAAACAAGACAGAAATGTCAATAAATTAAACAAAATAGTATGAAGAGAATTTTTATGTTTGTAGGCCTATGGATTATGATGTCATCTATGATTAGGGCAGATGTGTTGCTTGACAATAATGATGATAAAACAAATATTGGGACAGGAGACCATACATATCATCAGAATGGATTAAATATTTCGTTTAAACATTCTGCAAGAGTCTTGGATATAACGTTCAACTCTTCGTGTGATGATGCTGAAGTCATTATCTATAAGGACAATATTCCTGTGGATGAAGACTACATTGGAAATGTTGATGCCGGAACTACAGAGACGTATTCTGTTGAAGGTTGTGAAAAAGGCAAGGTTTCCGTGTCAGTGATAAGAGACGGAAAGGAGCTTTGGATAGACAACCTTAGCAAGGCTGAATAACACAAAGAATATATTGGCGCGTTTTATATATTCCAGACCATAACTGGTATAAAAATGGGAGCGATGTCGACTCGCTAAATAATTGTCGGCGAAACAAAAAATATAAAAGAAATGAAAACAAATTTTGAAATTGTAGAAGTCCTTCCTGTTGAGAAGCTTTTACCAGAGGAGTTAAATGCCGTATTAGGTGGTAGTAATAAGATAAAAGCAACTGGATGTAATGGACATTCATGTAGCTGTTCTTCTACCTCCACTACAACATCGAGTTCTACTTTAAAACCACCAGATACGTCTGGCAATAAGTTGATTTGATAGTTGGAATATAAGATGATTTTGGATGTTGCAGTTTTTTTTTTGCAAGCTGCAGCATCCAATCCTTATATATAAGTTTTACTTGTTTGATAGTGTATTGTGGATTATGATTGAAAGGACAACATTGCATTTGGTATACAATGAAGAGCAATCTTTATTGTTTCATTATCCTTCCTATTCTTTATTGAATTTGAATGATACAACTTTTGGCATAATAGACGACTTTGTAAAAGGGCTGTCAGTTTCAGAGATATCTGAGAGGAATAAAGTCGATATAGAAGACATAGAACAATATTTGTCAAATCTTGAGAATGTTTTTAATAAAAATCTATCACTGCTAAGAGATGTCATAGATAAAAAGAAGTGTATAAATAGAATAACTTTACATATCTCAAATGACTGCAATTTGCGTTGTAAATATTGCTATGCAAGTGGTGGTAGTTATAATCAGAATCGTTCTCTTATGACGAAAAAGACAGCAGAAATATTTGTGGATTTTTGTAAAGAGAATTTTGATTATATCGATAAAATAGTCTTTTTTGGTGGGGAACCTTGTCTCAATATTGGTATAATGGAATATATATGCCAAAGATTTTACACTTATAAAGCAACTGGGCAGATAAATAGTATTCCAAAGTTTGTGATAATCACCAATGGTACAATATTGAATGAAAGGCTTTTGAATCTTATAAAGAGATACATATCTTTTATTACAGTTAGTGTAGATGGTGAAGAATATGTTAATGATTACAATAGGGTAGATATTAAGGGGAATGGTTCATTTAAGCGGATAGCATCTTTTATAGATACTGTTAAAAAGGAGACAGATGCGCACATACAGTATGAGGCAACATATACAAATTATCATTTAAGTGAAGGAATTGCAAAAAATGATATTGCATTTTATTTTAAAGAGCGTTTTGGAATTAATGGATATATTGTTGATGAGATTAACATAAACAAGGATGTTAAATGTGACGATTTTCCAGACAATTTAGAAGAACTTAATATATGCAATTTACCCGAATGCTTTATGAATATCATGCAAGCTATATTACAAAAAAGTCCTTTGGCTTTTTGTCAAATTGCACGTAAGCAATTTGCGGTGTCAACTTCTGGGTATATATACCCTTGCCATATGGATGTAGGGATGCATAGCATGAATTTAGGGCATATTGCACATGAGAATATTTTTAACAGTCCAAATATTCAACAACAATTCCCGTTATATGACGTGATAAATAAGAAAGATAAGCTATGTGGTGATTGTTGGGCTCAAAATCTTTGTGAGGCTTGTCCTCGCTCTGTTTTTTATGATGCTGATAAAGAAGAATATACTATATGTCATAAAGGGGCAAAATGTGACCAACAACGTGGTTATATAGATAAGGTTTTATTGTTGATTGGTAAATTAAAGAATAATCAGCCTGTTTGGGCAAGATTTATAAGTGAATTGAATAAGTTATAATATGATTTTAGGAGGGATGAGAACGATTATTTTCAGATGTGCCGTCTTAGGAATTATGGTATTATTGGTAAGTGAAAGTGCTGTGGCACAAGTCAATGGTGTTGTGGTGGAGCAAGGAAACGGAAATCCGGTGGAGTTTGCCAACGTGGTGTTGCTATCTGCGGCGGACAGTTCCTTCGTTACTGGAGCCGTGACCGATACCAACGGTGCTTTCAGCCTTGCGGACGCTCCAGACCACGGCATCCTGAAAGTGAGTTTCATGGGATATAAAACCTCTTATACGAACGTGACAGGACAGGAGAGAACCGTGACCATTTCTTTGGTGAAAGACAGTCTTCTGCTCGACGAGGTTGTAGTCCGTGCGAAGCAATATCAGCGAGTGAGTGATGGTTTGATAGTAAACGTCAGCGGAAGCACGCTTGCTCGATTAGGCAGTGTGTTGGACGTGTTGGGGCATCTGCCGTTTCTTTCGCATAAAAATGGCGAACTCAGTGTGCTCGGCAAGGGTACACCTATTATATATATAAACAACCGTCTCGTGCGTGACAATAGTGAACTCGCCCGTATAAACTCTGCAGACATACGACAGGTGAAGGTGATAACCAATCCTGGGGCGGAATATGACGCAACGGTGAGTGCGGTGATAAAGATAACGACAGCGAAGAATGCGCTTGACGGACTGAGTGTGCAGGCTGACGGTGGCGTGAGCGCGGAGCGTAAGGTATCACACCACGCCGGGGCGGACGTGAACTACCATACGGGCGGTTTTGATGTCTTCGGTTCCCTGCGCTACGATTGTAACGTGATGGTAGCCGACCAAACCACCACGACGAAGTATGCAGAACGCGAGCTGTATGAGTCGCCAAGACTTGAGCAGACAACTTTAGCGTTGAACGCATCGGCAGGACTGAACTACCAATGGCAGGACAAACTATCTGCGGGCGTGCTTTACAGATATACAGGCTTCCCGAATGACAGGTTCGACACCACCGACAGACTGGAAGCATATAAGAATAATGTGCTTATGAACGCGATTTCGTCTATAGACAACAGACGTTTCAGGGCAGACAGCCACTACATGAACGTATACATGAACTACAACTGGAGTAGCGACACGTATTTGAAACTTGACGCCGACTATCTGAACGGCAGCAAGACGAATAGCCAGGACTATGCCAGTAGTGATGAGTATGTGGGTAACAACAACAAGAGCGCGAACAAACTCTATGCCGGAAAACTGACTTTTGGGACATCGTTGGCAGGCGGCAGGCTGAAGACTGGCATAGAGGGAGCATATACAGACAATGACAATAGATATGAAGTGTCGGATGAGACAACGATGCAGAACGAGCTTCGCTCTACGGCTAACGTGGCGAAGCAAGGACTCTTTGCGCTGTTCGCCCAATATGAGCGTTCCTTCGGCGAGCACTGGAGCGGAAGCGTGGGCGCAAGGTTCGAGCATCTGGCTTTCAACTACTACGTTGACGGTGTGAAGTCTGACGACATGAGCCGTAAGTATAGCGGTATATATCCGTCGGCGTCCGTTGCCTATTCCTCCCACGGCATCGATATGTCCATAGCATACAGATATACGACAAACAGACCGACCTATTTCATGCTGCGCAACTCCGTAGACTTCAACAATCCCTATTCATACGAGGGTGGAAGCCCCGAACTACAGCCAAGTAAGACTAACACGCTTTCATACGCCTTGTCTTGGAAAGACATACAGCTCATGGTGGATTATTCTATGATAAAGAACGGTACGCGATACGTGCTCGATATGTACGAGGGCAGTGATTCCATAACGCTTTTCCACACCCGCAACATCGACCGTCACCGCATCCTAAGCGCAACGCTTGTATATTCGCCCACATGGTTTAAGGTTTGGAAACCATCGTTCACCGCCAGCGTTACAAAACCGTATGCCGAGTATGGCGGAAGGAAGTATGACAAGCCACTGTACTACTTTGAGATTGACAACACCGTAGAACTGTCCCGTACCTTCATCCTCGGATGCGACATCAACTATAACACGTCGGGAGATTCCGACTGGGACTTTGCCTATCAGTATGATGATTTCGGTACAGACATCTACGCAGTCAAGACGTTGCTGCACGATAAACTGCGGATTAAGTTTAGCGTGACAAACGTGTTCGACACAAGCCGCGAGCGGTGGGATAAATGCACCAACGGCATAATGCTGGAGAAATGGAACGACGCAGGCAGGCGCACCGTGGGGCTGACCGTGACATACCACTTCAATCAGAAGAAGAACAAATATAAAGGCGAGGCGGCTACAGACGAATTAAAACGACTATAAGAACTATGAGGTTTCCAATTATTCAACAACATGACTCCATGCAGTGTGGTATCGCCTGCCTTCAGATGATATGCAAGTATCACGGGCGGACGGTATCCGCATCTAAACTTGATGGTATTTGCCATGCCACAACAGAGGGAGTGTCTCTGTTGGGAATGAATGACGCGGCAAATGAACTGGGTTTGCACACCGTATGTGGACGAGTTACAATGGAACAACTGTGTGATGCTCCCATGCCTTGTATCCTGCATTGGAATCAGAACCATTTTGTTGTCCTTTATAAGGTGCGTAAAGGTAAGTTTTTCTATATTGCCGACCCTGGTAAGGGACTTGTGAAGTATGATAAAGATGAGCTTGTCGCTCACTGGGTAAGTACCCGTTCGGACGGTGACGACAAAGGTGTGGCAATGTTTCTGAATCCCACTCCGCTATTCTATGACAATAGTAATGATGGTGTCAAACGTCAGCGTTCTTTCCGTTTTCTTTTCGGATATATCAAGCAGTATCGTCGTTACTTCGCCCAGATAATACTTGGTTTGCTGCTCGGAAGTGTACTCCAGCTTGTGCTGCCTTTCCTGACCCAGTCAATCGTTGATGTAGGTATAAGGAACAACGACATTGGTTTTATATGGCTGGTACTCATCGGTCAGTTGATGCTGACATTCAGTCGTACGGCTGTGGACTTCATCCGCCGCTGGCTTCTGCTTCACATCAGCATGAGGATAAACATCTCGCTGGTGAGCGACTTCTTCATAAAACTTCTGCGACTTCCCATGTCTTTTTTCGACACGAAGCTGATGGGCGACCTATTGCAGAGAATGAACGATCATAGCCGTGTAAACAGTTTCCTTACTTCACAAACATTGAGTGTGATGTTCTCGCTGATAAGTTTCGTGGTGTTCGGTGCCGTCTTGTTCATATACAACAGCTTTATCTTTCTTGTTTTTCTTGCAGGGAGCATCATCTATGGTATATGGATAGCTTTGTTTATGCGGAGACGCAAGGTGCTTGACTATGAACTGTTTGAGCAACAGGCTATAAACAGCAACAAGACATACCAGTTTATCACTTCCATGCAGGAGATAAAGCTACAGGACTGCGAGCAACGCAGACGTTGGGAATGGGAAGACGTGCAGGCAGACCTGTTCAAGGTGCAGATGAAAAGCCTGAAGTTGACGCAGACGCAGGAGGCAGGCAGCATATTCATAAACGAACTGAAGAATATCATCATAACCGTGTTGTCTGCCACAGCAGTGATACACGGCGACCTGACACTCGGTATGATGCTCGCCGTGCAGTATATAATAGGTCAACTGAACAGTCCTGTAGAACAGCTTATGGCTTTTTTCTATTCCCTGCAGGACGTAAAGATAAGCCTTGAGCGTATAAACGAGATACACCTGCAAAACAATGAGGAAGACCGCGGTAGAGATCAGAAGACAGAATTTGACAATGGAGGAAAGACAATCAGTCTAAGAAACGTTGTTTTCAAATATGACCCTCATAGCCTTAGAACAACGATAGACGGAGTGAACATAGAAATACCAGAGGGAAAGGTTACGGCTATAGTGGGCGCATCGGGTAGTGGAAAGACGACCCTGATAAAACTGATGCTGGGCTACTATCCAGTTATGGATGGTCACATATACATAGGCGACAGCCCCCTTTCGAAGTATAGTCTTAAATGGTGGCGCAGGCAGTGCGGTGTCGTGATGCAGGACGGAGTGATATTCTCGGAGTCGATAGCGAGGAACATTGCCGTTGACGACGGCGAGATAGACAAGGAACGTCTGATGAAAGCTGCGGAGATTGCCAACGTCAAGGACTTCGTAATGGCTCTGCCGTTGAGGTTCGACACTATAATAGGGCGTGACGGCGTGGGGCTGAGTCAAGGGCAAAGACAGCGCATCCTCATAGCCCGTGCCGTGTACAAGAATCCGGATTTTATATTCCTTGATGAGGCAACCAATTCCCTTGATGCCGGCAACGAGCGTGCGATAGTAGAGAATCTCAACAGGTTCTATAAAGGCAAGACGGTTGTCGTGGTCGCCCACAGGTTGAGTACGGTTAGAAACGCCGATCAGATAGTGGTGCTCGATGGTGGCAAAGTTGTTGAGACAGGAACACATGAAAGTCTGACGGCTAAACGGGGAGCATACTATAATTTGGTGAAGAACCAACTGGAATTGGGAAGTTAAGCTGAAAAACATCCCCGGCAACCATTCAAGAAGATGCAAGGCGATATGTAATTAGCAGAATACGGTATCCGCATTAAACTCAGAACATAAGACATTAAAACATTAGTATCAAATGGAAAATATAGAATTGCGAAGTGAGAAAGTCCGCAACATAATCGGAGAGATTCCTCCTTTCTTTACAAGGACAGGAACAGTTATTATTATGGTGATAGTCTTGGCACTCGGTATCGCCTCGTGCATAATACGCTATCCTCTGACTACAGAGGCTGATGGCAAGGTTGACTTGTTCGTGAACGGCTTCGGCGACCATTGTTATAGCGCCAAGTTGCTGATGCCTTACAAATACAATGATTTCTATCACGAACTGCGTGAGGTGGACATGACATTCGAGGGTCGTGACGGACTCGTTTTGCGCGATTCCATGGAATTCTCCGCAGAAGACAAGGCTGTAGAGGTGAATGGTGAGAACTATTTCATACTCTATGTGCACATAAAAGAGAAGGATGCGAATAAGTATAATCTTCAGCATGGAATGAAAGTACACGGCGTAGCTGTCGTTGACAATAGGACGATATGGCAATTGTTGTTTAAGATGCCTGTAGATTGACGGATAAGTCGTGTGTCATAGCATAAAAAATACTAAACGTTTTGCAGTGTCATTTTATTTTCGTACTTTTGAACGTGAAAAATAGAATTCTCAAGATATGAATATAAAACTCATTGCAATATATTTCCTATTATTTCCATATTGTGTATGTGCTCAAAAAGTAAAAATTGGAACTTGTATTACTAAGGATGGCGGCCAATATAGTGGCGAGATGTCCGGCGGAAAAGCCCACGGTAAGGGTAAGTGTGTATATAAAATTGGAAATACATACGAAGGAGAATATGTGAAAGGCAAACGCCAGGGATATGGCGTATATACATTTGCTGACGGCGAAAAGTATGAGGGCCAGTGGTTTCAGGACCAGCAGCACGGCAAAGGCACGTATTATTTCATGAACAACAATATCTATTCAGGCCTGTGGTTTCGCGATCTTCAGGAGGGGCATGGCGTGATGCGCTACTACAATGGCGACGTTTATGACGGCACATGGTCGAACGACAAGCGCGACGGCAAGGGAAAATATACCTTTGCCGGTGGTGCCTATTATGACGGTATGTGGAAGAACGACATGAAAAACGGCAAGGGAAAGTTTGATTGGGGCGACGGTTCTTCATATACGGGCGACTGGGTTGACAACCGCAAGGAAGGTCTCGGAGTGTATATTTACGGCGACGGAGACAAGTATGACGGCGCTTGGAAAGATGATTTGCAAAACGGACGAGGCGTATATACATTCTCGAACGGCGACATCTACGAAGGCGATTATGTTAATGGAGAACGCACCGGACAAGGCATTCTGCGTTATAAGAGCGGTGATTGTTATGCAGGTCATTTCCTGAAAGGCGACAAGTCTGGCTACGGAACCATGACATGGGCAAACGGTGATAGTTATGTGGGCTATTGGGAACGCGACCGACAGAACGGACACGGTAAGTTGACGAAGAAATCACAAGACCTTTTTGAAGGCCAGTTTAAGGATGGAAAGGTTGAGGGACTCGTGATAATACATTATGCAGACGGTAGTAAATTTCGCGGCACATACCATAACGGCAAGCGCAACGGTAGTGCGATAGAGGAAAGCAAGGAGGGCATCCGCTTTGAGGGAAACTATCGCGACGGACTGCGCGACGGCAAGTTCGTTGAGAAAGACCGTAACGGACAGATTATAGCCCGTGGCGAGTATGTGAAAGGAAAGCGACAAGTATTTTAAGAAGCAAATAACATAAACTCTTAATATTATGATAGTAGACACATTAGACAATTTGGAAAAGTATGTGAATGTGAATCCGCTTTTCGGCGAAGTTGTGAAGTTCTTGAAGGAAAATGACCTCAACAAGTTGGAAGATGGCAAGCACTTCATCAAGGACAAAGACTTGTTTGTGAACATTACGACCGCTACCGGCAAGACAAAGGAGGCTGCGGTGTTTGAAACACACAAGAAGATGCTCGATATTCAAATTCCTTTGGATGCTCCGGAGACATACGGATATATTCCGCTTTGCGATATGCCGGATGCAGAATACAACGCTGAGAAGGATGTAACAAAATATCCGGGAGTAGTGGCAGAGACTTACGTGAATTGTAAGCCGGGTGAATTTGTTATCTTCTTCCCGCAAGACGGCCACCAGCCGTGCATCGGCGAAGGTCCGATACATAAAGCAATATTTAAAATAAAAGCATAATAAAAATGGCAACCCCAAAGAAAACGGCAACATCGAAGGTTGCTGCCGGAGCTAAGAAAAGCAAAGTTCCAAAACATATTGGACTTGTAAAGAACGATGCTTACCTCGAACCATTCGAGGATGCGATACGTGGACGGCATGACCACGCACTGTGGAAAATCGGCCAGTTGACCCAAAATGGAAAGAAAACCCTTTCCGATTTTGCCAACGGACATGAGTATTTCGGTCTGCATAAGACCTCAAGAGGCTGGGTGTTCCGCGAGTGGGCGCCCAACGCCACCGATATTTATCTTGTAGGAGACTTCAATGATTGGCAGGAAAACGAAAAGTATCGTGCGAAACGCATAGAGGGGACAGGCAACTGGGAGTTGAAACTGTCTAATAAGGCACTCAAGCACGGAGACCTCTACAAGATGCGCGTTCATTGGAACGGCGGCGAGGGTGAGCGTATTCCGGCTTGGACACGCCGCGTAGTGCAGGATGAAGAGACAAAGATATTCTCTGCTCAGGTGTGGAATCCCGAGCCATACGAATGGAAGAAAAAGCAGTTTAAGGCAAAAAAAGACCCGTTACTCATTTATGAGTGCCATATCGGAATGGGCGAGGATGCCGAGAAAGTGGGCACATACGATGAGTTCCGTGAGAATGTGCTGCCCAGAATCGTCAAGGACGGATATAACTGTATGCAGATAATGGCCATACAGGAGCATCCTTATTATGGCTCCTTCGGCTATCACGTAAGTTCGTTCTTCGCTTCGAGCAGCCGTTTCGGTACGCCGGAGCAACTGAAACACCTCATTGATGAGGCTCATCGCAACGGTGTGGCTGTGATAATGGACATCGTACACTCGCACGCCGTGAAGAACGAAGTGGAGGGATTGGGCAATCTTGCCGGCGACCCTAACCAGTTCTTCTATCCCGGTGAGCGCCATGAGCATCCCGCTTGGGACTCGCTTTGCTTCGATTATGGTAAGGATGAGGTCATTCATTTCCTGCTTTCCAACTGTAAGTACTGGCTTGAAGAGTTCCATTTCGACGGCTTCCGCTTCGATGGTGTTACCTCGATGCTTTATTATAGTCACGGGTTGGGTGAGGCGTTCTGCGGTTATCCCGACTATTTCAACGGCCATCAGGACGATAACGCGATTTGCTATCTTACGCTTGCCAATAAGCTCATACATGAAGTTAATCCTAATGCGATAACCATTGCTGAGGAGGTTAGTGGTATGCCGGGGCTTGCTGCGAAGTTTGAGGATGGCGGTTACGGCTTCGACTATCGTATGGCGATGAATATTCCGGATTATTGGATTAAGACTATAAAAGAACAGAGCGACGAGAATTGGAAGCCAAGCTCGATATTCTGGGAGGTGAAAAACCGTCGTCTGGATGAGAAAACAGTCTCTTATTGCGAAAGCCACGATCAGGCTTTGGTGGGCGACAAGACGATAATCTTCCGCCTAATCGATGCCGATATGTATTGGCATTTCCGCAAGGGAGACGAGAATGAGACTGCTCGTCGAGGCATTGCGTTGCATAAGATGATACGTCTTGTTACAGCTGGAGCCATCAACGGCGGTTATCTGAACTTCATGGGTAATGAGTTCGGACATCCGGAGTGGATTGATTTCCCGCGCGAAGGCAACGGATGGAGCCACAAGTATGCACGCCGGCAGTGGAATTTGGTGGATAACAAAGAGTTGTGCTATCACTATCTCGGCGATTTCGACCGCGAGATGTTGAGCGTTATCAAGAGCCAGAAGAATTTTAACAAGACTCCTGTGCAGGAGATTTGGCACAATGATGGCGACCAAATATTGGCATTCATGCGTGGCGACTTGGTCTTTGTGTTCAATTTCTCACCGACACGCTCGTTTTCTGACTACGGCTTCCTCGTGCCGCCCGGCTCATACGAGGTCGTTCTGAACACCGATGCGAAGGAGTTTGGCGGCAACGGACTCGCTGATGATACCGTTATACACTTCACAAACTACGACCCGTTGTATGTTGGCGAACGTAAGGAATGGTTGAAGCTCTACATACCGGCACGTTCGGCTGTGGTTTTGCGTAAGAATTAAAATCTATTATAAATCCTCCGACAAGTTGCGAGGTGCTTGTTTTTTAGGTGTGTCGTAACTTGTTGGAGGTTATGCTGTTCGGGATTATAAATGAATACATTTCTTGTGCGTGTCTCCTGCGCTTTGATATTCTTGATATTCACGTTTGTCTACCTGTTTTGTTACCAGGCCGACATAATGGTTGTTGCGCAACACGTGGCATCCAGTGGACAGACACATTATGTTCCGTTGATGGGAGCTGTACTGATAACCATCGCTCTTTATTTTATCCATCTCGGAGTGTATGCAATAACCAAGTTGCGTAAGCGTACCCACGCTTTAACTTATCTGCCTTCGCTACTCATTCTTGCTTTCATTACGAGTCTTTCTTCGGATGTTCGTGATAAGATTGAGCTTGGATGCTGGGTGTGGGTGTTCCCGTTAGTGCTTGTCTTATATGCTTTTGTGGCATACATTGCCCGAAATTATCAGGAGATAGAGACCGAGCCAAGTGCTGGAGGATTGTATTCACGGTTTATATGGATAAATCTGTCGGTTCTTCTCGCGATGTTTGTAGCGGTAGGACTGATAGGAAACCATGACGAGGAGTTCCATAAGCGCGCGAAAGTGGAAACTCTGATAGCTGATGGGAAATACGATGAGGCTTATAATCTGGCTCTTACGCTTGGTTCCAACGATCCGTCGGCATTCATGTTGCGCGCCTGCGCTCTGAGTGGAAGCAAGAAAATGGGCGAGAAATTGTTTGAAGTGCCGTTGGCGTCCGGAGTGAACGGCATCGTTCCGGATAGTATTAATAATGTGAGGACGCTTGTATTGCCGGAGAAAGAAATACAAGAAAAGGCTCGTTATAATCTGGATTATTTCTTGTGCAGACAACTCTTGGATAAGAATTTGAAAGCTTTCATGTTTATTTTGAAGCGATATTATTCGTTGTCCGGTCCTTTGCCAAAACATTATCGTGAGGCTCTTGTGCTTTATATAAATAAATATGGCAGTCTCGGAAAGGGCTTGAGCTTTTCCGATGAAAAACTGAATGAAGAATATCGGGCATTTTCTGATGCGTATATAAGGTATGACATGAAGACTCTCAAACGCTATAAATCCACTTATTGGTATTATTATGAGTGCGTTACCCAAGTTGCATTAAGTAAGAAATGAGAGCAGAAATGTTATGAATGATTGGTTTCAATTCAAGCGTTTTATTGTGAAACAAGACCGCTGTGCCATGAAGGTTGGTACGGATGGGGTGCTGCTTGGCGCTTGGGCGCAAGGCTCTCGGCGTATTCTTGATATAGGAACCGGTACAGGGCTTATTGCTTTGATGATGGCACAGAGGTTTCCCGATGCAGTGGTCGATGCCGTAGAGATTGACGGTGAGGCTGCAAATCAGGCAAAGGACAATGCAGTGTGTTCTCCGTTTCATACTCGTGTGAATGTTTTTGAGACTTCTTTGCAAGATTATGCAAAGGATTTTGAAGGTCAACCCTATGATGCTATCGTCTCAAATCCTCCTTATTTCAATAATTCTTTGAAAAATCCTGACGGTCGGCGAACGATTGCCCGTCATGCGGATAGTCTGCCTTATGCCGTGCTTTTCCGCTCTGTTGATAAGTTGTTGGCGGCAAATGGTGTCTTTAGTCTGATAGTTCCTAATGATATTAAGGCTGACATATTGACGGAAGCGGCGGTTTTCGGTTTCTTTCTTTTGCGGGAAACTGCGGTGAAAACTACATCTTCAAAGCAACCTAAGCGTTGCCTTTTTGCTTTCACAAAGGTGCGCCCAGAATCAGTAGATAAAGAAACTGTAACGATGATGAACGCAGATGCGACTCCGTCTTCATGGTATTCAAACTTAACTGAAGACTTTTATCTGCCTAAAGAATAAATAAGTAAGTCGCCAAAATTAAACGATACTATGTTTTGATAAAGCATATACTATACATTAATTTTAGCGACTTACTTATTTAGAAAGACATTACTTATAATATCTTTCGCTTTTGAGATACCAAAAAGTCAGGTTTGCTTGTCGAAAAAATAGCCGTCTACAAGTTAAACTTCTTCAAAATGGTCTTGTTCAACTCGTGTACTTTCTTGCTTTGTCGCGTGATACTTTCCCTGAAGTAGTTAAATTCGTTGAAAATGTCGCAGAAAGCGTTCTGAACCATATTCGGCTGACGCAGACTCTTGTCCGCATGAGGGTTCACAATGACTTTTATTCCCTTGCTTTCTATCGATACGTCAATATCCGCATCGGTGATTGTCGGGTCTCCGTCATAGTGTATCAGCCCTGGCATACTTCTCTTTATATGTATCTTTTTTGTCCTGAAAGTCTTTATCTTGGAGTTCTTGTTCAGCGTCTTGTTGAACATCTCGATGCTTATCTGAGGAGCTTCCAGCACATCGAACGGTTCCATTATTATCACATCAAGAAAACCATCGCTCATTGAGGCCTGTGGAGCTATATATGCGTTGTTGCCATACTGGGACGCGTTGGCCACCGAAACGAGAAAGGCCTTATACATCTTCTTGCCGTTCTCGTCTTCTATCTCGTAAGTCTCGGGCTGATATTTCAGCCCTTCCTTCAGCACATTCTCCATATATGTCATGAGACCGCGTTTGCCCGCCTCGGCAAACTTCTTGCTTATAAACGCGTCAAATCCCATACCGCACGTGCAGAAAAACGGCATATCGTTTATCAGCCCGTAGTCGAGTGTGTGTATTTCGCATTCGTTTATTATGTCGATGGCCTTTCCAGCTTCCATTGGAAGCATCAGATGGCGAGCCATTCCGTTACCGGAACCACTCGGAATGATGCCCATTGCCGTGTTGGTATGCACCAATGCACGCCCCGTTTCGTTCACGGTTCCGTCTCCGCCGACAGCAACAACAATGTCGAAATCGTCCTCTACGGCTTTGCCTGCCAGCTCTGTTGCGTGTCCGGCGTATTGAGTATTCATGATGATATAGTCAAACTTTTCCTTGTCAAGTCTGCGTTCTATCAAGCCGGGTATTCCCGCCTTTGATGTTGTTCCAGAATTGGGGTTCATTATGAATGCAATCTTCTTTTTCATGTTTTAACTCATCCGGATTGTGAAATTATTACTATTGCAAAAATACAAAAAAACGATTAAACCAAATATTGCATGGAAGAAAAAAACAAGAAAAGTAAGATTTCTTACTAAAAAGGACAGATTTATAATACATTTTTTGTAACTTTGCACGCAAAATTTATAAGATTGTAGCACTTGCTACACCTAAATATTAAAATGGGACAATTACAAGAAAAATACAAGAGTTATCGCGAGCCGCAAAAGTTTATGGAAGCCGGCGTGTATCCGTATTTCCGTGCGATAACAAGTAAGCAGGGTACTGAGGTAGAAATGGGTGGACATAAAGTCCTTATGTTCGGTTCCAACGCCTATACGGGGCTTACGGGTGATCAGCGTATCATAGATGCTGCTAAGGCAGCCTTGGATAAATATGGCTCAGGATGTGCAGGTAGTCGTTTCCTTAATGGAACGCTTGATTTGCACGTTCAGCTTGAAAAAGAGCTGGCTGAATACGAAGGCAAAGATGATGCCCTATGTTTCTCAACCGGTTTTAATGTAAATCAGGGCGTGCTTGCTGTGGTTGTAGGCCGTGGCGACTATATTATATGTGATGACCGCGACCATGCGAGTATCGTAGACGGGCGTCGTTTGTCGTTCGCCACACAGCTCCATTACAAGCACAACGATATGGAAGACTTGGAGCGCATACTTCAGGGACTGCCTAAAGAGGCTGTTAAGTTGATTGTTGTAGATGGCGTGTTCTCTATGGAGGGCGACCTTGCCAAACTGCCGGAGATTGTAAAACTCAAGCATAAGTATAATTGCTCAATCATGGTAGACGAGGCTCACGGTATCGGAGTGTTCGGAAAGCAGGGACGCGGTGTTTGCGACCATTTTGGACTGACGGATGAGGTAGATCTCATTATGGGTACTTTCTCTAAGAGTATGGCCTCTATCGGCGGATTTATTGCCGGTGATAAGGATACAATTAACTATCTTCGCCATACTTGTCGCTCATATATCTTCAGCGCATCGAATGCCCCCGCGGCCACAGCGGCAGCTTTGGAGGCACTTCATATCATCAAGGCTGAGCCTGAACGTATGGAGCGCTTGTGGGATGTAACCAACTATGCGTTGAAGCGTTTCCGTGAGGAAGGCTTTGAGATTGGCGACACCGAGAGTCCGATTATTCCGCTTTACGTTCGCGACATCGACAAGACATTCCTCGTAACGAAGCTCGCTTTCGATAACGGAGTGTTCATCAACTCTGTAGTTCCGCCGGCTTGCGCACCACAAGATACGCTGGTTCGATTCGCTCTTATGGCTACACACACCACTGAGGAAGTTGAGCGTGGTGTTCAGATTCTGAAGAAAATATTCGTAGAACAGGGTATTATTAAATAGGTATATAGAAGATAAACGCACTATAATATTATAATTTCCGCCACGATACTTAATAATAGTATTGTGGCGGAAATTCTTTTATATCCCATTTATCCTTGTCTGTAAAGGACTCATACTTTTGTCATTTTGCAAAAGCTATCCGGTAATGTGATTACCGAGGCTTTGTAATGTGATTACCGAGGCCTTGTAATGCGATTACAAAGGTCTTGTAATACGATTACAAAGGTCTTGTAATACGATTACAGAACCGTAGTAACGTTGTTATCTTCTTCTTTTTACTTCAATACTGCTTCGCCGTGGAAACCATTAAGGAACGAAACGGCATCCATACGCTTTTTCCCGCTCTGTTGGAGTTCGAGAATTTCGAGCAGACTGTCGCTACAATTGACGTAGAGATGCTTCTTTTCTGCCACAATCTCGCCCGGTTGACCCGTCGATTGTTGGTCGGTCTTCTTAGTCTTGTATATCTTCAGCATACTGCCAGACATTTCCGTCCACGCACCGGGGTAGGGACTAAGACCGCGAACGAAGTCATATACTTGCTTTGCTGACCTGCTCCAGTCGATGCGACAAGTGTCCTTGAAAATCTTGGGAGCAGCATTCAAGACAGTGTCCGAAGTTATTTCGTCTTCCTGCGCAATACTCTCGATGTTACCGTTGTTGGCAATTATCATGTCGATGGTGTCCTTAGCGATTTCTGCTCCGAGATGCATCAGGCCGTCATATACATATTCTACATCGGCATCATCGGGGATGTCGAACGTCCGTTTCATAATGATGCGCCCCGTATCTATATCATGGTCGAGGAAGAACGTCGTTACTCCGGTCTGCGTCTCGCCGTTTATCACAGCCCAGTTGATTGGAGCAGCACCGCGATACTGAGGTAATAGGGCAGCGTGAACATTGAATGTTCCGAAACGGGGCATAGCCCATACCACTTCCGGCAGCATACGGAAAGCTACCACAACCTGTAAGTCGGCATTATATTTGCGCAACTCTTCCAAGAACTCCGGGTCGCGCATCTTCACCGGTTGTAGCACCGGCAGCCCTTGACTCATGGCATATTGTTTCACCTGCGAAGGCTGCAGCTGCTCATGGTGTCGCCCGACGGCTTTGTCTGGTTGTGTAACCACCGCCACCACGTTATATCCATTTTCCACTAAAGAGCGCAGAGATTCCACCGCAAATTCGGGTGTTCCCATGAACACTATCCTTAAATCTTTCTTTTCCATTACCTTGTTTGTTTGTCGTGATGCATTTTGTCATCACATCGTTTCACAGTCTAAGTAATTCTTTCTCAGTCTTCCGACATATCCGCCACCATCTGTCTGTATAGACAATATAGCCTTGCCCTGCTGATATACCCTATAAGATGCCTGTCGATGTTGACAACCGGAAGTGTCGCTGCACCGGTCTTGTCGAACGTCTTCATAACCTCTTCCATAGAATCGTTTACTCCGAGTCGTGCAGCCGGTTGTGTCATTATCTGCTCTACGGAGAACTTCTGATACAGTTCCGTACGGAAGATGATGTGCCGCAACTTAGTTATGTCAACCTCTCCGAGCAGGCATCCCGCGTCGTCGCACACAGGAATCTGATCATTACGGCTTCGGCTCACAACGTGAACGAGCTTACCCATCTTCATATCTGGGGCTACCGAGGTGAAATCGCGCTCTATTACCGACTCCAAACTCATCAATGTGAGCACCGCCCGGTCGGTGTGGTGTGTTATCAGTTTGCCCTGTCTCGCAAGACGCATGGCGTATATACTGTGCGGCTCGAAGATAGAAATGGTGAGATAAGCGCATACGCTCACAATCATCAGTGGCAAAAACAGTTGATAACCGCCCGTGAGTTCTGCGATCAGGAATATTCCGGTAAGCGGTGCGTGCATCACTCCGGCCATCACTCCGGCCATTCCCAGCAGTGTGAAATTCTTTTCCGGTACGAACACGCCAATCTGATTAATGTTCCAAACGCGCGCGAAAAAAAAGCCCATGAAGCCTCCGATGAACAGCGAAGGCGCAAATGTACCTCCGCATCCGCCGCTGCCGTTGGTTGCCGATGTCGCAAAAACCTTTGTTGCTATTACCAGTCCGACATATAGCACGAGCAGATTGCCGTGTCCGGCGAAGAGCGACTGGTTGAGCAACTGTTCCCAATCGGCCTCCGTTCGGCCGTTGATGAATATCGACAGACAGTCATATCCCTCGCCGTAGAGGGCTGGGAAGAAGAATATCAAGGTGCTGAGCAGCGAGCCGCCCAGCAGTAGTTTCACGTAGGGACGGTCGGAGAGGCGCGCGAAGCCGTTCTCGCACCACGTCATAAGCCGCATGAAATAAAGCGAGATAAGTCCGCAGACGATGCCGAGCAATATAGTTGGCGGAACGCGCACAAGCTGCCATGCCTCGTCAAGATGGAAGTCGAAGAGCGATGCGCTGCCCGTAAACATATACGAGAAGCACGTCGCCGTGACGCTTGCTATCAATATCGGGAGCAGCGACCCCATTGTCAGATCCACCATAAGCACCTCAAGCGTGAATACCAGTCCGGCTATCGGAGCCTTAAATATGCCTGCAATGGCCGCCGACGCGCCGCATCCCACGAGCAACATCAGCGTTTTGTTGTCCATTTTGAATAGCTGTCCGAGGTTGCTGCCTATGGCAGAACCCGTCAGTACAATAGGTGCCTCGGCGCCCACCGAACCACCGAAACCGATGGTTATGGCCGAAGCGATTACCGAACTCCAGCAGTTATGCTTTTTCAGTCGCGACCGTTTCGATGCTATCGCATACAGCACACGCGTGATACCGTGCGAGATATTGTCGCGCACGATATATTTTACGAATAAATAAGTTAGGTAGATGCCTACTACCGGGAACAGCAAATAGAGCCAGTTGAATCCCTCCGCGCGGAATCCGGCACGCAGTAGGAGTTGTATTTGATGTATTATGCCGTGCAGGACGAATGCCGCCACGGCTGCGAAGAAGCCCACAAAGAAAGCTAATAGCAGCGTGAACTGCCTGTCGCTGACGTGAGCCTCGCGCCATGCAATGAGTTTTTCGAGTCTTGTCGGTTTGTATTCTGTTGTCTCTGTCATTTACGAATAATCGTTACTTCGCCGTTCTCGGCCAGTTTTATGATGCTCGATGGAGTGTGAGGTTTATGTTCCTGACGTCGAGATTGGCATACATAGTCCACCGCGTTGAGAATATCCTCCGAGATGTCGCAGTAGTTTTGTGCTGCCGGTTCACCGCTGATGTTCGCGCTTGTGCTGACTATGGCTTTCTGAAAACGGTAGCATAACTCGTGAGAGAATTCTTCCTTTGTTATCCGTATGCCAATGCTGCCGTCCTCGGCTATGAGGTTTGGTGCCAGTCCCTGCGCCCCATCGAGAATCAGCGTTGTCGGTTTCACCATTACGTCTATCAGTTGCCATGCCGCGTCGGGTACGTTTCTGACGTATCGTTGCAGTCTCGCGTCGGAGTCGACAAGGCATATCAGTGCCTTCGAGTCGTCGCGCCGTTTTATCTCATACACTCTTTTCACGGCCTCGGCGTTAGTCGCATCGCAGCCTATTCCCCATACCGTGTCAGTAGGGTAGAGTATTATGCCGCCTTTGCGCAGCACTTCAACAGCATTCTTTATATCGTCTTCTCTTTTCATAATTTCTATTTATATATGCAATAATAGTGCAACAGAGGGTAATCTTCTTACCTCTAAATAAAAACTTAGAACTCGCTCGAAAAGTGGAACTTGATGTTTTCAAAGTCTTGTTGCGCCATACTGAGGACATATCCTGAGTCGGCGAGGAATACATCGCGACCGTCACGGTCCTTAGCCATATATTGATATTTGCGTTTTTTGAAGTTGTCAAGTTCCTTTTCGTCGTCGCTCTCTATCCAACAAGCCTTATACAGGTGTACTGGTTCCCAACGGCAACGGGCGTTGTATTCGTTCTCAAGACGGTATTGTATGACCTCAAACTGAAGCTGACCAACTGTTCCGATGATTTTGCGGCCGTTGAATTGGTTGACGAACAACTGTGCCACACCCTCATCCATAAGCTGCTGGATGCCTTTCTCCAACTGCTTCGACTTCATCGGGTCGTCGTTCTCGATGTATTTGAACATCTCCGGACTGAACGATGGCAGTCCGCGGAAATGAATCTGTTCACCTTCCGTCAGTGTGTCGCCAATCTTAAAGACACCATTATCGGGCAGACCGACTATGTCTCCGGGGTAGGCTTCTTCGATGGTGCTCTTGCGTTGAGCCATAAACTGTGTGGGAGAACTGAATCGCATGGTCTTGCCCATACGCACGTGGAGGTATGGCTGGTTGCGAACGAACTTACCTGAGCACACCTTGCAGAACGCAATACAAGAGCGATGGTTAGGGTCTATGTTGGCAGTAATCTTGAAAATGAATCCGCTGAACTTCTGTTCTTCCGGCTTTACCTCGCGCTCTTCGGCCTTAGTGGGACGTGGCGAGGGGGCTATCTCAACGAAACAGTCAAGCAGTTCCTGCACACCGAAATTGTTGAGAGCCGATCCGAAGAACACGGGAGCGACTTCTGCCGAGCGATAGGTTTCCACATCGAACTCTGGATAAACGCCTGATACCAGCTCAAGGTCATCACGCAGTTGAGCCGCATCAGCCTCGCCAACCTGTTGTTCCAGTTCATTTGAGTTGATGTCCACCTGCACTTTTTCTGTCACACGCTGCTTGTTTGGTGTGAAAAGGTTGAGCTGTTGCTCGTAGATGTTATATACGCCTTTGAACCTCATTCCCTGGTTTATTGGCCATGATAGTGGCCTTACCTTTATTTGCAGTTCTTGTTCAAGTTCATCAAGAAGGTCGAACGGGTCGCGGCCCTCACGGTCCATCTTATTTATGAAGATGATAACCGGCGTGTTTCTCATGCGGCAAACCTCCATGAGCTTGCGTGTCTGAGTCTCAACACCCTTTGCCGAGTCGACTACGATAATAGCCGAGTCGACGGCAGTAAGCGTGCGGTAGGTGTCTTCGGCAAAGTCTTGGTGACCTGGAGTGTCGAGAATGTTCACCTTGTAATCTTTGTAATCGAACTCCATCACAGAGGTAGACACCGAGATTCCACGCTGTTTCTCTATATCCATCCAGTCGGATGTAGCGGTTTTGCGTATCTTGTTGCTCTTCACTGCACCAGCCACCTGAATCTGTCCGCCGAACAACAGGAACTTCTCTGTGAGCGTTGTCTTACCCGCGTCAGGGTGTGAGATGATGGCAAAGGTGCGTCTTCTTTCTATTTCGTTCATTGTTATTGTCGTTAATTCGTTTTTCTAAAAGAGGAGAGGGGAGAGAGAAGAGAGGAGAGAGAATACTTTTTGAGGATGGAGGATTGGGGATTGAGGATTGAGAAATGCTTCTTTGTGGTAATCGCATTAAACTCTTTTGAGTAATGTCTGACCTCCCGACTCCTGTCTCCTGTCTCCTCGAAAAGCTTAAAGCTCCCCGATACACTCTTGTAACGACTCCTCCCAGTATGGCACTTCAATGTCGTAGGTATTCTTAATCTTCGTCTTGTCGAGCACACTGTAGTGCGGACGGTTTGCCGGGGTGGGGTTTTCGGCCGTGTGGAGAGGCTTCACGTGGCAGCCATTGATGCCCGCAATGCGATGGATGGCTTTGGTGAAGTCATACCAACTGATGACACCCTCGTTCGAGAAATGATATGTTCCCGGCACGATGCCCTTGTTTACGGCCGTCATAATGGCCACGGCAAGGTCGCGGGCGTATGTCGGAGTGCCTATCTGGTCGAAGATAACGCCCAGCTCCGACTTCTCTTTTCCGAGCCTGATCATCGTTTTCACGAAATTGTTTCCAAAGGTGGAGTAGAGCCAGGCTGTGCGTATAATCATCGTTTTCTTGCAAAGTTTCTGCACTGCAATCTCTCCAGCGAGTTTCGTACTTCCGTAGACGCTGTCCGGGCATGGCGTGTCGGTTTCCACGTATGGCGTGTGTTTCGTTCCGTCGAACACGTAATCTGTGCTCACTTGTACGATCCATCCGCCACGTTTCTCTATCGACATAGCCAAGTATGCCGGTGCTTCAGCGTTCAATGCAGTACACAACTGCTTGTTGCTTTCGGCTTTGTCTACCGCCGTATAGGCCGCACAGTTTATGATTCCGTCAATCTTGTTCTCCTGTATAAATTGGTCGATGGCGAGTTGGTTGGTAATATCCAGTTCTGAGACATCGGTATTGAAGAATGTGTGTTGTGGGTTTACTTTCTCCAATATCTGTATCTCGTTGCCTAACTGACCGTTACATCCTGTTATTAATATGTTCATAGTTGTATGTTTTTATTCTTTAAGTTTCGTTTCCTTGTTGTTTGTCATCCTTTTTAGTCGAACTCAAGCCCCTCATTCTTGTCTTTCAGATAATAGTCAGACAACATTCCAACGAGCGTAGTAATCTCTTTAATGGCGTTTGCAGTCTCCGTGGTTATTTCCTTCTTCTGCAATCGCAGCATCATAGTGCCATACAAGGCGTTGAAACAAGTCTCTATCTCGTTCTCCTCCTTATTTGCTCCCTTGTTGCGTAGCTCTACAATGAACGGCAAAACACGATAGTACTCAGCATTATAGAATGGGAATTTACTTGAGTTTAACAACGCACCGTGAAACTCTTGCAGGTCTTGCATCAGTATTTTGTTAATCTGAAGGTGTCCTTTCTCCCTCACACCCTCTGAGTTCATCATACGCACAAGGTCGCCAAACCAGTCTGTTTCCTCCTCTTTCTGCTCGTCGGAGTAGTCGAATTTATCGATATATTCGCGCTTAATCGCCGTCAGCGAGCATCCGTAGGCGCGTATGATATCCTCTATCTGCCACATATAAAGCAGATATTCGGCAATAGATTTCTTTCTTAATTCTTTTGCTATATACATAATATATAATATACGTAAATGAAAAACACTTAGAATTCGGGCAGTTGATACAGATTGAACACCAATCCGAACAGGGCAATGAGCGAGAAAATCATTACTACAGAGCCAATAACCTTGTTGATTATGGTTATTCCGTTAGGGTCGAAGATGTTGCGTAGCTTGTCGATGAGCCATGTCAATCCGAACCACCACAGCAGTGCGCCGAGTACAATACTTAGATAACCGACAGACATCTCGAGCGGATGGTCGGGTATGACAAACGCAAACTGTGCGAATGTAGCCATGAAAAGGAAGATGATAAGCGGATTGCTTAGCGTAACGAAGAATGCCGTTATCGCATTATGGGTGAGCGTACCTTTCTTGTTCGAGCTTTTGTGGGCGTTCTTCATCGGGTTCGATTTGAAGCAATAGATGCCGAAAATAAACAGCATGATAGAGCCGGATATCTGCAACAAATATTTGTTGTGTTCATTATTGATGAAGTCCATGACGAAACTCATGCCGAGTCCGGTAAGCAGAGCGTAGAAAATATCGCTCGCTGCGGCTCCCACTCCCGTGATGAAACCAAACCAGCGGCCTTTGTTCAAAGTACGCTGAATACACAATATTCCGACCGGACCCATCGGAGCCGAAGCTATTACACCAATGAGTATGCCCTTGATAATGCAGTCAAGAATATCTATATGAAATGGAAAAGGTAAATTCATAATCGATTGCAAAATTGCAAAAATTATGCGAAATAGGCAAATTTACTATCTAAAACTTTGCGTAATAGCATATTTTTAATAACTTTGCCAATTAAGATATGAATCTTAACGATTATTTCTAACTAAAAAATAAAACATATTTATGAATACACAACAGCAGAAACCTTATGTTATAGGTTTGGATTTGGGCGGCACAAATTCTGTGTTTGGAATTGTTGACCAGCGTGGTGAGATTAAAGTTACGACGGCAATCAAAACACAAGGTTATGAAAAAGTAGAGGATTACGTAAAGGCATCGGTAGATGCTCTTCAGGTGATTATCGATCAGGTGGGCGGCATTGAGAATATCAAGGCTATGGGTATCGGTGCGCCTAACGCCAATTTCTATAAAGGAACGATTGAGTATGCACCGAACTTGTCATGGGGGCACGATTGCATCGTGCCTTTGGCAGAACTGTTTTCCAAGGCGTTAGGCATTCCTGTTGCACTTACCAATGACGCAAACGCCGCAGCCATTGGCGAGATGACCTATGGCGTGGCTCGCGGAATGAAGAACTTCATCATGTTGACACTTGGTACAGGAGTCGGTTCGGGTATCGTGATAAATGGCCAGATGGTTTACGGTTGTGATGGCTTTGCCGGTGAGTTGGGACACGTAATCATGCGACGTGATAACGGACGCCTGTGCGGTTGTGGCCGCAAGGGATGTCTTGAGGCTTACTGCTCGGCTACCGGTGTGGCTCGCACAGCACGCGAAATGCTCTCTACTACCGACCGTCCATCGTTACTCCGTGATATGAATCCTGACGATATAACCTCTCTTGATGTGTCTATCGCTGCAGGAAAGGGTGACGAGTTGGCAAAGGATGTGTATGAGTTTACAGGTAATATGCTTGGTGAGGCGTGCGCTGATTTCACAGCGTTTGCTTCTCCTGAAGCTTACGTGTTCTTTGGTGGTATGGCAAAAGCTGGCGATCTCATTCTTGATCCTATCAAGCGCAGCTATGATGCGAACGTGATGCCGATTTTCCGTGGCAAGGCTCAGTTCTTGGTGAGTGCGCTCGACGGTGCTTCGGCTGCTGTTCTTGGTGCTTCGGCTATCGGTTGGGAAATCTAATAAGGGGTAATTTATAGCTCCGCCATAAATACATATGCGATGATTATTGAGACGCGCAGACGTCTTGATAATGAATTAGAGAGGCTATGTTCATAAGCATGGCCTCTTTATTATTGCCTTTTCACAATGAAGAAGACCGAAAGCGAAAGTGAAAAATTATGCAAAAATTTTGTTTTGATATTGGGCTCGGTATCTTAAAATTACGATGTTTTTTTGCTAAGAATATTCTGAAAAATCTTTACAACTATACCCTCTAAAACTCGCGTATTTGCAATCAAAAGTTTCTTTGCTTGAAAATATAGCGAAATTCGGCATTTTAAGCTGTTTTGGCTTAAAATACTGATTATCAGAAAGTTATCTTGTTTTTCGCTCAAAATATGACTTTGAAAACGCTAAAATAGCCACTCAACATTGTCAAAGTGGCACTTTGAGAGCCTCAAAGTAGTACTTTAAGCTCCTAAAAGTGGCACTTTAGCGTCCTCAAGTGGCTACTTTGAGACCCTAAAAGTGCCACTTTTGAACGCAAACAAACGTTAAATCGCACCAAAAAGGTCGTTTTCGGCGTTTTCGGGAACGACAAATTTTGATGGAAAATGACTCCTTTTTTTCCTAAAAGTGGCTCTTTTAGAGCTTAGAAGTATGATTTTTTGACTTTTGAGGCTTGATTTTTTAAGTCGAAAAGTGGCGAAAAGACCTTAAAAGACCTATATTTAACATTCGTTTACGTGAGAGGGTCTGCTTCTCAGAGGGGTGATTTTTGATAAATATTCTTTACAATTTTGAAGTATGAAGGCTAATATTCTGATATGTGAATGATTTCCTTTTTATTGTTTTAATTTCTCGAATAAAAAGTGTATATTTGTATTTTCTTTCAAAATAAAATGGTATTTAAGGGGATTATGGATAATATAAAAGGATTTGAGAAAGAATGGCAGAAGATGCTGGACGGCGAAATCTACGAGGCATTGCATCCGGAGTTCTTGCGCCGTTTGGAGGAGACGCGCGAGCTGTTGTGGGAATATAATAACCTGCGCCCGTCGGAAACGAAACGGCGCGAGGAAATCATACGCGGCCTGCTGGGCAGTTGCGGAGAACGGTTTCACATCAATCAGCCCTTTCGTTGCGACTATGGATGCAATATCCATATTGGCAACAACTTCTTTGCGAATTTCAATCTGACGATACTTGACGAGGGCGAGGTAAGGATTGGCGAAAACGTTTTTATTGGTCCGAACGTGAGTATTTACACTGCCTGCCATCCGCTCAATGCCGAGGAGCGCAATACGGGCGTGGAGTGGGCTGAGCCTATAACCATAGGAAACAATGTGTGGATAGGCGGTAGCGCGACCATCCTGCCGGGAGTTTCTATTGGCGACAATGCGGTCGTGGGAGCCGGTAGCGTCGTTACCCGTGATGCAGCCCCCAATACTGTAGTTGCAGGAAATCCGGCAAAGGTTATCCGGCAGATATGATTCTGTGGGGGGCTTCTCCATGCAGTTCTCTCATTTACTTTAGAACTGTTTTTGGGTGGCGCACGTCGGACATCTTTAAGTAAGATAATAATAGGATTTAATTATTAATGTCATTATAAAATAAAACAAATAAAAATGCTGTACTGGATTTTATTGATATATTTGGTTGTTGGCTATTTCTACCCTGTGGTTGGTTTGATAGCTTTTATCTGTATGATTGGCCCTGTCTCAATGTCGGTGTTTAAGGGTAGATATTGGTGTGGACACATCTGTCCGCGTGGCAGTTACTACGACAAATTGATTAGTAAGGTGAGCAGGAACAGGCCGATTCCCGCATTCTTCAGAGGCCGTCTGTTCCGAGGTTTCATGCTTTTGCTCATTTTTACCATGTTCGGTGTACAGATGTATTACGCCTGGGGCGATTGGAATGCTATGGGCAGAGTGTTTTGGAACATCATCTTTGTCACCACCATCGTGGGCAGTGTGTTCAGCATTATCTATGCTCCGCGCACATGGTGTACGTTCTGTCCGATGGGAACACTGTCGGCAATGGTCGCTCCGCGCAAGCATAAGAGTACGTTTAAGAATATCCATGTCGCCGACAAATGTATCCAGTGCAAGCTATGCGCAAAGGTGTGTCCGATGCAACTCAAGCCATACGAGGCCAAAGGTGTAGCAGAGGGACTGCTTGACGGCGATTGTATCAAATGCGGAAAGTGCGTCGGGAAATGCCCAAAGCAGGTTATGGAAATGCGAAAGATATTATAAATATGAATAAAAGAGAATATATACAGGCTACCAAAGCGTTTCGAGATTGAATATTTGGGGATAGGATTTACATAAGAGAATGAAGTTGACAATATATAAAGGACGCCCCGGTAACATAACGGGGAGGCAAGAGCGTGAGGTAAGGGTGTACGATCTGTTGGATAGTATCGGTGTGGATTATGACCGCCTCGACCATGCACCGGCTATGACAATGGAAGTGTGCGATGCTGTCAATGCTGCTTTTGGCAGAATGACCCTTGAGGAATTTAAGGCGGAGGACAGCAATGACCGCACCAAGCATGCCATAATCTGCAAGAACCTGTTTTTATGTAACCGTCAGAAAACAAAGTTCTATTTGTTGATGATACCGGGAGATAAGAAGTTCCTCACCAAGAACCTGTCGGCACAGATAAATTCCGCAAGACTATCGTTTGCCGGTGAGGAAGATATGCTGAAATTTCTTGACGTTACTCCCGGCTCAGTATCGGTGTTGGGACTTATGAACGACCACGGCCATATTGTGCAATTGCTCATAGACAGTGATGTCCTGCAAAGCGAATATGTGGGATGCCACCCTTGTATCAATACATCAAGTCTGAGAATGAAAACTAAAGATTTGATGGAAAAAGTAATTCCAGCATTGCAGCACGAGCCGGTGATTGTTAATTTGTGAGGTATAGGGAAGGGGATAAAATTCGTCTCTTTGCATAGAGACAAACATCCGTGTAAAGCTGGTAACCGCTTCGCTACAGTTGTGATTTGCTTAAAAATTCGTATATTTGCATAGAGACAAACATCTGACGGCACGGAACGTGCTGTGCGCAACTTGTTGTGATTTGCTTAAAAATTCGTATATTTGCATAGAGACAAACATCCTGCAAAGTTCTTTTCCTTTATGCCGTCGGTTGTGATTTGCTTAAAAATTCGTATATTTGCATAGAGACAAACATCAGAATCATTAAAGATGGTGGTTTAACACATGTTGTGATTTGCTTAAAAATTCGTATATTTGCATAGAGACAAACATCCTTTTGGCATTTACAACACCCTCAATGATAGTTGTGATTTGCTTAAAAATTCGTATATTTGCATAGAGACAAACATCGAGTTGACCAACAGAAGAAGTAAACCCTAGTTGTGATTTGCTTAAAAATTCGTATATTTGCATAGAGACAAACATCAGAAGCATTGGCTTTCTCTTGCAGACAAGCGTTGTGATTTGCTTAAAAATTCGTATATTTGCATAGAGACAAACATCTTTGTAAGCGTCGCAGCCATAGGCGCAGCGTTGTGATTTGCTTAAAAATTCGTATATTTGCATAGAGACAAACATCGCAGCAGCATTGTTAGCCCTCATCTCACTGTTGTGATTTGCTTAAAAATTCGTATATTTGCATAGAGACAAACATCCTTTGCAACAAATTCAGCATTTTCAACGTCGTTGTGATTTGCTTAAAAATTCGTATATTTGCATAGAGACAAACATCCATCATCAAGAACATCTGCAAGCATTGCGGTTGTGATTTGCTTAAAAATTCGTATATTTGCATAGAGACAAACATCCATTATAAGAATTAGGATTAGGAGCTGTCGTTGTGATTTGCTTAAAAATTCGTATATTTGCATAGAGACAAACATCCACCTCTTTTGAAAAATAAAGATGAATTAGTTGTGATTTGCTTAAAAATTCGTATATTTGCATAGAGACAAACATCGTCGTCTGCTGGAATAGCAGCTCACATGTCGTTGTGATTTGCTTAAAAATTCGTATATTTGCATAGAGACAAACATCGTATAAGCAGATTCCAATGCTGGAGCAACGGTTGTGATTTGCTTAAAAATTCGTATATTTGCATAGAGACAAACATCAATATCCGGTAAGATAGGACAGTTCGACATGTTGTGATTTGCTTAAAAATTCGTATATTTGCATAGAGACAAACATCTCTTGAGGTCTTTTACCTGTCTGTCATACTGTTGTGATTTGCTTAAAAATTCGTATATTTGCATAGAGACAAACATCACTATTGGCCGACATATTCAAAACATTATGTTGTGATTTGCTTAAAAATTCGTATATTTGCATAGAGACAAACATCACTTTAGGGGCGCTCTGTATTGCTCCGCAGTTGTGATTTGCTTAAAAATTCGTATATTTGCATAGAGACAAACATCCAAGACGGGACAGCTCGGAGACGTAGATAGTTGTGATTTGCTTAAAAATTCGTATATTTGCATAGAGACAAACATCACATTGTTGATAACGCATTGATATACAGACTAATAGGAGAAATAATAGGAAATAAAAAAGATGGTTGTCGTAATAATAGAATCTTATCAGCTGATGGGATTCTATTATTGTATTTGGGTGTTTTCTTTGGATAAAATAGGTTTCGGAAGATACTGTTCTTAGCAATAATGATGACAAAGAATGTGCTTGAATGTTAAAAGATTAGAAAAGTTCAAGCTGTTGTCCTGGAGCATTTGGGACGAGAGGCTTCGAACCATAGAATACGTTTATATTGCCGAACTGTTTGTCTGTAATACACATTATTGCTACATGACCATATTCTGGCAGGAATGATTTTACGCGTTTGATATGTACCTCGGCATTTTCCATGCTTGCACAATGGCGCACGTATATAGACATCTGAAACATCGTAAATCCGTCGCGTTGCAGATTTTTGCGAAACAAAGCATACTCTTTTTTGTCTTTCTTTGTTTCGGTAGGTAAATCAAAAAACACCAATACCCACATAATACGATATTCACTAAATCGGTCCATGAAATCTTGATTACATTTCGGGATATGCGATACGGCGCAATTCGCCATTAAAACATCTGTATAATGACGCTGTTGTCTGGCTTGCCGCAACCATAAGCGGACTGCGTTTTCCGTTTATTACAACTTCTGTTGTCGGGATGGATAGCAGCTTTGCCTTTATGTCTTTTGTCATATCTTGTTCTTCACCGCTAAATTCTTTTACTATAGCGAAGACTATTTCGTCTACGTATGGACGGTATGGTTCCATGATGTCGTCTGCCAGACAATAAGCATTGTACCTGTTGTGATGATGTATGCCTAACGTAGGAAGCATTCCGCTGGAAACAAGAGCACGGGCAACTACGGCACGCAAGACTGCATATCCGTAGTTGAGAAGGTTGTTGGGATATATCCCGTCACGGTCGCGCGTGAAATCTTTTAGTTCATCAAAGTCTGAGAACAATGTTTTCCAGTAGTATGCAGCGGCGCGTCCCTCAAGGTTATCTGGGTCTCCGCTCTTTACGTCATTTTCCCAACGCCTCATGCAGCCAGTCTCTTTACTTGTCCAATGTGTTAGAATTGCTGCCTGATTTCTTATCTTTGCCTTTATAGTCTGCTGCCATAGTTGCTTTTTCAGAGGGAGGGAAGCGTCTATCTGGTCTCTGAACCGTTCGCTTTGCACAGAATTACCGCATAGTGGAAGCATGAGGCCAACGGGCATACTGCGGTTATCACAGGTTATAACGGCACTGTTGTTCTCCAGCAAAGCCTCTAATAACCCTTGTGTGATAGTTATCTGTTTGCTGTCAAGTACAACGATACCAATATCTTCTATAGGCTTTGTTATTTCTCCCTGCTGTCTCATGCGCTCGGGAAGAGTTTCGTTCCTGACAATATCAGGAAGCCTTATCACCATCTGTCCTTGCCGTAGTGACAGATATGCAGGGTTGCCGAAATATAGTGTCTTCTTTATCATGGTAATTTGATTTTAGTATTCGCCGACTGCTACGATTTGACCGATGTGGTTAACGCGGACTTTGACAATGTCTTTTATACTTGAAAGATTACAACGTTTCCACGTAATACCTTTTAGAATGTTAGAATCTATAACTGTAGTTTCAAGGTGATGTCTGAAAAAATAGTCTTTTGTTGCTAACTTCTGCACCCTAAACAGATTCTTGCTAATTTCCGCATAGTTATCTGCATTAAACAAATTAATATCATTAGGATTAAATCCACTCTCCTCATTTGGGAAAACAAAGTATTCATTCTGTTTCATAGTAAACAAGAACTGCCATCCTTCTGCTTTCTTGTAATCCTTGTCTATTATTGGCATTCCCATATTTGCACGCATTGTTGCTTCATAGAATGACACAACGTTTTCCTGTAGATTGCCGTCTGCATCACGATAGATTGCAACATGATGATTATTGCTTGTACTTACAAAGTCAACAGGTTGTTTCCCTCCATCGTTATCAAGAACAAGCCGTCCTTTATTATCATGTTTGTCATGTAGTGCCACGGCATTGCTTACACCACGTATTGTAACACGCTTAATGTCTATTCCTTTTTCTTTATTCAGCCATATCGGGTTGTCTTTAAGATTTACAAATGCCTTTTTGGGGTCGTTGCCATATTCCGCAAGACGTGCTTTCAGTATCTCACGAACGTGAACATCTATAACTTTGTCTATTTTAAGGTCAGGAGAAATCTCTTTCCTTATTGTATATACATCTTCAAAAGTTACGGTCGTAACCTTTTCCGGCACAGTCATAGTGTGCATATCATCCAAGAATATCGGATTTTTCTGAAGTGTATTGTTTCCAGTAAACGCCTTCTTTGAATTTCCATTATATCTTTTTAGCCTCTCGAGCAGTGCCATACGGTATTTCTGGTTGGCAACTGTAGCAATCTTTTCTTCTGTGAATGCAGCGTTCACTTTCTCTTCCTTTGTGACATACTGTTTTATTTTACCGTATATCGTCTCGTTATGCAACTGTCCGCGTGGTGTCAGTTGCATTTTTTTATTCTTACCGTTTCTTGTCTTTGTGACATTCAAGTTTCTTGTAACCACTTTATTCTTTGCCTTTATAGACACAAGGATATTATCGAGATGGCGTTTCGCTTCCGCCCTGAACACGTCAAGCGGTATAGGAGAGCAGAACTTAAGTTTGCCGTTATCACGGTAAAGTTCATTCTTTTCTATGGCATAAATGCTGCTACTCTTGTCGCTTCTTGCATTCATGTTGTTGAGATATTGAATGTAACTCCGCTTGGTAAAGGCTATGGTCAACGCATCCATAGCATGATGGCGGTGGTCGTTGCGTTTTGTCCAGTCTGTAATACGCCGTATCCTTCTGCCGTCTTTGTCTTCTATTATTTCTGTAAGTCCAAGCTTGTCATACTTGTCCCAGTTCAGTTCCTTCATCACGTCAACCAACTGCCAGTCTTCGCGCAGACGTGAAGTGACAGAACCGGTTGTTGTAACGACTTCCCTTGCAATATCACACAGTATCTCCCGTGCTTTCTTTGCAATGTATTGTGAATCGCGTAAGTCACGTTCTATGAATCCGTCTGGAATGTCAGCCTCCCTCATCATCAACTTGTCGCGTTTCGTCTTGCTTATTATACCCTTGCGGAATAGCTCTTCTATTCTCACTTCGTATCTTTTGATTTCCTCTGAATCATACTTACTGCAAACGAAATCGTAAGCAGTAGCATTGCTTTTCTCTATGTTGATTGCACGGGATTCTATGGTCTTGTTCGAGAAAGAATCGTCAAACAGTTTTGCCTGCGGAATGATATGTTCTATGTCGAACTCCTTGCTGAACAGTTTTTCCTGTGGAATATAAGTGTTGGAATATAGAGTTTTGAATCCATTATCCTTTAGTTCCATATACAGTTTATATCTGATAATGTCATTACGGCTTACATTGACAATACCAAATTCTCTCTGTAGTATCTTCTTATATTCCTCATGCTCTTTTGTGGTCTTGTTTATCGCTTTGGTAAGTTCCTCACGTTCGCTTGCACTCTTCTTCAGTTCGCGTGCAAGCTCTATTCTGATTTCATCGGGTTTGCCATATTCCTCGACTACGGAGTTCACCACGTTTATCATCTGATTAAGAATCTTCTCCACAACAGGATTGCGCAGGCTGTTACGTGGCAAAAGCCCCAAACGCTCTTTCAGGACCTTATTGTCAAGCTCTTCCCTTGTCAGAGATTCACTCGAATGACGGTATCCTGCATATCCACAGGCTACACTGTATTCCAAACCGTCTTTCATGTGTGGCAGTATCTTGCGCATGGCTTTTGAACTCAAGCTGCCGTAATCCTGTTGCAGGTTTATTCCTGCAATTATTGCAGCATATTCTTTATCGAAGCCGTATAGTTCTGAAATCTTATTGATAAGTTTCTCATTTCCTGATTTAGAGTTGTCGCCGGCAAAAGAGTAGAGCAGATGCCAAAGCATATATGCCGATTGCTTGTCAAACGCCTTGCCTTCGACAGATGCATCGAAATGCAGAATGTCTGTATTGAACCCAAGACCATTGAATATTGTCTCTATGATGTGCATGACATCTTTTGCCCGCATCTTGGAGAAATCATATTCTCCATGTCCGCTCATGTCTATTATTGTCTGACAGGCTTTTATCAAAGCCGCCATTGTTCGGTTGCCTTCGATTTCTTTATAGTTAAGGTCAAGTTCCTTATAGTTCTTGAACAATAGTTTCAGCGCCTCGTTCTTTGACATCTTTTCTTTGATGTTCAATTCATAGAACAGCGTCTCTTTCTCGTCTTGATAAAGAAAACGCTTACCTTGTTCCATACGGGATGTTGTTCCGAACAGGTCTGTGTCCTGCGCAGGGACAATCTCTCCCGATACTTGTATGTTGTTAAGTATTTGCCAAACCTTAAACTCTTGGAACAATGGTGAGGACTTCGGACACACACGCATTCCTATTGTCTTCAGTTTCTTCTTGCCGTCAACGGTTACTTCTATTTGTTTGTTCTCAAACTCACAGAAACTTATCAGTCCTTTCTGTGACTTCAACGGACGTTGATAGAATATTACAACATCGCGTATTTCACGCTTTAATTTGTCTGTAAGCTCCGCATGGAATTTGGCCTGTGTTTCCCATATTTTCTCAAACTCGTCCAAATAGTCCTGTCTGTAAAAGACTTTGTTCTTAAGACTATAGTTCGGATTTGTATCAAGTCTTTCCATAAGATATTGTCCTATGGTCTGACGTTTGAAATAAAGTTCTTTGCTCCTGTCGCTGATTTCGCCAAGATAACCGCTTGAACTGCTTATCTGTCCGTTAATTTCTTGTAATATAATAGTGAGTCTTTCAAGGTCTGTTTGTTTTGAGATACTTTCGACACGCCATTGGTAGTTCTCTTTTTTCAGCTCATTGCCTTTTGTCTCCCGTTTTATTCCTACCAGCGAGAATGATTTGGCGCATATTGCCCATGTCTGTTTCTTGTTCTTGTTTTTCAGTTCTTCTCTTAATTCATCCGTGAGGATTTCAGGATAGAACTGTTTCTGAAAATTCCATATTCTGTCGAATTCCGCAATCAAATCAGAACGGTAAAAGTCTGGAATATAGCGCTTGCCTCTTCTCATTGTGTCTAAGACATATTGTCCCGGGGTAATATTCTCATCATAGAGCTTGCGGGCAACATCCATACCGTCTATGATTTTACCCTCATCATCAGCATTCACCTTGCGGCTGCTCTTATATCCGCGCTTTTTGTTTATCATCAGGAGCACTCTTGCCAACTCCTCCAATGAAATCTCTTCAACGGCAGCCTTCGCTCTGAGCCTGTAGGTCTCAAAGGTTGTTCTGTTGCCGTTCTCCGCGAGCATGGTTTCTTCTGTTATGAAATGATTGGATTTTAATATCTCCAATAAACTTTCACGTCTTAGCTTATACCTTTGCAGATTACGTCTCATGCTGCGTTTCAGGGTTCTGTCCGCATTTGTGGTAATCGGCTTTCCCGCCTCAAAATTGCGTTGTTCATCAACGGTAAGAGGGTTCACCCTCACTCCAAGTTTTATAATAGAAGATTGTTCACCTTCATTTTCTTTCTCATTTACTATTGCCCATCCGATGCTGCTTGTCCCCAAGTCAAGACCTAATATCTTTTTCATAATTCGTGGCTTTCCGATTTAAGTTTCTAATTATATCGCAAAAATATAAAAAAATAATGAGGAAATAAGACTTATATCATGAAAAAACACTATATTTGCAATGAATTTTTAGCAAATCACAATAAGGATTATTCCGTTGTGAAAACATTCAGGTTCGTCCATCGTCCTTAACGGTGGACTTTTTTATATTCTAACTCCAAAAGGTGATCCTAAATATTCGTTGTTTTTCGTTTGTAATTTACTGACAATATAAACGGAAGAAGCGCATCGAAATTCGATGCGCTTCTTCATTGTAGTGACTCCGCTGGGATTCAAACCCGGAACCTTCTGATCCGTAGTCAGATGCTCTATTCAGTTGAGCTACGGAGCCGTGCTTTATTCATTTCTGAATTGCGAGTGCAAAGGTATAACTTTTCTGTGATACCACCAAATGATTGCGAAACTTTTTTGCGAAAAACTGCTTTTTACGGCCCGTTTTAACGTTTGTAAAGATTTTTGGCGGTGTTTTATGTGCATTGTGTAAGCCGCAATGTAATAATGCTTGTGTTCGGCTTTGTGTCGAATACAAGCATTATATTACTTTTTGTTTGTTGCGATATAGTGTTCTATCTGTTATGATATAACGTTTTGTGGATGATTCTCAACAAATGCCTTTATATTAGCTATGGCCGTATGCACAAGTCGGGTGCGTGCCTCTTTTGTTGCCCACGCAATATGTGGAGTGATATATGCGTTCTCGCATTTCAGCAGAGGATTGTCGGGTAATGGCGGTTCCTTGCTCAATACGTCGGCGCAGTAGGCTTTCAGAGTCCCGTCCTGTAGCGCGGCGGCCACATCATGTTCGTTTATGAGCGGGCCACGGCCCGTATTCACGAGTATTGCGCCTTTTTTGATTTTTTGCAGAGCCGTGGCGTTTATCATTTCGCGTGTGGAATCGTTGAGAGGGCAGTGCAATGATAGGATATCGCTTATCGATAGAAGTCCATCGAGAGTGGTTTTGTGTATGTCGTGAGGCAGGTCAGAGCTGTTTTTGCTTGTGTAAGCATATACATCCATACCGAATGCACGAGCTAATTGCGCCACTTTCATGCCGATGTTGCCCAAACCGACAATTCCGATAGTCTTTCCGGCAAGCTCTATAAGCGGAGTATCCCAGTAGCAGAAGTCCTTACAAGCCGACCATTTGCCATTTCGGGTTTCACCGGCGTAATGTTCTACGTGGCTTGCAACGGTCAGTATATGTGCGAATACCAACTGAGCCACGCTGTCGGTGCTATATGCCGGGATGTTTGTAACGATGATACCACGCTCGCGCGCGTACATTATATCTATTATATTATATCCCGTGGCGAGCACACCGATATATTTCAGTTTCGGCAGAGCGTCTATCTGCTCCTTTCTTATTGCCACTTTGTTTGTCAGAATGCAGTCAGCATCTCCGGCTCTTTCTATGAGTTGGCTTGGCGAAGTGCGGTCGTAAACTGTTAGTTCGCCGTATTCTTGTAGCGCGTCCCATTGCAGATCGCCCGGGTTTGCGCTATAACCGTCTAATACTACTATTTTCATGTTTCTTTTCTTGTTTTTTTTGAACGATATTTCTTTTGTTCTTATTCTTGCTTATACAGGTTTTGGAATAGAGTCTGATAGTCCTATAATTCTTGTAAAAGCCTTTTAATATGATTACAGAGGCTTTGTAACGTGATTACCGAGGTCTGGTAACATGATTACCATAGTTTGGTAACGTTGTGGGTGACGTTTACTCCTCGAATCGTTTGCCCCAACAAGTCATCATCCACTTGTAAAGACGCTCGTCGGACTGGCTATGCTGCGGATGCCAAAAGCGCGCGTCTGTGAGGGCATCGGGCAGATATTGCTGTTCTGTGAAGTGCCCAGGATAGTCGTGTGGATACTTATATCCGTCGTGATACCCCAAGTCTGCCATCAACTTTGTGGGTGCGTTGCGTATATGGAGTGGCACCGGCAGATTGCCACTGCGACGCACTTCCGCGAGCGCAGCATCTATTCCGAGGTATGCCGAGTTACTTTTCTGGCTCGTGGCGAGATATACGGCACATTCGGCCAGTGGTATTCTGCCTTCCGGCCAACCAATTTTCATCACCACGTCGAACGTGGCGTTGGCGAGCAGCAAGGCGTTCGGATTAGCCAAACCGATGTCTTCGGCTGCACTAATCACGAGTCGGCGTGCTATGAATTTCGGGTCTTCGCCGCCCTCAATCATGCGGGCCATCCAATAGAGAGCCGCGTCCGGATCGCTTCCACGTATGCTCTTGATAAACGCCGATATAATGTCGTAGTGCATTTCGCCGTCCTTGTCGTAGGCGAGCGGGTTCTGTTGCAACCGTTCCACCACCATCTCGTCGGTTATATCCACTGTTTCTGTTTCGCAAGAACTTACCACGAGTTCTAAGATGTTGAGCAGTTTGCGCGCGTCGCCGCCGCTATATCTCAGCAGAGCATCCGTTTCGGTGAGCTTTATTTCACGGTTTCGCAGCTCCGTATCGTTCTTTACGGCACGGTTTAACAGCTCCATGAGGTCCTCCTTTTCAAGAGACTTGAGCACATAGAGCTGGCATCTTGAGAGCAACGGGCGTATCACCTCGAATGAAGGGTTCTCCGTTGTCGCACCAATGAGCGTTACCGTACCTTTCTCCACAGCTCCGAGCAGCGAGTCTTGTTGTGACTTTGAGAAACGGTGAATCTCGTCTATGAAGAGTATTGGTGATGCCGAGTTGAAGAAACGGTTGTTCTCCGCCTTTTGTATCACGTCGCGCACGTCTTTCACTCCGCTTGTTACTGCGCTCAAGGTGTAGAAAGGTGTCTTTAGCTTGTTGGCTATTATCTGTGCCAAAGTGGTCTTTCCAACCCCAGGCGGCCCCCATAATATGAATGAAGAGATGCGTCTAGTGTCTATCATCTTGCGCAAAATAGCCCCTTCGCCCACAAGATGTTTCTGCCCGATATATTCGTCGAGCGTGCGCGGTCTCATTCTTTCAGCTAATGGTTCCATATAGATTTAATCTCGATAATCGTGTGTTTATAATATGTGAAGATAGTGTCAGCTATCTTATGCAAAGATAGTGCAAGCCGAATACAATAGAATTAATTCTTGATTGTTGAGGCGCAGTCTATCTTATGCAAAATTATTAAAACTATATTATACGGCAAAAAATCTTATGGAAAAAGTTGTGAAATAGAAGTAAAGTATATACTTTTGCAGCACATCAATCGAGTAACAATGAAGGTAACAGTTCTCCAAATGGATACAATATGGGCTTCGCCCGAAGAGAATGCCGTTGAGGCTGAAATACTTATGGCGTCAGAAAGGGACTCCGATGTGTTCGTTTTGCCGGAGATGTGGAACACCGGATTTGCCACAGAGCCGATGGGAATAGCAGAAGGCGGGGCCGAATCGGTGAACTGGATGATGAATATGGCGCGTGAATACGATGCCGCGGTGTGTGGCAGTGTGGCAGTGGAACTCGACGGACACTATTATAACCGCCATTATTTCTGTCTTCCCGATGGTACAACATACGCTTACGACAAGCATCACCTGTTTCGTTTCGGAGGCGAAGACAGATATTATGAGCCTGGCAATGAGCGTGTAGTGGTGGAATATAAAGGCGTGCGCTTCCGCTTGGTTACGTGTTATGATATACGTTTCCCTGAGTGGTGCCGGTGTCGGGAGGACTACGATGTCCTCGTTTGTGTGGCAAACTGGCCCGAGGAACGCGTCCTTGCATGGGACACACTGATACGTGCGCGAGCCATAGAAAACCAATGTATGGTGGTCGCAGCAAACAGAGTAGGGCATGATGCACATAATAAATATGTGGGACGCAGCGTTATCCTTAACGCATACGGTGAGAATCTTGCCCTTGCCGAGGACCGTAGGCAGATGGCAATAAGCGCGGGTTTCGATTTTAAAGCACAGCAACATTATAGAGAAAAGTTTTCCGTATTAAGTGAAATAGAGTATTAACGATAACAAATAAATATGAAACAAACATCAGATAAGACATTAACACTGAAGACATTGACGAAAAGCAATGTGTGGGACGTACAGGAAAACGACATCTTCCGACTGTGGGAAGGCGCAGAGAAAGATGCCGATATTAATGACAATGTGCGTCATTACATGGACATAATTCGTAGTGCGTTTAGTATTGAGGAAGTGCTGGTGGACAGGCCGGAAGTGATAAAGAAATATGAAGACCGTGGATGTCATGTAGGGGTGATAAAGGTAGATGACGTACAAAAGAAGTTTGCCATCAAGAAAAAGCCCATTCTGCGTGTTACCGACCTTACATACGAGAACATTCATCACATCACGGCTGCTAAACTGATAGAGGTCTTGGAGCGAAATTTCGGCGGCGGATGGGAGTCGTTGTCGCAAAGCATACGAGATATTATCGAAAGTGGCTTCGACATAAGTACTACTACGCTTCCAAAAGACCGACTGAAAAAGCCGGGTGGAATGTATGAAAAGAAACTCGCAGACGACTTTGAGGTGCTGGAAATCCCCAAAGGGTCTTGGGTTGAGGCAATATTTGCGAAGGTTAAACCTATCGTTGAAAGACCCAAAACTAATTTCAGCATAGATAATGATGGACTTGGCTCGGATTTTGACAATGATGACGAGGAATTACCAGAGGTAGATGACGATTACAACAAGCTGGACGAAGATGATGACGAGTATGACGAGGATAAACTAACGGAAGAAAGTTATCGCACAACGTTTGATACCACTCCTGAGGACCTGGAATTGGCCGAGGATGTAGTGGATGATGATTATTAAGAGATTTTTTTTATGAAAAATGGCTGCGTGCAGATGTTTGCCAAGCGTTGTGCACATTGACGTATAAAAAAAGACGAGTGTTGCCCACTTTACTTTCGTGTTATGAAAATTAGTGGGCAACACCTTTTTTTGTGTCTTTACTTGAAAGATACCAAACTGTGGACAAGCAGGCCATATATCTTTACTTTATAAAAAGAGTAAAAAGAAAGCTGGAACTATGGCGTTTGTGCGTTTTTTACTTTATCTTTGCATCTGTATATGCGGCGTATGTCGGCAACTAACGAATATTGGAACAGAATGGAAAGGATATCTTTTGAGAATGTGCTCCCGCAAGTCTTTGCACATCGGAACGACTTGGAATCGGATGTTTGGAAACAGAATATTGTTTTCGAAAAAGGACATCTGTATCTTGTCGAGGCCGAGAGCGGAAAGGGAAAGAGTACGTTTTGTAGCTATGTTATAGGTTATCGTCACGATTATTCGGGGCGTATATTGTTTGACGACCGTGATATTTCAGGTCTGAAGGTGCCGGATTGGGTAGATATGCGCAAATCTCATCTGAGCCATTTGTTTCAGGAACTTCGTCTTTTTCCGGAACTTACTGCATACGAGAATGTCGAGATAAAGAATCAACTCTCAGCCAGAAAGACCCGTGCGCAGATTATTGATATGTTCGAGCGTCTTGGTATTCCTGACAAAGTAGATGTGAAGATAGGGCAGATGTCCTTCGGTCAGCAGCAACGTGTGGCTATGATACGGGCTCTCGCGCAGCCGTTTGACTTTCTTCTTGCCGACGAACCAATCAGCCATCTTGATGATAGCAACTCTGAGATTATGGGCGAAATGATGATGGAAGAGGCGCGGTCGCAGGGCGCTGGAGTTATCGTTACGAGCATCGGAAAGCATATAGAACTGGATTATGAAAAAGTGTTGAAACTCTAAAAGGCAATGGGCGAAAGATATAAATTATATGTTTTGCTAAAAGTTGTAATGCGTTTGTAAATAACAAGTTATCATTTTTGGATAGAGTAAATAAAGATAATAGAATTAAAGATATAGATATGGGCTTAGTCTGGAGATTGTTAAGGCAACATATAAGTATCGGACAGTTTGTCGGGTTCTTCTTTGCAAATCTGTTTGGTATGTTTATCGTACTTCTCGGCATACAGTTTTATAATGATGTGATACCCGTATTTACGGCGGAAGACAGTTTTATGAAGGCCGATTACGTCATTATTAGTAAGAAAATAGGAACGGCAAGTACCATTTCGGGCGCATCAAATACTTTCTCGGATAACGAGATTGACGATGTCAGGTCGCAGAATTTTATTAAAGATACAGGTATATTCACCGGCAATGACTTTCGTGTCTCAGCCACGATGGGCGTGAGCGGTATGAATATACTCAACTCTGAGATTTTCCTCCAGAGCGTTCCCGACAGGTTTGTAGATACCTCTTTGGATTCTTGGACTTACACCGACGGGAGTAAGGAGGTGCCTATAATCATTCCGCGTACATATATAAATATGTATAACTTCGGGTTTGCGCAGAACCGTTCGCTGCCTAAGATTAGCGACGGACTTGTGGGGATGATTGACTTTCATCTTTTTATTTACGGTAACGGGCAGGATGACGAGTATAAAGGAAAGGTCGTCGGTTTTACCAATCGCATGAATGAGATACTTGTTCCAGAAAAGTTTATGAAGTGGGCGAATGAGAAATACGCTTCAAAAAACGCTTCTTCGCCCAACAGGCTGATAGTGGAAGTAACGAATCCGACCGACGAGAACATCGCAAAGTATGTGGAAAAGAAAGGTTATGAGATAGACAACGACAAGCTGAACGCTGAGAAAACCACTTATTTCCTTAGGATGATAGTGCTGATAGTGCTGGCTATTGGTCTTGTTATCTCCGTCCTGAGCTTCTATATCCTCATGCTCAGCATCTATTTGCTTGTGCAGAAAAATGCCTATAAGTTGGAAAACCTGTTGCTGATAGGCTATTCGCCGTTGCGTGTGGCTATGCCTTATCAGTTGCTGACCATCGGATTGAACCTCCTTGTGCTTGTTATTGCGCTTGTGGTACTGGTGATTGTCCGCAAGAGTTATATGGATATAATATACGTATTGTTCCCACAGGTAGAGGACTGTTCTATGATTCCGGCAGTATTGACTGGCTTGGTGTTGTTCCTTGTGGTTACGTTGATAAATCAGATTGCTATTTATGGCAAGGTGATGAATATATGGAAGAGGAAAGAATAGGCATAGAACGAACCTGTAAAATATAAATATTGTTATGGTAATAGATTTTGATAAGATTCCGGAAGTCCATCAGATGGATTTCAAAGGAGGTAAGGGAGCGCTCGATACGCGCAACAGTGTGGATGATAAATTAAGAATAATGTATTCCACTTTGAGGCCGGGAGCGTCGAGTGGACTGCATACCCATGAGAATAATTGCGAGGTTATTTATGTCATAAGTGGTGAGGCGACATTTCATTATGACGGCCAGATGGAGACCGTGAGGGTGGGGCAGTGCCATTATTGTCCGATGGGGCATTCGCATTATATGGAGAATCTGACCGACCACGATGTCGTTTATCTCGCAATTGTGGCCGAGCACCATTGAGGCAATGAGCATAAAGAGGTGTATATACCTTAATATAATAAATGAAAAGGTGCTGTGTCAAAATAGGCGCAGCCTCTTTTTTTTATATGGTGTAAAACATA
>ENA-ORRE01000253-ORRE01000253.1-human-gut-metagenome-genome-assembly--contig:-NODE-253-length-42403-cov-3.378696_pt1 | contig 42403 bp, 31 predicted proteins | sample MGYA00242171_ERZ509126 | MGnify/ENA primary metagenome ERZ509126 (study PRJEB26280, sample SAMEA2338648) | human gut metagenome | biome: human gut; feature: human-associated habitat; material: faeces... | reverse complement strand
TGCGTAAGGTATAAACCATTTGCTGAACGAAAACCAGAGCCGATGGAAGATTCAAAACCTCGAATATGTGGTGGCAGTCGTTTTAATGATTCTGGAATTTCCATCTTATTTAATGAAATGCGCTTTTGAATACTTGCGACAGTGTATGATTTTCCAAGAACGTAATTTCTACGGTATCGTCCGGCCGGAGTTTTAAAATCTTTAAATGAAAGATATTCAGAATTCCATTTTTGTGAAAACCCAATTTTTACTTGATATGACTTCCTCATTATAGAAAGAAAATCATCGTAGGAATCAGATTGCGCTATTGCCATGTCAATAGCTTCACGTAATCGTTGACTTCCGGATGGATCTTTCTTTTCCCTCCATGTTCCATAATCAACGCCTTTTCTTTTTCCTGGAACGTAAGTCAATTTTTTCAGTCCATATTTTTCGCAAAGCTGATCCGTTATCGGTTGAATGTTACTCTTCCACTGTCCATCTGAATAATGATACTTTACTCCGTCTACTAAACTGACAGAATTAAAAACTATGTGAGCGTGCATATGCGCGTGATCTGTATGGACAGAAAAAACGTATTCATATTTTCCGGCGAGATATTTTTCACAAAAATCCTGAGCAATATTGAAGCAGGTGATAGCATCCGTTTCGCCTGGTGCGAAACTAATAATGAAGTGATAACATTGTCGGCCATCCAATTTGCGAAATTCTTGTTTTGTTGCCATCATCCGGTTATATACTTCCTGTGTAGTGGAACCCGCGTTTCCTCCGATATAACGCTCTTCTGTTTTGTCAGGATTCAAAATATAATCAATGCAATTATAGAGTCCTGCGTTAGGATTTCCGGATTTCCGTTCTTTGACATGACTCAGTTTGGTGATTGCCATTTTGAAATCTCCTCTTCCAATTTTTGAAAATCAAACTCTAATTTTTCAAGCTGCCGTTTACATTCAGAGATTTTTTCCAACATTTCTTCCGGATAAAAAGATCCTGCCGAATTTTTTTCGATCTGCAAAAGTTTGCTGTCAATATTGAGTAAGGCCTGTTCGACTTGACGAAAATTCTTTTTTAAAAAATGAAAATTTGAAATTGTGGAATCGTGTAAAACGCTGCATAAGTATTTTGAAATATTTATTTTTGTGGATTCCGGATTTTCCATTTTTGCTTTTTCTAAAAAAATATCATAATCAGTTTGAGAAATTCGAATGGCAACTACCTTCGTCAGTTTCTCAGAGGCAGTTGCTTTTTTATTTTCTTTTTCCATCAATACTTTCCTCTTTTCTGTACTCGGTGATAAAAATTTTCGAGACAAATCAATTAAAAAAAGCCCATGGACGTTTTACGACCATGACAAAAATATCCATGGACGTTTTATGACCATGGGCTTTTTGTGGAGAAAAATGCGTTTTTTATGAAAATCCCGGAAAGCCGCATAAACACTGGGGCTGCAGGCTCATGGACGTTTTACGACCATAAGAAACACATTCCTATTTCTTAATTAGCAAGATACGCAAATTGTAAACAATTTGCATCTTGTTAGGGAGTCCCCTAAGACCCCTTTTGCTCGATTTTATATCGAGCGTGGGTATAAGGTAATGTAAATTTTTACAATTCTTACTTAATGTAGATGAGATAATCTTCATCACTGTCTTCAAAATTTGTTTTATCACCATCATCAGTTGTGTTTGTTTCTATGTTCAATGCTCCAACAATTCCATCCATCACTGCGTCTGTGATGAGTTTTTTCAAAGAATTTTCTGGAGTGAAAATTGTGTCATATGCTTTTATTGCTTCAAGAAAAAAATCAGTTCGGTTTGCAAATCCATATTCATTGAAGCGTTCAATTTTTGAAATCAATTCGGGATTGCTCACATTGAAATGATAATTTTTGCTTTCCATTTGCTACCTCGATTCTATTTGAAAAACGGGACGTCCTCACCCCAAAAGGATGTCCCGCAAAAAATTAGTCAGCTAAAAACTCAAGATCATTTGAATCATAATGAGAAATTTTTTGTTCCGGAACAGTGCTGGATGTTTCTTCTGTTTCAGAATTTTCTTCTACGTCATCAGTTGATTCTTCTGAAGGTGCAGAATTTCCGGTCGATGGTGAAACTGAATTTTTCAACTCAGGAGAATAAGTGCTCTGCAAAAACTTCCACATCTCTTCAAGATCTGGCTTTCCATTTTTGCTTGCAGACTTCAAATAAGCTAAAGTCTCTTCGTAACTTTCTGTCTGATACTGAACAGTCAAACGTTCCTCTTCTGCCATAAGTTTATTGAGTTTATCCTTTGTCTTTTTGATTTCGGTCTGAACCTTTTTTAACTTTGCTGTTGTTGCCTGAGTTTTTTTTCTTTCCATTTTAGTTACCTCACTTTTAATTTTTTATGAAACACAGAATAGTGATTCTGCATTTTTCTGATTATTTTGAAATGTGTGGTGTGAAAATAATTCATTATTTTTGTATAGGGACAGTCTGTGATGCACGATAATGGACTGTGCAGCGTGATGATAATTTGCTTTGCACTGCAATTTCTTCTTGCGAATGAAAAAAAGTAAACTGCTTAATAACTTTAATATATTTCTCTTTATTGAATGGCTGCAGTGCCTGCAGTACAATGGCAGAGCGTATTTTTTTTGAAAAGAGGCACGGAAGATCGAGCATCCTGGCCCTTAATATTTTTCCGGTTGATGTATCGAAAAGTGCTATGAATAAATTTATTCCGTACTTACAATTCGGAAAAATAAATTGTTTGCTCTGCCATGTGTCTAAGTATGGAGAATATGAGATGCTGCACCAGTCAGAAGATCCAAAGCGAAAAGAGATAAACATGATTTTTGAAAATTCTGTAATTCGAATTTCAAATTTTTTTTCGAATCCATCCAATTCTTTCAAAGAAGGATTTGCTCGAAAAATAAAAAGCACTGCACCAACTTCATCAAAATGTATATACGCACTATCTGGATAGCCGATGTATTTTCTGATACTGCTGGATGGAAATTCGTCTGCGCATCTATTTTTCTTCTTCATAAAAAATCGTATTTACAGTCTTGGTGTTTTCTTTTTCTTTGGTTTTCTCTTAGCAGTTTTATTTACAACTTTCTTTTTTTCTGAATTCACTTCTAGTTCTTGCGGAAGTAATTTTGTTGCAAGCTCTGGAAAAGCTTTAACTATTTTTTGATCCAGGACAGTTGAGTGTTCCCTAAATAAGTCAAACATTTTCCGCATACTTTTATCCGGATGAAAATTGTTCGGATCGGATTTTTTCCAATCTTTGTAATGACCAGAAAGATGACTCTTTCTTTCGTCGGTTATTTCAAGCCCATAGTGTTGACAAAACATAATACTCATAACATCAGCTTCAAATTCTTTTTGATGCAAATTTGTATTCAGAGATTCTTCGACAGATCCATGTGCAAGAGCGTGTCCGAATTCATGTGTTAATGTTGAGAAAGCAGCGGTATCCTGTAAAGTTGAAGCAATATGAATTTCGTGTTCTGACGGACTGTGATAGCCATAAAGGGAAACTCCTTTAATATTTTGTTCCTGGTCTTGCAGAAAAACTTTAAGCCCAAGATTCTCTTCACAGTATTCTTTTAATATATTTGTGCAGCTTCTGTGAAATTCAGATGGAATTCCACGGTCAAGAAGCTTTGGATATTTTTCCGGAGGAAAGTTTGTCTGCGTAATATCAAATGTATATCCTTTTTTGAAATACGAAAGTTTCTCTCCTTCTATTTCTCCGACATCATAAGCGGCCTGCAGTTCTTTGGATGCTTTACTATAAGGAATATCTCCATCATCTGTTTTTAAAATAGTGATCGGTGTATGGACGTACACTTCCATTCCATGCTCACCTTTTTTTACAGAGTAACCAAGTTCTTTCCAGGCTTTAAAGGATTTACAGAGTAAAGCTCCTCTTTGCTGTTGAGCAATGAGCATCATGTTGCGTGGTGAATAAGCGTAAGAAAATTTGCTGGAGAACTGTAAAAATTCAACAATCTCTTCCGGATTTTGATTCCATCCATTAATAATCTCATTGATTTTCTTATCCAGACTTTCTAGTTCCTCTGATCTGTTTTTTTTCTCTTCGGCCATAAGGTATACTTCCTCTCTAAGTTACTTTAGTTTGCTTGTTTCATATAAAACTGCAGCATAAGACATAATTTTTCCGGTGGAAGAGTTAAACAATCTTTGATCTTCTTTTCCGGGATATGCCGATTCATAGCTTCTGTGATGTTTGATACTTCATCTTCGGAAAGTTCGAGTATATATCTTCGGATAACATCTTCCAGATTCCCGGAAAGATCCCAAGATTGACGCATATCATAAACAGAAATGGTTTCTGCGGCAGATTCTTCATCTGCCTCCAAGGAGGATGTGTTGTCTGACGTATCATAAATTACAGAATTCATTTTTTCGTTGACAGCATTCTGTAATTTTAAAGTGGCACTATCATCTTCCAATTTCTTTAACTGTTGAAGCAAAAAAAGATTTCCTTGCGGGCCATTCAGTTTCGGATCATCCAGATCCAGAGAACAAAATTCATCTTCGCTGAGTTCGAATAACATGCCGGAAGATTTCCCTTCTTTTAGATCATCGCGTATTTTTGCTTGAAGACCTTCATCCGGAAAATAAAATTTCTCCTGGTGATTTACTGTATGCAGGTTTCCGTTTTTATCACGGAAAATTTCAACTGGATGGGTATAAGGTCCATATTTTTTTGCCTTCAAATAAGAGGGATCATGGAATGGCTTATATTTTTTGTCGATGATTGGTTTACTTGCAAATGGAAGAATGATGCAACTGTCTTTATCCATTTGTGCAACTTCATTTGCATCCATAAGCGAACGCTGCAGGCGATCGTAGCTTGTGCTGCTGCTTCCGTTTTGACCGTATGAAACACTACCGGATGCCTTTTCGATTGTGGCAGCACCCAACATTTTACTGATAGTTTCCTGGGTGTCATACGCACCACGGCCGGAACCAAGAAATAAAAATACAGCACAGGAATCCATGAATACTTTCCATCCGTCACCCTTGTACATGGTTTGCAGCTGACTAATTGATTGCAGGAACAGCATGACAGCAATGTTACGAGATCGAAGGGTTGTGATTAAATGTTCAAAACCTTCCGGCCGTAACCCGTTGCCAAACTCGTCCATCCAACACTCAACACGAATAGGAAGAACACCATGGTAATTCTGATCTGCTTCTACCAAAAGTTCATCGAACAGCTGTTGATAAAGCATATTTCCCACAAAATTGTAGCTGCTATCGTTTTCTTTTAGGACTAGAAATAATGCTACTTTACTTTTTCCATCCCTGTGCCAACCGGTTCCAAGTTCCCATAAGTTCATATCATCTGCTTCAAAAATGCGCTGAATAGATTTCGAATAAAAGAACTTGAATTTTCCATTTAAAATTAAAAGAACGGAAGCAACTGTTTCGGGCGCACCTTCTTTTAATTTACGATAATCTCTGACAGCTGGATGATCTGGATACATATCTGCTAATGCATCCATTAATAAAGATAATTCTGTGGACTCTTCTTCATCCTCAGAGCGAGGTGGTACTTTTTTACTTTCCAGCTGCATGAGCTTTGTTACTTGATTTAAAGTTTGCGTAGCATATACAGGTTCCCATTTTAAACCGGCTTCTGCAAAAATCTTTTTTTTATCTGGTACAGATACAGCCCACACGAAATAAAAGAGAGACTGCAGATAAAGAGCGCAACCATCATCCCAGAAAGGGTCGCCTTTTTGGGCATCCGGGGGTTCCACAGACTTGAAAATATTCATAATCAATCGTGGAATATCATCTTCTGTTCGGATATAAACAAAAGGATTGTATCGATCAGAAGATTCCATGTTTTTTAAGTTCAAAACACGGATCTGATAACCGTTCTTTTGCAAATAGTTTCCATATTTTTCCACAAGTTCACCTTTAGGGTCCATGAATAAATAGGAAGAAATACATTTTAAAATATTTGGAGCAATCACAAATAATGATTTACCGGTACCAGGAGCACCGACAACAATCATATTATTATTTGGAAAGGATTTCGAACCGGATAAAGCCTGATTTACGTGTTTGGAAAGAATGCGGTTATTTTCCGGATGCTTAAGATCGGCCATGCGTTTATTTGCAGTGTCCGGATCATCCCATTCTGCAGAACCATGTTCGATGTCTGAATGTGTGTTGCGATGCGTATCCAAATAAAACGCAAGAAAAAATCCCCATCCGGTCAGACCACATCCAAGACTAATCAATGTGTACTGATTAAAACAGCGCCATGGATGATTCATCCATGACGCTGTTTTAAGATTTATATCATTACCAGGTTCACCCAAAATACCTGCAAATACAAGGCATATTAATTCGACCAAAATAAGAATAAGCACAAGACTTTTAATTGGAATCTTTTTTTTCTTTATCATTTTTTCTCCTTATATTAAAGCTTTAAGTCTTTTTTCCTTATAGGGGAAGATTTAGGCTTGTGTTTAGAAGCAGGATTTTGAGAAAACTTTAAAATCTTATTTTGATTCTGGCCGAACTGTTTTGTTATGTTTTTGCGTCGAACTGGATCATAATAAGGTAGTATTTGCGCTCCTTTCATATTCAATAAAGGATTCGATGTTGGTGAATCATTTTTAAAAATTTCATATTCCTTTTGTGGATCAATTGCTGAAACAAGAGTTTTTCCGTCATCAGCAATGGAAAAAAGAGGAAGTTTGATATGCAATTTAGAACCAGGAATACGAGAAATAAAAGTCTTGTCATCCATAATATCATCAACAAGACTACAATTAATGGTAACGGGAAAAGCTGCTTCTTGAGTAGAAACATCTGGAGAGCTTTGTGAAACAGTTTTTTCCATAGATTTTGCTTTTGATGATTGCTTTTGAGGAGCTTCGGACGGAGTTTCAGTTTCTGCATACGGAATATAATCTAAACGATGTGTTTCGTCAGATTGTTCTGTATACTTGGAAAATTCTTTTCCAGACAGACTGCCGGAAGGAGTCTGAAGAATCCCTTTTTCATCCGGACGATAGACATTATAATTTTTTTCCGGATCAAGAAAAATAATAAAGCCCTTACCATTGTCAACGGAAAGAGCTTCCTGAATACGAACATATTCTCGGTCACCTGTCTGCAGCGCAATTTCATCTTCTCTTCTGGCAGCTACTCTTTGAGAAGGAATATATCGTTCGATTAACCCTGGTCGGTTCTTTAAGGCTTCATAACGATCGACTTCTTTCCCAGCCAGGGCTTGCTCAAAAGACTGTGCATTCAGATTTTTTCCTTTCTGCCAATTTTTTGGATCGGTTTTTTCCTTTATTTCCGGCGAAGCTGTTTTCATATAATCTTCCTCTGACATACGGCCAGAATCAAAATATTCTTGTTCAGTTATATCTTCTACCAAATTTTTAGCTGCATCCGGAAATTCTTCTAAATATGCTTTAATAGCTGCTGCGAATTGTTGCAGAGATTGATTCGCAACGGCAATCTGGATGTGATTATCTCCATATTTAAGATCCGGAAGAACAGAATAGTTCACGCCACGTTCGTCCAATATATCCAGGAATTGCTCTAGTTGCTCATTATCTTCCGAAGCATCTCCGAGTGCAAGACTTTTGATTTTATAATTTCCGGAAGTAAGAGCTTTCAACTCTTCAAAATCCAGTGGACCACCAAGATCGAGCTGGTTTGTTACATAAGATTCGTATAATGCCTGCCATTTTGCAACGTCTTTTCCACGTATGGCAATTTGCTGGCAGGAATCCTGAATATCCAGATCAGGAAGGAGACAGTAGGTAATTCCAACCTCTGTCATGGAATCCATGAGTTTATCCAACTGTTCCGGATCGCGTGTGGGGAGATTTGCGATAATATAATCTCCATCACAGGCTTTCATGAATTGTGTAAAACTTTTGAAGTCTGACGTGGAGATTATATGTTGCTTATGTAGTTTCATACAAAATTGAATCAGTCGGAAGGGAGAAAGCAGAGCTTTATTTACTACCTTTCCGGTTACACTACCTGCGGAAGCTGCTGCTTTAACAGCCCCTTTAAGAATAATCATTTCTGTGTTGACCAAGATAGCAAGGTCACCACTTCCACCTGCATCTTCAGCTGCCATTTTTAATACCTCCTTTAAATAACCTTTTTAGTTGTCTTTTTTACCTGCTTCTCGGGTTTCTGCTCAGGACGTTGCATTTTAGAAAGTAATGTATTTGTTCTTTCCTGCAAATTACCCAATGTACGCTCCATAGCGTAAATCTTACGCTGGACAGAAGCAATCTTACCCTTTTCTGGGTCCCACGGGACATATTCAAGAAGTTCTTTTCCGGTCAATGCCCGGCCAACGTTTTTTACACTATTGGAAACATCTTGTACGGCCTGCTTTGCATCGTTCAGCCGCTGGAATAGTACATCGAGAGAATCCTGCGTATGCTGCATTCCCTTTTGCAACGAAGCCAAAGCTTTTGGAACATGAATTTTTTCAGCAAACGATAAAAGCGCATTTTTTCCAGCAGTTTTTAATTTACTCTTAGTCTGCAGAACAACATTGGCAAGGCGGGACTTGTTAAGTGTTATGAGTTTTTCACTCTGATCAAGATTATTCTGTACAGTATCAACACTGTCAGAATCATTAAAAAATCTTTCGTCAATAGAATTTACCTGTTCTTTGAGTTCCCTGAATTCTACTTGCATTTTCTGATGCTCTTCTTGTAATTTATCCAGATGACTTCCGAGATATTGCAACAGATTAGCTGCTTGAGACATATCATTTTTCAGAAGAGCCTGTAGTATCTCTTGAAATGGTTCCTGATCAACCAATGGAAGAGATATATCCATAAGATTTTCCATTTTTGCTTGTTGATGTTCTGCCTCCGGACTTTCCGGAGTGGTGTTTTGATGCTGCATAACTTCTTCATTGTTGGATGAAGGGATACTAATTTCAGGTGCAGAATTAAGATCAGGGACAGCAGTTTCTTCTGGAGTTTGTTCGGAAAGCGGAACTGCAACTTCTTCGTTTGGCTTTTCAAGAGTAATAGAACTTCTGGTTGGCCGCTGTGGAAGTTGTTTTCCAGAATTTAAACATTCCCTTGCTTCTCTTACATAGGAAAGTAGAGCATTTGCATAAGATACATTTTTTGAATCACAATTTAACTTCTGCAATCGTTTGGCTCCAAGTTCTGTATCGTTTAATTGTTGATGCCGCTCAAGGTAATCCGATAAAGCAGGTGGAGTGCTGTGCGTAACGCCATCCATTAACGTGTCGGCCACTTTAACTTTAGAAAGATCAAGGAATGCATTATACTCCTGCGGCGTACCATTCATCAAATAATGAAGTTCATAATTAAGAACACCGGATTCTTGGTGAATCAAAAAGCTATCTGCGTCTGATAATGGGATTTTGTCTCCGACGGACAATTTTTCTACTGTACTTTGCAATATAAAAATCATAGGCTCTTGTACATCTAATTTACTTTGAGAACCCCATGTTTCACGGCGTTGCTGCATAGTAGCCAAAGGGAGTTTGATTCCATTTTTAATCTCTTCATCTGGCATTCCAGAAGCTTTTTCCAAGTTGATTTCATTAAGCTCATCATTAGTCAGTTGATATATGTACCTTCGAATAACATCGTCCAAAAGTCCGGTCAAGTCCCAGTCTTTCTTTCGTTCTTCAAAATTATTTTCAATTTCTTGTGACATAAGAACCCTTCTTTCTTTTTAGTTCATGTGTTGTAACTGATCCTGAAAGGATGTTGAAGTGTTGGATAAACGATTGGCTGTACGTTTCATTCCATATAATTGCTGAGAGTATAAAGCGATCGCGTGTTCTCTTTGATTTAAAAGGTATAGATTGATTTCCTCTAATTCTTCGTTGGAAAGTTCGAGAGTATGACGATCCAGAAGAGTTTTTAATGTGGATGAAAAATCCCAATCCTTTTTCCGGGGGCCCAGTGACTCTGACATATGGTTTCCTCTTTTCTACAAGTCAAATTTTACTCATCGTTTTTTTGGGACGTTTCAGTGGATGCTGCGTAGGACGTGACTTCTGTTTGCGCTGCTCTTCATATTTGTGGTCAATATATGATAAGTCCTGATCGCGAAGCGCACGTACATTTTCAGCTCGTAATTCATAGTCAGATCCATTACTTGGCTTACCTTCTGCAGCGAGATCTGCCTCGATTTCATCAAGAGATTCATAGTATGATCGGTAAATACTCGCAACTTCTTCCACGTCTTCCGGGGTATAACCATTTTTCAAGGCAATAATTTTATGCTTTTGGACCCGAGGATCTTCTTCTTGATCAACAGTCTTATTTGGTTCATCAAATGCTATTTCCTGATCTATTTCTTGACGTAATTTTTCTGCTTTCATTAGGTCAAGTGTAGACACCATCGCAGATAAAAGCTGTTTTTGATTTTCAACCAGCACTTCTTGTCGCTCAATTAATGTATCTATATCCATAGTTTCTTTCTCCTTTTTGTGTAATAAAAAAGACTGCTTAGCAGTCTTAAATGATTGGGCGTTTTTGGGAACATTTTGTATGCTTATTTACTGTTTTTTGACATTTGAAAATATATTTTTGTGTGATATATTCTTCTAACGTCAGTCCTGCGACAGCAGATTCCTGTTTAAGTTCTTCCTCTCTATTTTTTGTCTTTCTGCAATTAAAGCTTGATCGTAATTTTTTAACATCGGTTCATCGGGTAAATTCAAACCTTTTATTTGCTTCTGCGAGCGGAATAACCTCGCCATCTTCAAAATCGTTACACTCTGACCAAGTTATTGTAACAGTAGGTTCTTTACAGCGATCCTGATAGTCCTTTGCAACACGTTCGATGCAATCATATTCGGAATAAATACTGCTGTCAGCATACATATCATATGCCTCTTTTGCGAGATCTTTCGAATATTTATGTGGTACATCATATGAATTTTCCAATTCGGCAACCATAAAACTGGTAACAAATTCTTCGTGGGCTTCCATAACTTCTTCGGCCGTCAAGGTATATTCTTTCCCATCTCGTTGTATTTTCATGTTTTTAATTCTTCCTTTTTTTGATTTGTGGTTCAAAAAGGCAGCCTCAAAATTAGGCTACCTTTTTCGGAAAATTTATAAGTATCAGTTTTCCTTGGAGACTATGAATTCCAGTTTTCGTTCTCCATATACGCTATTAAGATGTTATTGAGGCGCGAAATATTATGTTTATTTTGCTCGATTTGCTTTTGAATCCAGTTTTTCTGTGTCTGATTTGTAATGTCACTTAAATCATACTTAATAATAACGTAAGTATCATCATATTTTGAGATTGCCGGTGAATCCATGGGAAGAAAAACCCACTCGCCAAATATGTCTCCGGTTTTGTATAAGTAATCATCTACAACCAGAACATATACGCCGGTATGTTTGATTTTATTGATTTTGTTCTGCATTTTTCTCCATTTCATTTAAGGCAGATTCAGAAAGTGGTGCATCACCGGCATCAGAAGTATTATTGGAATCTTCCTGGTGCCCTGTGGTGTCTGATGTATTTGCATCCATTTTCTTCATTTCCAGTACCTCACTCTCTGTCATGCCGGCAAATTCAAAGGAAAAGTCCTGGGAATTTTTGTTGTATGTAACCAGAGTTACGGTTCGGTTACTGTCATTCAGTACGAGATAGAATGTTTCCTTACTTGGTTTATAGGTTCCATAGGCCAGATATTCACCTTCCGTTGCTGTGATATTGTTTTCCGTGATCCATTTATGCAGTCTGCAGGGAAGAAACCAGCTTTTATTGTAACCATAAGCGTCTGTACATATGGCTGTGATAGAGTGGGCGGAATCTTCTTTTACCGGTGTGCATTTCTTCAGCCAATCGTCTTTCTCTTCATCAGACATATAGATCCAGTTACTTTGATTGATAACTGGAAGATAGTCGTTATTTTCATAAATATAATCTTCCCCAAGGATATGGTATTTATCTTCTTCTGATACAGAGGAAGAAGTAACCTCCCTTTCACTGGAAGAAGATGTTTCCGTTGTCTGTGTTTCTTTTCGTTGCTCTTCTTTTTCACTCAAACTTCTTTGGTCTATGTAATCGAGTGTTTCCTGCAGCGTGCTTTCTATGGTACGTTCAGACTCAGCTTTTTGGATGTTTTCAATATTCTGTTTGATATAAGAGTCAATTTCGGATTGCTGGTCATCCGATAAGTCTTTTACGGCATCCTGAATCTGCTGGATTGCCTCTTCCTTTTTTTTACTGTAGTCTGATTGCTCCACGGTAATAGAATGTCCAGTATTTGAGTTGCTGGAATCTTTATGGATAGCGACCGCGCCTCCAACCGTTGCTATTGCAAGAGCGGCCGCCGCTATGCTTATGGCAACCTCTTTTTTTGAAAATTTTCTTTTACTCATAAATGCCTCCAACAAAAAATGTCGTAAGAGAAAGATGAAATTTCCCTTAGCGACCTTTTTTTCTTTTTAACACCTTTTTTATTTCGAAACATCAATCATGTAGTCAACAACCTTCTTGTAAAGCTGCCGTTTTTGTTCCGAATAACCGAAATATTCAAATGCAAGATCTGGGGAATATTCGGCTTTTTCGACAAGCCGCTGCATAGCCACCAGTTGCATCAGAACATCCTCTCGTTTTTCTTCCGTATCAAGCTGCAGCTCACTTCCTAGCTGCATCCCAAGAATTAAAATAGCTCCGGCTTTTATCCGTAGGATTTTGCATTCTATTTCTGTTATTTCCATTGAAATCCTCCCCATTTTCTTATAAGCATAGTCCAACCACTTTTTTCTTTAGCATTGGTTTTGTTTTCACGGATGTGATTGGCGTAACTGCCATGTCGGAGTTTACTATTGCAGGTTGTTCATCATCTTCCAGTATAAGAGCATCTGTTCCTTTCTCATCCATGTTCAGGAGCGCATTCAGTTCTGCCAGTCGCTTTAGCTTTTCAGCGAGTTCTTCTTCCTGTTGGAATGGTTTCGTTACTTCTATTTTCGCTGATTCTAATTGATTAGTTAAGGTTTCAAGTCTGTCTTTGGCTTCGGCAAGCTTATCCGGCATGGTTTTCAAAACATTGTTCAATCGAATAATATTTCCAACTGGATCAGGACCAATCTCAACAGGGTGGTTCATAGCTCCCTTAAGTCTCAAAACGAATTTTCTATTAAAGGAATCGAATGCTATATTCATTGAAAATCCGAGATATGTTCCGATTTTGGCAGTTCCATCCGCATCAGTTTGAAAAAATTTTATGATAGCGTTTCCTGCATCCTTTCTTGTGTCATACACACCTGATCCAACCTGCATATGGAACTTATCTTTGCTTGTGGCAGCATTTTGTTCATAGAGAGCTATATCCTGTTCAAGTTTTTCGATTAGTTCTTTCACCATAACGATTTGGCGTGGATAATGCTGAACAATATTATCTTCCATCCGGTATTTTTGACTTGTATAGTTTGCTTTTAACAGTCTTAAACGTGATACCTGAATGTCAAGATCCATTTTTTCTTTGATATATGGATTTCCGGTTGCAAGAGCCTTTACTTCCGCATAGGATAGAGCGGATTCGTCTACATCTTCACAGCTACGGACCGGCGATTTGCTTGTCATGATCTGGCTGATGAATTTTTGCTTGTTTTCGATCAGCTGCCAGGAATAAGCATCAAATGTTCCTTCTGTAACATAACGGAATATTTTTACCTTGCGGTTCCGGTTTCCCTGCCTTAAAATACGTCCTTCCTGCTGTTCAATGTCGGATGGACGCCACGGTACATCAAGATGGTGCAACGCAATCAAACGATCCTGCACGTTTGTTCCAGCACCCATTTTAGAAGTAGATCCGATCAGAAAACGAACCTGTCCGCTACGGACTTTAGCAAATAATTCAGCTTTTTTCTGATCTGTATTGGCGTCATGAATAAATGCAATCTCATCTTCCGGCACACCCTTTTTCATAAGGAGAGACTTTAACTCATCATATACGCTAAAAGATTCATCCCTATTTTTCCTTGGCGTAGATAAATCACAAAAAATAAGCTGTGTAGATCTTTCTGAAGTGGTTTCTTCCCAGATATGATAAGATTTTTCGGCACACACTGCAACTTTTGAATTTTCATTCGCAGGTAGCATTTCGTTTATCAGACGCTGATCGAGAGCAAGTTTCCGGCCGTCGTTTGTTATCCTCAACATGTTGTCTTGATAAGGTGACACAAGCTGGTTTCTGACTGCTTCAGCGCGATTAGCAAGCGATGCAACCATTTCTTTCTGGTATTCGCTTGGTTTCAGAACTACATTTTCGTATTGAGCCTCCGGAACAGGAAGATTCAGCATATCTGCAGTTTTAATGTCGGCCGCTTCTTTGAATACTGAAATTAGCTCAGGAAGATTGAAAAAGCGAGAAAACCTTCTTTTTGTACGGTAACCAACCCCCTCTGGAGCTAACTCAATCGCTGTTTGTGTTTCACCAAATGATGCTGCCCAGGAATCAAATTGTGTCATTCCCAATCTTTTCAGTGTGCCGTACTGCAGATAACGCATATTTGTATACAGCTCTGTCATACTGTTGGAAATCGGCGTTCCGGTAGCAAAGGTGATACCTTTGCCGCCGGTTAGTTCATCCATATATTGGCATTTTGCAAACATGTCTGAGGACTTCTGGGCTTCTGTCTGCGGGATACCTGCCACATTGCGCATTTTGGTATACAAAAACAGATTCTTATAGTTATGGCTTTCATCCACAAACAGCCTGTCTATACCGAGTTCTTCAAAATTTACAACTTGATCTTTTCTGGTTTGGTCATAAAGCTTGGCAAGACGCGTTTCCAGACTCTTTTTGGTCTTTTCCATCTGTTTAATGGTAAAACGTTCGTCATTCTCTGCTTTTATTTTACGAAGTCCTTTTTCGATCTCATCAATCTGCTGTATGATTGTATTTTTTTGTCGTTCATCGGAAAGAGGTATTTTTTCAAACTGGCTATGTCCGATAATAACTGCATCATAATCTCCGGTAGCAATTCTGGAACAGAATTTTTGCCGGTTTGCCGGTTCAAAATCTTTTTTCCGGGCCGCAAGGATGTTTGCCCCCGGATATAACCGTAGGAAATCAGAAGCCCATTGTTCTACGAGGTGATTTGGGACAACAAATAATGATTTCTGGCATAAACCGAGTCTTTTGCTCTCCATCGCTGCAGCAATCATTTCAAATGTCTTTCCAGCACCAACACACTGGGCAAGTAATGTATTGTTGCCGTATAAAATATGGGCTATTGCATTTTTCTGGTGCGGCTTTAATTCAATATCTGGCGTCATGCCAGGAAATGTCAAATGAGAGCCTTCATATTCCCGTGGACGAACAGAATTGAATAGTTCGTTATACGTTTCTACAATCTTCTGTCTTCGTTCCGGATCACGGAATATCCAGTCTTTAAACGCTTCTTTTATGTTTTCCTGCTTTTGACTTGCAATAGTCGTTTCTTCCTTATTCAGTACCCTCCTTTCATCAAAGGTATCATAAATTTTTATGTCTTTCAAATTTAAGGTATCTTCCAGCAACTTATACGCAGTTACTCTTGTGGTTCCAAATGTGGTATTTGCAAAAGAGCGGGGAGTTTCAGCATTTTTTCCGGCAATGTTCCATGTACTTGTTATATTCGAAAAACTTGTTTTTACAGCACCAGGATCTAATAGATAATGTGGTGTTTGAAAGACTTCCCCCATGAAGTCATCTATATACTTCGGATCAATCCATGTGGCACCAATCCTGATCTCTATCTCTGAGGCATCGAGATTTTGGGGCTGTATCTGTTTAAGTGCCTGCACATTAATGCTAAACTCAGGTTTTGTTTCTGCGTAAGATGTTGCAATTTTGAGTTTTTCCCGGACATTACCGCTTAAATATTCATCTGCAGTCTCCCATTTTCCGGTGATTGGGTCTTCAAATATGACACCGCGAAGTTCTTCCACAATTTCTTTGGTATCTTTTCCGGAAAGTTCACTCATATACGGAAGATCAACAACAGCCTTTTCTGAAAGAGATACGGTCAATGCTTCACTGGCTGTGTCAACGCTTGTAACAACTTTCTCCTGCTTAATTGTACGCTTTTGGAATATAGCAGCCTTTTCCTTGAAATTTCCTTCTTCATCAAGGTTTTCTAATGAGCAAATCAGAGAATAACTGGAATCCTGATCAAATGCGATTCTGTTTGCACGCGAATTCAGTATACCGAATTTTGCTGTATATCCATCATACAACGCACTCAGTTCTTCCTGCTTTTGTTTAATGTCTGCATCGGAATACTCATTCAGCTGCAAATTAATTAACGCACGAGTACAATCCCGGATGCCGATCATTCCCTTGATCCGCTCTTTTGCTGTGGCCGAAACGTCAACAGGACGCATAACAGAATTTTCCCGGTAATAAATTTCCTTTCCAACAACCGTAAAGCTATAATTTTTGACGTTCGGATCTGCAGAAAGTAGCTCTTCTAAGTCCTCCGTAAGAATCTCTTCCGGATCAATCGCATCAAATTCTCCATTGATATTTTGCAGAGACTCCTGTAATTGTTCTTCAAACGGTTGCGAATCATCTGCTGTGCAGGTACTTTCCATTCCATAAGGACCGGATACCATTTCCATTTTTCCAACAATTTGTTCTGGATGTTCAACAAAATAATTGTTCATGGTAATGTCTGATCCATCTTTTCCAAGATAGACCCAATCCGGATCAGAAACAATCATATGATCCCGTTTTTTCAAAAACAAAATATCGGATGTTACTTCTGTTCCTGCATTCGATTTAAAGGCTTTATTTGGAAGCCTGACAGCACCAAGTAACTCGGCCCGTTGTGCCAGGTATTTCCGCACTTCCGGATTGGACTTGTCCAGTGTTCCTTTGCTTGTGATAAAGGCAACAATACCACCGGGACGTACTTTATCCAGTGTTTTTGCAAAGAAGTAATCATGGATCAGGAATTTGTTCCGATCGTATTTCTTATCTACCACCTTGTATTGTCCAAACGGAACATTTCCAATGGCAAGATCAAAAAAGTTATCTGGATATGTAGTTTTTTCAAAACCACATATCTGTATGTTGGCATGTGGATACAGCTGTTTGGCAATCCGTCCGGAAATACTGTCCAGTTCAACTCCATATAAGTTGCTTTCTTTCATGGAGTCCGGCATCATGCCCAAAAAGTTTCCAACTCCCATTGCCGGTTCCAGAACGTTTCCTTTGGAAAAACCCATTCGTTCCAAAGCACTGTAAATTTGCCGGATAATCACTGGACTGGTATAATGTGCGTTTAAAGTGCTTTCCCTGGCCATACGGTATTCATCCGGCGATAATGCAGCCTTTAATTGCTGATATTCTTCAGACCAGTTTGGTTTGCTTTCGTCAAAGGCATCCGCCAGTCCACCCCATCCAATATATTGACTGAGAACCTGCTGTTCTTCTGCTGTAGCGTATCTGTTTTCCGATTCGATCCGGTTAAGCAGCACAATGGCAGCAAGATTCCTTCTGAATTTCTCTTTTGGAGATCCTTCCCCCAAATGGTCATCACTGATCTGAAAATTGGAAGCTGCACTTTTATCCGGTGCAGCTTTACTTTCTTCTTGTTTTTCTTCGGTATCTGGCGTCGTTTCGTCTGGAATAGAATTTTCAATGTCTCTTCCATCTGCAGCAAGTTCATCGGCCCATGCCATGGCATCTTCCAAAGATTCAAAAGTTTCCAATGGCGGATAACCTTCTGCATCATAAATGGAATATACGGCATTTCCTTTGTTGATCCACAAAAAGACATCCGAAAAAAGCCTTGCGCTCCATTTTGTTGGATTTCCAAACGCATCATCTGCCTCATGTACCACCTGCCAGGATAACCGTTGCAGTTCTTCCCCATCAAGTTTGGCACCAACTTCCGCTTCATGTCGATCAATGTCTTCTTCAGCAAGAATGTCGATATAATAGTCCTCTACTTCAACTTTATCTGGCTTATGGTCAAATTCAAAGACTCGATTTTCACACTGAACATAATAAAAGTCCGGATCATCAACACAATTTCCGATCAGATATTTAACGTTTCCAGATTCCCACTGGTCAATCAGAATGCAGAGATGGCCATCCAGTGTAAGCTGTTCCTGTACTACCTGTTCTTTTTCATGCTGCAGGTTTCTGACTTGGTTTGTAAATCCATCCAAAATAGTTGGGTGGGTGTTTAAGATCAGTGTATTGCTCCATTCTCCTTCTGTAAGGACGGAACTCGCCCATTCTTTGTTTCTTAGAGAAAACCGACCTTCCTTCCATGCCTGCACAATGGTATTGGCCAAAACAAATTGTACACAGTCTATGCCGTATTTTTCTACAATTTCAGATACCGTATTTTGTGGAACGGAAAATCCATTGTATTTTTCGGCAATCTGTTTTTCGATCTCCTGTTTGCACTCTAACCGGATTCCGTTATTCAGCCGGGTAATTTCGGCTTCTTTTGCCTTTTTTTCCTGTTCTTTTTTATAATTCTTATACTCTTCTTTTTCCTGTGGTGAAAAGTATTTGTCTGCATAAATCAGCTCGCAGATTCTTTCTTCTACGACATTCCAATTTAAAAGGACTTTTGTATATGGATTTAAAAGGCTTCCTTTCTCCAGGAGAATACCTTTCGCATCATGTTCACTGTTGGAACTACTATTGCCAGGTAACGCACCGGATTGGCCACCAATCCCATATTCTTTTTTCAGAAAGTCTGCATTTTCTTTCTGGTTATGCAGGTCCATGAAATATTCGTAGATTCGAAATTTTCCATCTGCAAAACCACTTCCAATGCAAAGGGCATAGTCGATTTCGTCCTGTGTGATGAAATCTTCCTGTCTGACATCTACCGTATCATGAAGTGGAAAATGAATTCTCTCCCTGTCAAGATCCGCGATTTCGGATAATAGATATCCTGGAGATTTCACAGTTTTCGGCTTTAATTCTCCATAGGAAATCCGTGCATCGACATCTTCCAAAAAGCTTTCCAGCTGTTCTCTTCCTTCATGCGTAGAAAGAAGAGTTTCTATTTTTTCTATACTGTTAAGTTCTTCCGGTACATCATCTATCCAATCACGGAGAAAATAGCCGATCTGATAAGATACCCTCTCCATCTCTGTTTTGTCTACGAGTGCTGCCTCGTTCGCATCCATATACAAGCCATACGTAATCATGGCGTGAATGTACTTTTCGATTTGATCCCAGCTTAATGTTGTAACTACAGATTCCGCTGCCTGCATACCATAACCGGCAGTCATTCCGTTTTCATCAAACCATACAGATATTGGATGACCGTGTAATTCAAAACCTTTGCCGACCTGACTATATTCTTTTTTCAGGAAAGCAATTATTTCATCGGTACTTTTTCCTTCGGTATATTTGGCGTAAATCCGTTTCCGGCTATCTTTTTGCCCGCCACCACTTCGGATGATTACTTCAAGATCGGTTTCCGGCAAATAGAAAGCAGCGGGCATAGTATATTTTTTACTTGCTTCCGCTGCTGTAATTGATCCTCTCTGTTCCTCTGCTGATGGAAACAGACTTAATTGTGTGTATGATTCCTCTGGTTTTACAAAATTGGTCGGCTGTAAATCAGTTCTTTCAGTACGACTTCCTCCGCCCGGCTCTGGATGCTGTTCATCTTCTTCACCCAAAGCATCTGATCCTGTGCTTTGAGCTGTTCGTTTACTCCTTCTTTCTCCGCCATCTGGGATGTCAGGACTTCCATCCTCTCTCTTGCCTGTTCCTGAATCTCGAGAAGATGTGCTTTCAGCGTTCCTTCCAGAAACATTGCTGTTCTCGCCCCATCGTATCTCTCCCTCAGAAATTTGTCCCTCAGAAGTCCGTATTTCGTTACCATTCCCTCCGGTTCCGGATTTGCTTTCAGTTTCGGAATCAGATAATCTCCCATCTGTTCGTATTCCAGGTCCATTTTGTTTTCCTCCTTCAATATTATCTTTATCTTTGGAATTACCCTCTTGCAAACTTTCACGCTTTAAAGCATTATATCGCGGTTGTGGTGCATTTGCAAGTTCTTTTTTGGAGATTTCTTTTTCCTGTTCTTTCTCGCGAAGTTTATCATAAATGCGTACTGTTTTTCCGATTTCTGCAAGAACACCTCTGGCAGAATCATTAATTTTTGTTCCTAATACTGACAATGTTTTAATAGAAACAAACTGATTGATATAATCAAATGAAAATTCATGATCGGAAATTTCTATTTCACAGGCCGATAAAATTGTAAAAGAAACACTTTCCGATATAAGTTTTTTTAAGCAAAGAGCAAAGTCCTGTTCGCTCAGTTTATCAAATCCTATCCTATCCTGTAAATCCGGATAATCAATTTGAAGTTCTGTATAGGCATCCGCCGCGAGCTGATCTGAAATTTCAATAATTCTTTCTTCAAAGGGTTTTGTGCTGTCTGTACTGCCATATATTTGTTCGAGCCTATGCAGTACATCACTTTTATGTTCTTCCCGCAGTTTCCACGCCTTCGGATAACGTCCATTTGGCTTTACAGCATGAACATTCGAAACATCAAATACATATTTAAGCTTATGACCGTATGTTGCAGTATCATCCGGAAGTGCAATTCCTGAAGATCCTTTATTTACCCAGCAGTTCATACGTTTATTCCATATCTCGATGGAAGCACACGCTGTTGCATCCGGATTCTGTGCATAAATCAGAAGCTGTTCTTTAAACGGATATTTATAAATCCGTGCAGCGGAGGTCAGGAACTTCATCCAGGATTCCCGGTTCTGTGAAACCCTTTTAGCTGTTTTTTCTGCAAGATTCACTATGTATTCATATTTATCCATCTTATTTTCCTTCTACTATTGTGGCCGACAATATAATTGCGGCGAAAGATTTGATTGTGACATTGCCTGTTTACATACCCCTCTGGATTCATCTGCAGCATGAACCATTTCACCATTTCCAAGATATATGGCAACATGGGATATATTCCTGTATTTTCCGTTGGCCGAATAAGAATAAAAGATCAAGTCTCCCGGCTGCAGTTCACTATAGCTGACAGTCATTCCTTTGTTTACCAGGCATTCTGCTTCGCTTGCTGCATCCATTCCATTCAGATAAGTAATACCAGCTGCAGCATAACTCCGGTAAACCAGGGAAGAACAATCATACCATCCCGGATCATCTCTTCTGCTTTGGGAATAACCACTTCCTACAGCATTCAGAGCTGCCTGCACGGCAGCATTTCCTGACTCTCCGGCACCTATGCTTTTTTTCCAGGACCAGTCAATCCCACCGGCACCATTTTCGGATGGTGCATAAATGTCAAGCGTCCCATCGAGCTGAGCCAGGCAATCCGCTTTCTCATAGCTCCACCTGGATACGTTCGGTCTGCGGGCGATCATGGCATCATATGCCCTTTCAATAATTTCCCGGTCCGTTGATGCAGATGTTGTTCCATTAAAATATCTTTTCAGGCTTACAACATATTTTCCATCTCTGTTGCCAAAAGAAAGAACGCAGCCTTTCAAAGCATCAGACGCGTTTGTAAAATCAAAACCATAATATTCTGTCAGTGATGTAAGAAGTGGCTGCAGTGTTTGTGTGTAGACGTATTCGCACTGGGCTGCCTCAAATGCAATCTTATGTTCTACGCAGATCGAATGCCATGCCCCGTAAAATCCGGCGTTATTTTTTAGTTCTGTGGTCATGCCAAGATATGGTTCAAACGGACCATATGTAGTTGGATCTTTTTCATAGCACCACCGAACAAACGGCCCAAGCTCATAACGATTGTCGAACTGAAATTCACCACATGCATTTCCGCCATCACCACCAACCTGATCCGGGTTTCCGCCGGATTCATATTTTGCCGCCAGATAACAGGCTCCATCATAAGCGGAAGAAGCACTTTGACGTTCAGCCTTTACCCCAAGAAACAGAAGACTCAAAAGAAGAAAAAGCGAAATAATAGGAAGCAGCAATAAAACATTGGATGCTATAATTTTAATGATGCCTGCGGATATTTTCGCCGTATTAATGACTCCATGCCGAAGTAGCATCCGCTGTTGATAATCAGCCCTTTTTTTTATCTCTTCTTCGTTCCCGGATAACCGGAGGGATTGAACGGTTGTATGGAAGTTCTTTGTTCTCCGAAACCATTTTAAGGATGCTCTAATTTTTCCCTCTTTACGAGAACTTTTTTCATCCTTTTTTCTTTTGCGGTCATTAGAATCTTTTTCATTCTTTCCTGACTTTTCTGTATCACTTTCTTTCCGATTTTTCTTTTTGGCTTTCCGTTTTTTACTTCCGGAATCATCCTCTGAGTCCTCTTCCTCAGCATGATCCATTTCTTTATTCCATTCCTCTGCCGCCTGGGACGGTTTTATTTCCTGCCTATCTTTATCTTCTGCCGGATTTTTTTCAGATGTTTTTTCTGTATGTTCCTTATTTTTTATTTCCTTCTTCTGATTGGACGTTTTCTCCTCATCTTCACCAAGAGTTTCCTTTTCCTTTTCCTCTTCTGTTGAAGATTCTTCTGAAATTTCACTATCTTCCGAAGTATTTTTACTCGTGATTTTTTCTTTTTTTCGATTCTTTTTTAATTTTGCCAGATATATAAGTGTTTTTGATTTTTTTAAATCATTCTGGGAATCCGGCTCATCATCTTCAACCTCTTTTTCTACATTCGCTGCTGTCATACCATGCAGCATGGATGCAGTATTCAAACTTTGATGCTGCTGTCTGAAAGTTTTACTCTGGTTGAATGATAATTCTTCCCCTTTAGAATCTTGTACTGTGGATGATTGTATCCTGCCAATCGTATATTTCCGGCTGAAATCCTTCTTTTTTTCTCTCTCATCCGTATTACTTTCTTCCTCTTCTTGTTGAAAAAGTGTCGGTTTTCCAGACAACGGATTTCCGTTTCGCTTCTCCTCTATTCCAATGCCCTGTGTGTTTTCTGTATCTTGCGGCCGCAGATATTTCCACATGGCCAGACGCATACTTTGTCGTTTTTCTTCTTTTATGTCATTATTTTCCGACATTTCCAGCTGTTCAGTATTCGGGATGGAAGCTCTTATCTTGGCTGCAGCATATTTTTTACCGTGATTTTCCTGAATCCGATTCTCTGATGCAGCCTCAATATTATCTTCCCGTTCTGAACCTGTACTTTTTAAAATAAAATGGGTTGTTTGTTGCTTCTCTTCTGCATGGGAACGTCCCGCTTCTGTTTGCACATATTTCTGTGTTGCCAGTCGTATACTTTTCAACTGCTGTTCCCGGGCAACTTGTCTGTCCGGTTTTTCTGGTATTTTATACGTCTCTGAAACAGGTGCATGGAACTGTGCAGCTTTCGCCTCATATTTTTCACTGGAGCCATTATATACAGGCTGTTCCGGTACATAATTTGATTCATTCTTATGCCATAGGATTTCCGATTGTACAGCAGCCTGTTCCGTATGTCCAGTGTTTTCCGGCAAGATACTTTGTGTATTTACTTGATTTTCCGGCTGCAAATATTTCTGCGTCGCCAGACGCATATTTTGCAGCTGTTGTTCCCGCGTAATATGGTTTCCTGTTATTTCCTGCGTTTCAGAGTGGCTCATAACAGATCGTATCTCTGACGCAGTATAGATTGCAGAAGTAGCACTGTGTACCGTCTTTTCCACAGATCCTGTTTTAACTTCCCGCTGTTTTGCCTGCCATGCAACTTCCGTGTGCTTGTCTTTTGGTGTCATGCGTTATCCTTCCTTTAGTTTTCCGGCATACGGTAACAACCTTGGATCTTTTCGATATATCCTTTTTTCACAAGAGATTCCAGTATCTCTTCTGCCTGTTTATTGGAAACACCGCATAAAATTCCGGCACCATAGCAATCCAGCCATTCATCACATTCGTCAGCTTCTTGTACTTTATGGTACATGAACAGCTCTTCTTCACTGATTGGCTCTTCTACTTCGCCATTTAAAAGCTCAACAGACTCTTTGTCTGGATCAGTGTCAAATGTTGACACCGAGTCTCTGTTTTCATCCGTGTCAATCTTTGACACGGATTCCAGATCATCTTCATGTTCATCTTGATCCGCTTCCTGGCTGTAAAATACGTTCCGATTTTCGGCAGCGGCTTCATGGAAGTTTGTACTGTAGAAATGATACAGCGGATTGTCCCGGCTAATCGTCGAATCACACTGCAAAATATGCCCGCCCCAGACAATCAAACTCTGGCCCGGTGTCGGATCAGAAAGTGCTTCAAACTCTTTCTGTGATAACTCCATAATCTGCAGCAATTCGTTCCGATCATCACCGGCTTGGTCAAGCAGCACCTTGAAATCGGAGTTTGATACAATCTCCATAATTTTCCGGTTGGCCGTTGCTGCTGAAACGTTCTGCAGACAGATCGTACAGATACCACCAAGTTTACGGTACGTCAGATACGCCTTTTCCAGCTCATTACAACTTGTCTCATGGCGGCAGACATATTGAGCCTCGTCAACGATAAAATGCGTTGCCCTTTGCTGTTCAACGTTGTAGGAAAAACGCTGCGTTAAAACATGCATGATTGTTATCATCAGCGGTTCCCACATCAATTCAGGGATATTTTTCATTCCAAATGCAACAAACCGGCTGCTGGTAGACAGTGTACTTTGTCCTTCCAATGTCAAAAAGCTATGCTTTGTATAAGCCTCCAGTGATCCATACAAATCACGCGCTTCCGGTTCCCGCTGTTTCTGGAAAATTGCTTCCAAATCAGAAAGCACCGGGGATATCGGTTTCTTTTTTGAAAACGTATTCTGATATAATTCCTCAACGCACCGGTAAATCAACGATTTATGGATACCGTTTGGACGTATACCGGTCATGATACTGTACAGAAATGCTTCCATATACTGCAGCTGGGAAAGGATATATTCTTCACGGCCCTTTGCATTCTTTTGCAGCAAAGATTCCGGAATCTCAAGAGGGTTCAGGCGCAGATCCGGATCAGAAAGATCAAAATACTGACCGCGGAATCTCTGGGTGATTCCCTTCATCTCATTCTGCGGATCAATCAGGAAAATATCATCTGTACTGTTAATCAATGTTTGTCCGATTTCCGTAATTTTCAGCAGCATGGACTTTCCAGAACCAGTGTGGCCAAAAATAACACCATTACTGTTTTTCAATGTCTTTCGGTTTCCAATGATCGGATTTCTGGTTTTTTTATTTATACCATACCATGTTCCGCCAGGCTGGATCAGATCCCAGGAATAGAATGGCTGGAATGCCAGATAAGAACTTGTCAGGACGGAACGCATATTATTTACACGCCTCGCTCCGATCGGAAGCAACGTATTCAGTGCCTGAATTTGCTGATCGTAGTAAGGAACAATCTGTATAGAATGTTTCCGGCAGCGGCGTCTGACTTCTGCCGTGTTTGCATCCAGTTCCTCTTTATTTGCTCCACGCACTGCCAACAGGATTCCTACATAGAAGCCATTTTCATCATCTTCCTCGATCTGATCCATATATTTTTTCAGATTGGCCTGCTTCTTTTTCTTTGCATAGGACGGCTCACTATAGAAGTTACCCATATTTGCATTGGCCTGTACTTCCTGCCCGATCGCATTTTCATTGTAGAAATTCGTGTTGCTGATTTTTCCACGTAACACTTCCCGTGGGATATATGCCGTATCTATGGTAAGACAGGTATAAAACGGAAAATCTGTCAGTTCAAAAATCAACTTTTCTTCATTCAATCTGGTTGGCAGAACCGCAGCAAAAAGAATCCGCATACACTCTTCATCAAATTCCATGTAGCTTTTGTGATTCCGCACAGAATGTGGAAGGATTGAATTGCGAAAATCTCTTCCGGCCTGTACCATATCCTGAAACGGGAGAATAAAACTTTCCTCTCCATCATCTGTGAAAAAGTAATTTCTGATTTTCTGAAACCGCTGCACAGCGTTTAAAGGAACCAATTCCGAACCCATTGCATGAAAGATTGGAAGTGCTGTATGCTCGAATGTATCAAACCATCCTTCCGCTTCTTCTATTGACCGGCAATTTGCACTCACAGTCAAATAACGCTGTTTTCGAACGTTTTCCTGTCCCTTTTCAAGAGATTTTTTAATCATTTCGTTATTGTAGCGGGCCAGCTCTGGATACTCACTTTTATTTTCATCCTGCAACAGAGATTTCTGGAAATTTGTTACGTCCCGTGGTTCACACTGTATTGTGATCTTGAAATCTGTGTCCATGGAATTTAGAAATTTCCGTAGTTGAAACAGGATGCCGTCTTTTTGCTGCTTGTCCTGATCCACATAGTTTAAGTCTGAAAAAGAATACACACGATCAAATTTTCTCCGCTTTTTCCCTGCCCCGTTATTCGGTTCTATTTCAAATATTCCATTTTCGTGTACACCTGCAATATCCAGCATTTGTTGAATACTGGCCGGTGTCTGGTAAACTGGCTGTGTACATTTTTTATATCGGATAAATTCCTCATTCGAAAAAAATCCCATTCTGTTCCATCCTTTCCAAGTATATAAAAAAGTCGGGATTTTTCCCGATCATTATTTTTCTTTTTTCAAATAATTTTTTCTTGCCTGGTTATATTCGTCACTTTTCCAAACAAGTTTGGCTGTGGACTTTCTGTATTTTCTTGCCCGGTAAAACTCTATTGCAGAAAGCCCGCTACGTGACTTCCATACCTGACTGAAAATGATAGCTGCAGCAACAGCAGTTCCAATCAAAAATGATATATATAAGTTCCATCCAAGTATAAAATACAACAAGATAATGATAATACCACAGGAGACAGCAGAAACGGCCATCACACCTAACTCTCTTGCTGTAAGTCCTTTCCAGATGCTATCCTTATATGCACCAAAATCTTCATTCATGTTTACCATAAGCTATGTCCTTCCTACTATTAAAATCCAAATGCTCTTCGAACCATCGCATCCGTACCAGATACTGATCCCGTTATAATAAGGATACCAAGAATAGCTTGAAGTCCTTCCCATCCTTGTGATCCCAACATTCCGCCCAATATATCTTCTGATGCAGTAGGGAACAGCCCACCGGCATTTATTAAAATTGTTCCAAGTCGCATCATTAGCATGATTCCTGTCATTTCAAACAATGCACAAAGAAATGTACGGACCCAGCTTGATCCGGTATGTCCAATTTCATGTGGGCCTGCATAAGTGGAAAGTGCAAGTGGTGCAACAGCCATATAAAAAAACAATTTAAGGAAAACCCTATAAACCGTCCATAATGTAATAACTGCGCCACCCAGGCAGATAAACAAAAACACAAGGCCAAACAGATTTCCAAAAATAAGTCCGGATCCACTCATTTCCCAGTCATCCCCTACTCTTATAACCAGTGAAGCGGCATCTTCCGGAACAATAATACCAAAAAATGCTTGTTCAATTTCAATCAAAAAAACGAGTATATTCGTGAGATTTAAAAAAACAGCATCCACAAGTGCCAGCTTGATAAAAAACTGGATGCTTGCTTCCATGGTCATTCCGTGTTTAATATCCGTTGTTTCTTTGAAAAAATTAACCATAAAGAAAACACTTACAAGTGTCGCACCTAGAATCTGTAGTGCCAGGAAAATCCGGTATCCTTCATCCCAAAGTTCACCATCTGCCAAACTTTGTGGACTCGTTTGCAGCATATCAAACGCATATGCAATTAATGAATTCCAAACATTGCACCCAAGGGAAAAGAAACCACTTCCCGAAAAAACCGTTTTGAAAAAATCTAATATCTCATTTATCATATTTTCTCCATAAGAAAAAGGAGGATATTCCCTCCCTTTTCATTATCCCTTCAGAGCAGTTGTAATTACCGGAGCAACCACCATAACTAACGCACCGCCAATCCCTTTTAAAGATCTTGTAATAGCACCTCCGCCTTCCTGTGCCTGCATGGAAGCTCCAAATTCAAATGCGTGCCATAATAAAATAACACCACCCACAGATTGTACCACAGCGCTGATCAGATTCCATAAAATTTCAAATTTCGCATTTATTGCGGCCGTTGCATCTGCAAAAACCATTGGCGCACCTACTCCCTGCAGGAACATCAAAAACGCAAAGCAAGCCGTATATTCCGTGACTTTTTTCAGTTTCTTTTTTACTTCGATTGGCTTTTTCATATCTTTTACCTCTTTTTGATCTAAAAATAGCCCGCACCAAATTTTGGTGCAGGCCTTATTTCCGGTTGTTCTTTTGTGTTAAAGATTGACACGGCATTTTTTTAGTCGTCATCATCATCATGTTTGTGAAATCTTCCAATTAAAAATGCAATAACACATCCTACCATCGCTATAATCGGAATAATATACTGAATCGGCATTCTCTATTTTCCTCCTTTTTCTTCCTGTTTCAGAACCGGGAACTGGAGCAATCCATTACACAATTCCGGTCCATTAAATTCTGATTTTTCAATTATCTGCTGATAATCTACTGTCACAGTAACGAAATATACTTTTTGACTGTTGGCATCCCGGCCTTCCTCTGTATGAAGATGTCCCTGGACAAACACTGTCGTTCCTTTTTTTATTTTCTGAAATGCTATCATTGCCCGTTCTCCAAAGGCAACACAGTACATGTAATCGGAATAAGAACTTTTCGGTCGCTGCACGGACAGGATGTACCGGCATATTGGAACTGATCTCCCTCTCCTGTCTTTTTCATAGGCAAATTGTGGGACGCAGGTGCAAACACCCTGGATTTTAATCTGATTCATGTTTGCCCTCCTTATACCAGATTGCCAGTTGTATTTTCTTGACGGTAAGGCAGCCTCCGGTATCGCAGAACTTCCATCCGCAGTAAATCATCCCGCAGGGTTTCTGCATCCATGCCCTCAAATAAAATGTCAAGGGTTGTCTCAAAATCCCGGTAACGGCTGGGTGTACGTAAGTGCCTTTTCAATCCTTTCCAGAATCGGACCATTTTCATAAAGTTCCTGCAATTCTAAAAGGGATTGCTGCAGTGTGTCTTTTCGCCGGAAATGTTCTATCATCCGGCTTTTAAATTCTGCCACATCAGCCGGGTTTAACACTTCCGGTTCCGTGTCAATGTTTGACACGGGAACTTCTTCTTTATCATTCGGAAGTTCTTCCGGCGCATTTTCCGTTTTTTCCTCTTCTATGACAGGTATATTCTTTTTTCGTTTTAAATCTGGAACATTTAAAACATTTTTCAGCTTTTTGGTATCAACCCCAAGCTTTTTTTCCAACGGCTCTTCTTGAGTTTCTTCCTTTTTCTGTTTTCGCTCTTGTATTAAACTGATTACAGCTGTTGCTGCAAAACCAAACGCTGCGATCGCAAGCACCGCGGTCATCAAGTAATATGAATTTCCCAAAAATGACTTTATACTTTCCATGGCCGATCTCCTTTACTTGAAATTCCGTGATGCATCTACCGCAAGTTCTACCAGCTCCTCTGCCGAAATTCTTCTGTCATACCATCCGGTCAGAACTGCCGCTTTTTCGTATTCATCATAAGATGCCTTATATTCCGGCATTTCTGCGTTCATCTGGTAGATGACTTCTTTTAAGTTCTTAGTTTCGCGGCGTGGAACACTGATTTCATAGCATGAAAGGGAATCAAAGCGGAAATGATAATTCTTTTCGCCACATACCGCATCTACAATAATTCCATCCGTATTATGGCGGGTTGTCACATTTTCGAACTCTGGCAGTGTCAGCAAGTAATTCTGCAGTTCTTCTGCACTTAAATCGTGGCTTTCCAGCTGATTACTGTTTTCTTCCAGCTGTCTCTGTAATTCTTCCTTGTCTTTTGCCTGATCATCCATATCTCTCTGCAAAGATTTTACCTGCTTGTTTAGTTCAATGACCTTTCCTTGGAGTTCTCCATTCCGTTTTCGCAACTTTTCTTCTACTTCCGGATCAGTGCCGCTATCCTCTGCTTTTAACTGCAGGTTCGCAAGTTCAGCTTCCTTTGCATCAAAATCTTTCTGTAATTTTTCCATCTGTTCCGTTTTGGAATCACGTTCTTTCTCTGCCATGGAAAGACGGCTCTGCAATGTTTCAATTTTCGCCTGCAGTTCTGTTTCCTTATCCGTTGGAAGTGACATATCCGGATACAGTTTTAAATTTTCCTGCATCATCTTGAGGTTATCCCTCTCTGCCTGCAGCTCAATACTTAAGTTCTGTGCCTGCAACTTTTCCATTTGCAGTTCCTGCTGTTTCTTAAGCAGCTCATTTTCCTGGGATATTTTTTGTTCCAACAACGAATTTTCCTGTTCCTGCTTTGCTTTCGCCAGGGATTCTTTTGTTTCCTGTTCCCAGGTTTTTAAAGCAGTCTCCCGTTTTTCCATGTCCTCTACTTTAGCTGCAAGAGCATCCTGGATCTGGTCCAGTTCCTTTTCCCGGTTATCCAGATCTGTTGCTTTCTGTTCCTGGCTATTTTTCTGCTTTTCCAATGCATTTGCAAGAGACTGCAGCTGCTTGGAACGGTCATCAAACAGCTTTTCACGTTTTTTATATTGCTCTTCTCGTTCCTGATACAGCTGATTCATTTTTTCGGCCATACTTAATGTATTTTCATCCATGACGTATCCTTTCTTCGGGCGCTTAGCCCAATATCTTTCTTACTCTTTTTTCGTATTGCAGTAAGAAACATCAATACACTCCAACTGCCGATAAAAAAAACGGCAAAAAAACAGATATGATTCCTATCTGCCGTATCCACCGGATCAGCCTTTAAAATCATACCTTCTGTATCTGTGTCAATGTTTGACACCTGTTTTGTGGTTTCCATATCGGTGTCAACGTTTGACACCGCCTGGTGGTTTTCCGTACCCGTGTCAATGTTTGACACCGTTTTGCTGCTTTTCTGTCCCGTGTCAATGTTTGACACGGATTTTTCAGCCCGTTTTCCATTCCATAAGGAAACTCCGGTTCCGCAGAGCAGCAGGCAAGCCAAAATCATACAAATTCTGGCTCTTACTTTTGCTTTAAGACGCTTCCTTTTCCGCATTCGCGACCTCTTTCTGGGCAACCGTAACGGCGTGTATAACCAATCTGTAAGGACTGGAGCCATCACCTACGCAGGTGGATAAAGTAAAAACTTTCTCCTTTCCGGTCGGGGCAATATTACAGTCATATTCCGCATTCTGTACGGTTTCTGCAATCCATTGTTTCCATTCCTCGCTGTCACCTTTATATCCCAGTGTAAAAACATCACTGTCATACCGGGTGCTGTATACGCTGTATATCGCACAGGTATAAGTAGTTTCCGGTGTATAAACATATACATAAGGATAAGTGTTCCGGAAGTCCTTATCATGGTACTTTTTCAGGCTTCCAAACATTTTCCCGGATGCCATGTTATGCCCATATAAAATAATGTGGCTTTCTTCGAAATCTGTTCCGGCAGTTGCAAAAATGGAACCAAGAATATTGCTTTCTCCTGTTACGGTATGGTTCAGGTAATAACTGTTGTCCTCTCCTAAAGCAACCGGATAATCAATGGGTGTTCCGGGAACTGTGATCCATGCCAAAATCTCAGGATTGATCTGCTGTAAATTCTGAAAATCAACTATTCTTTCCATATTCGGATCTGTTTCCTCTTCCGGCTCATCTGTAGTTGATTCTGTGTTTTCTTCATCTGTTGTATCCGGATTTTGGATATAGCCACTGATAAGGTTCTGCTGTTCCCGGTCGGTTTGTGCTTCCTGCAAAATCCGTGGAAGATAAGACGCACCCAGCAGACATAAAATTGCCAGCAGGACACACCCAGCAGCTTTTCGCATTTTCACGCCTCCCTGTTCTTTAATGAAATACCCGTGTCAAACATTGACACGGGTATAAATCCGGTTTTGCTGGTTACTTTAACGGAATGATGTTCTTAACAGAAGTATCATGCGTTGTAGTTCCCCAGTCATCTTTCTGGTTTTCAAATGTGATGGATGTACCGGTTGGTTTCGCCTTTAAATTTGCATGTACGGAGAAAATTTTATCCGGAGCAACGCCCTTCGCCGGTTCCTGTAATTTTGAAATCTTTACATTCTCTGTTCCGGTAACGTTCACCAGATGATACCGCAGCACATCCTGTTCTGTTACTGTGTAGTCCTCTCCTACCGGGATTTTGTTCCAGGTGACAGAAAGTTCTACATATCCCTGTCCATCGGTATGTGAATTTACGTAATTTTCCGTGAACTCTACATAATTCTGGAAGGTACGGTCTTTCCCATTAATATCTTTTCCTTTTACGGTGAAGATAAAGGTTGGGTTTCCATGCGCCCAGGTAATATCGCTTGCTTTAATTTTCTTTACTATGGTAAGGTCTGCATAGCGCATATCCTTCATGGTGATGGTCTGCGTATCTGCTTTGCTTTCCAGCGTAAAGGTAATTGGATCAGCAAGTTTATAATAATCCGGGGCCTGATCCTCACGTAAAGTATACTGACCCGGTTTCAGTTTTTCGATCCGGTGCGGTGTGCTTCCGGATGTCCAGCTTTCTACCAGACGGCCATTGCTATCCAGAAGAGAAAGTTTCGCTCCGGAAATATTCTCTCCGGTACCGGAATCTACTTTTGCAAGATCCAGTTTTGTATAATCATTTTCTACCGTGATTGTCAGGTTTGACTGCCCATTGACTTTTCCGTCGGATACTGTGAAATCTTTCACTGCATTATCCAGTACGTATCCATCTTTGGTTGCCGTTTCCTGGTAATGCCAGGTTCCATCCTTCACACCATCAATCGTGATCCGTCCATTGCTATCTGTTTTCTGCGTTTTATCATAGCTCTTGTCATCATTCCAGATATGGAACGTAACACCTTCCATGACTGTGCCATCGTTTTTGCTTACTTTCTGCAGAACGATCGCATTTTTCTGGTTCTGTACGGCTACATTGACGCTGGTATGGCTATCATCCAGGGTAACTGCATGTTCTGTAGTATCCAGGACATATCCATCCGGAGCTGTTTTTTCTTTGACAATGTACTGACCAAGTTCCAGTTGTTTGCTGGCTGCCGATCCATTGCCATCTGTAGTTACGGTATCAACTACCGTATTGGCAGCAACCAGGGTTGTGCCTCCGGCTGTCTTAATATCCTTTGCAGCTTTGATTTCAAATACCGCACCGGAAAGTTTTTTATTATTCTCACCGGTTTTTGTGATTGTGATCTGACCGGTTTTTCTGGCATTTGTCGCATCCAGTGTTAAAGTAACAACACCTTCTTTTTCTGCTGTAAACTCATGTTCCCAGGTTCCGGTATATCCTGCCGGATTTTTGGTTTCTACTACTTTGAATTTTCCACCTTCTGAATCAGTTTCTTTAAGGTTAAGTGCTTTATACAAATCACGTGAATCATCCCACACCGCTTTGGTATACGTTACCCACTGGCCGCCTTGCATCTTGTAAACGGTGAATTCTGCGCCTTTCAGAGCTTCTCCTGTTGTTTCATCTGCCTTTTTGATAACAAGGTCAACATTTTTGGTCTGATGCATAACCATTTCTGATGTATAACCAAACTCAGAAGTATTCCATACGTGCCAATCTGTTGCCTCGGTCCGGCTTGATCCTTTCCATCCATTAAATATGGCATCCCCACCAGTAAATGTAAAGTCTTTTGGATATGATTGCACTGTGGTAAGTCCCTTACCTGGACCGTCCACATTTTGTATGGTTCCTCCATTATAAAAGACCATAGTCTGAGAATCGCCTTCATATGTGTAAGTAACCCATCCTTCCGGGTTATCCGGTGAAGTACCATCATCTGCATTTGAACCCTTTTTTGCTGACCAGATTGCATCCGTTCTTGCATCATAGATTAGACGATCATCAGCTTCCTTCGTGACATAAATGCCATCGACTTTTCCATCAATATAAAATCCCTGGGAATAGTCCAGATCAGATAAAGTGAAATGTCCCTTAACCTTAAGTGGATTTCCATTTTCATCGTAATATGAAAATCTTACCTTAATCCATTTCAAGCCTTTAATATCAATGACAGGAGTTGCACCGCCTTTTGTATTGTCTACAGAAACAACAACATTGTCTACATCTTCATATCCCGGATACCCGTTGATATTAGTATTCTGCCAGTCCAAAAACCAGATCCGCATGGTAACAGGTAAACCATTCGCATTACCTACATTGGTATACTCTGCATACATCTTTCCTTTTAATCTTTCATACGGAATAAAAGATCTTGTATTTCCACCATCGTTAATATTGGATAATGGCCACCATTGTGAACACGCATGAGCATGTTGTTCTGCATTTAAGCAAAATTTGTTATCCCATGATCCACTTCCATCGCTACATTCAAATCTAATCTTTGTATTTGCTCCGATGACCGGCGTAAAATTGTAGGTTCCGTCAATCGTGCTGCTTTTATCTACCATTTTTCCAATACCAGAATCAACTACAGATGGTAACCCATCCATGCCTTCGCTGACAGCAAAAACATTTTCCGGGAAAGAAATTCCAGTTACCATCAAGGCTGCCATAAGCAGCCCTGACAGTGCCTTTTTCCATCGTTTCACAGTTTTTTCCTCCTCTCTTTCTTCTCTTTACGGGACAGTTTCACGGTTCCAAGAGCCGTTACCGCCGCAATTCCAAGAGGAACAAAAACGTATGGATCTGCAAGACCGGTTTTTGGTGCCGTAGTCTGCGAAATGGCAGGGGACGGTTCGTTTTTGCCCGGTTCTTCAGCACCCTGTACACGGAAAATCCAGTTTACCATGCTTTCCCGTTTTGCATATGCATTTTTCAGTTCTGCCGGTAACTGCAGCGTAAACTGTACCCGCGAATTTTTCCCTGTTTCCAGTGTTCCAAGACTGATTTCCTGATTCAGGGATGCAGCCTGCAAATCACCGTTATACAGGGTTTTTCCGTTTTGCGTGATCGTCAATTTAAACTGTTTTAAAAGGTCAAGTTCTTCATCCGTTAAATTTCCAGGCGTTTCCGTATGGAAGAAAAATTCGGCACTGGTTGCTGTCGTATTGGAAAGCTGAAAACTATCACTGATCGTATCGCCAGGCATTGCCGTCTGTAAATTTCTAAAGAAATCTTCCGGCGCAGCCACCAGCTTTCTGGCAGCCCCTTCATAAGTGACGGACATAGCGGTATACTGTTTTGTCACTTCTGTGATGCTGTTATCCGTCTCATGTACGCACTGTTCAATTTCCGTATCGCCCCATGGGGATTCCGAATTAAAATCCGGTGTAAAGTTTGCTGCCTGCACCGCTTCTGCGGTCACAGTAAGTCCAAGAACCCTGTCCTGTGCTTTTGATGTCCACGCTGCAGGAATCGTTACGTTCTGGAAAAAGTCTGCGGATTCTCCGTTTTTCAACGGCTGCGTATAGTAATAATACTCACCCTGTTTTACCCATTCATCGGAAATTCCATCCAGTTCTTCATCACTCAGAACATACTCCGCAGGCGTTTCCTTATCCTGATCCACCGAAGGTGTTTCTGTAGGTTCAGGCGTTATTTCCGGTTTTTCTGGCTCTTCCGGTGCTGGTGTTACTTCCGTTTCGGCATTTTCTGTCGTTTCCTGTGCTGTCTCTTCTGTTGCTTCCGGCGTTTCATTCGGGTCTGCATCCGTTTTGGAATCTTCCTCTGGCTTTTCCGTGTCAACGTTTGACACGGAATCCGATGCCTCTCCGGAATAAGTGGTTTTCACCCGGATATAGCAGGTTTCTGCGTAATTTGTGATTCTCGGAATTTTCGAAATGGTCTGGGAAGGAAGAACAATTCCCTCTTTCGGTCCTGCATAAACTTTTTCCGTATCACCATCTTTTTCGTATTCCTGGATTCCAATGTTTACATCACCGGTACTGATGTGGTTTGTAACGGTAACGCTGTCCTGATAGTAAGCATATGATCCACTGATGGTACTTACTGCCGTGACCAGAATTCCGGCTGCTATTGCAATTTTCCTTTTCATTACTGGCCACCTCCTCCAAACCGTTTCCATGCGTCCTGATAAGAAGTGTATTCCTTCTGACCATCTGTTGTCTGAACGGATTCCTCGTAAACTGTTACTTCCAGGTTATCCTGCTCATATTCATCTGCAACAGTAACCCCCGTAAACAGATAAGTTGTTGTTCCTCCAACCGGAACAGCTTTTTTGTAATAGTAATAGCCATCATTTCCCTTGACCCAGTTTGTGGTATCAAGTCCCGTGAACTCTTTTACAGGTTCACTGCATGTAATATATGCCCGGACATAGCAAGGTACATCTCCTGTATTTTTTGCCCTGACTTTTTTTACTACTGATCCGCTGGATGGAACCGGTGTCGGTGTCGGAAAATCCTCATCCGGAATAATGGTGTTATTTCCAGTCCTGATAATGTTTACTACTTCATCATGGTCCGTCTGGTAAGCAGAAGATCCCGATATTGCGGTGGCTGCTGCAAGAAAACCGCAGCAGCACATTCCGGCAATTGACAGCATTCGTTTTTTCTTTTTTTTCATGCTGTTTTCCCTTCTTTTTCAGAACAGTCCGGATGGCTTTCCGGACTGTTATTTAAAGTATTCTTATGATAAAGTGTTGTTTCCATCCTGTTCCGGCTCAACCTGAACATCATCTGGGGTATTTGTTTTGTTTTCATCCGATGCTGCATTTCCGTTTCCATCAACGGTTGTAACCCCATTATTTCCGCTTTCGTCAGACTGCGGAGTCGTGATCTGTCCTGCCTGGCCCTGGTTCTGCAGTTCATATTTTTTCCATGCGGAAGCTGCTTTCTGTGGAATCGTGGTTCCTTCTCCGGTGTTGAGTTCCTGGATTGCATAGTAATGTACCGGCACATTCAGATCTTTTCCATCCAGCTGTCCCTCTACAATATTGGCAGCTGTCAGGCTTGTAAAGATCGGATCTGTTGTTTTTCCCGGTGCAAGTATTTCGTTATAGCTGTAGGTGTAAACCATATTATCTCCTACACGCTTGTTGTACATCAGAGTCCATTTCTTAGAAACATTGTTCATGGAGAACAGCTCTGTATCTTTTGCAACGCCTCCATTCAAACGGTTACCTGCAGCATTAACAGTAATCACCTTTGCAATCGGGATAGAAACATCCAGATATACATAAGCATCATTTTTTCCAACATTTTCGATCTGCGGGTCTTTTTTGATTACCTGGGTCGGAACGATATTGTTGGTTTTTCCATCATTATCCGGTGTGTAGTTCGGCTCATGGCCAACGATGTCTACTTTACCTACAGAAAATTTGTTGGTTACAGAATCATGATCTGTCAGATATGCCATGGATGATCCAACGGCCAGTGCTCCGCACAGTGCTGCAGCTGTAAAAAATGCTGCTACTTTTTTCTTTGTCATAATCGTAATTCTCCTTTTTTTCTTTTTGTTTTTTTTACCTGTTCCCGTTCCTTTGGTTCAGGTCTTTTCTCCGGAAAACAGAAAACCAGAAGCATGAACAGCGCCAGAAAACCTACGGTAAGAAACATGTGATTTTTTGCCCACATAAATCCGTATCCAAGATATGGAATGCAGAACAGGTATGTTCCACGTATATTTTCTACCGGAATGGTTCCGGAATCCGGATCTGTGTTTGCATCCCCTTTTGTCTTATATCCTTCTTCTGTTTTTGACAGAATCCGGTGTGTCACCAGATCCCCGTGCCTCTCAAACGTAGCAATATTTCCTGGACGTACATCCCTCTTCGATGAATCCACAACTGCCACTGATCCTGTGGGAATCACAGGTTCCATAGAACCTGACAGAATCACATAACCCCTTAAATCACGGCACTGATAACAGGTAATACCAAGCACCATACAAACCAGAATCCATAGGAATGCGTGTATTACTTTTGTTTTCATTTTTCCTCTCTCTCCTTTTTTACTTTTTGTTGCCACTTCTTCCGTGCAACGGCATCACCCCCTAAAAATGGGCATAAAAAATGCACCAGCCCATGAAAACCATGTTCTGATGCATGAAAGCCCATTTTTCTTTTTTCCGTGTCAATCATTGACACGAGCAATTGAAAGATTTTTTTGTCCTACCTGCTGTCCCTTCTGTTTTCCTTCTTTTGCAAGTATAACATAGCATACCTTTCTGTGACGTGCAATATGACATTTTTTTGAAAAACATGACATTTTCTCAAAAAACATGACATTTTTTCAAAAGATATGACATTTTTTCAAAAAAGATGACATTTTTATAACTGCCTTTTTTCTAAAAAAGGGATGCACAAAGTTCTGCGCATCCCCCGTACTGCTTGACTTTTTTCGTCCGGCAGCTTATAATCAAATCAGAAGCAATCAAGGATATACCAGTGTCGGTGGTTGCCTTTCTGAAATAATCTAAATTATTACAAAGAGCAACAAGAGACATAGGCTATCCCCTATTTGCGGTAGGGAATAGCTTTCTTTCTACTTGCGGTGGAAGTTTATGTAAGATAACGCCGCAAAAACAACAAGTAAAAGCGTCAACACTTCCATTGTATTCATTGGCATTACCCCCTTTCTGTTTTCAGAAAGGACAACCACCAGACTATCCCTATCACGTTCTGATCTGATTAGATTCAGTATAGCATATCATCGACTATTTTACTACCTCTTCGACATACAAATCCCCTCTCGCAATTCGTCTACGAGAGGGGATTCTTTTTTATCGGATAAAGTAGTTTGTGATCAAATTATAATCGTTCTCTGTCATGCCAAGTACATCACTCATACCGCAATCATCATTTTCCCAATTATTTTCAAACGTATATGCTTGGTCCTCAAATGAAAAGATTGCTGAAAAATTCACGATCTTTCTTCCGTTATACTCCTGCGGCTGGCCATACATTACAGCAATTGCTCCATAGGCATTGAAATCATCCATCTGGTTTGCTTTATGGCCTGGAGAGGACATCCAAAGGTTGAAGATCTGGCGGGCAAGATCATCGGAATCTGTATATGACAGACCACCGCCGCAGCCGTTCTGTCTGCCACCATGCAGGGCCAGATTATCAGAAGTTCCGTATCCTGGCTGTGTGATTGATCTCATGATATGGTATCCGGCAGCGGCAACGCTTCTCGGATAACAATGCTTATCATCCCAGATCATGGCTGCGTGTCCTTCTTTGACACGTTCTTCATTTACCAGATCGAAAATCTTTCTGGAAACTTCCTGATCGTAAACGGTCATTCCAAGAGCCTCTTCGTTGGTATATGGGATATTAATTTTTACTTCAACATATCTACTTACAGATCCTTGATTCGGTTCTACACCTTCTGCAGATGCATAAATTGTAACTTTTTGCATACCATTTTTTTTATGAACCGTTACAAGTCCATTTTCATCTACGCTTGCTACTTCTGGATCATCCGAAGTCCATTTTACCGCTTTGTTGGTTGCATTTTCCGGATATACGGTTGCGGCCAGCTGCAGTGTCTGTCCAACTTCAGTTAATTCCAGATTACTGTTCGGTGTAATTGTTACGCTTGTTGCATAAACGGTTTCTGCTGGTGTCTCTGTCGGCTTTGGTGTCTCCGTTGGTTTTGGTGTCTCCGTTGGTTTTGGTGTTTCCGTTGGCTTTGGTGTCTCTGTTGGTTTCGCTTCCGGTTTTGTTGTAAGCGCACCGTCTTTTCCGTAGTAATTTCCGTTTACCGTCTGATCCGTTACCATCTTACAGTCTGATCGGAAATAATATGTCTTTCCGGAAATTTTCATCTGCATATCCTTGCAGGCTCCGCCCCAGCTCCGGATATAGTATTTTGCTCCGTTTTCTTCTTTCCAGCATCCGGAAAGCATAACTCCGTTTCCGTCCACAAAATACAGGTTATCTTTGTATGTAAAGCTTGTGTTCACTGCCATGGTGCTGTCTGCCTGGAACCAGTACCATTTTCCTCCGGTTTTCAGCCACTCATTCTGATAGGCTGCACCGTTATCATGCAGGTAATATTTTTTTCCGTTCCAGGTCTGCCAGCAGTTTTTATAAGCTCCGCCCCAGCTGCAGAAGAAATAGGTTTTTCCCCCGTCCGTGAAAGATTCATTTGCTTTCATGGTTCCGTCTGCGTTCAGATAGTAACGGTTATTGTCCCAGGTCTGCCAACCCGTTGCAATTTTTCCATCTTTTGCCAGTTTCCACTGTCCATCCATCACGATCCACTGCATGTTGGTTACTTCTGCAGCACTATTGAAGGTATACGAACGTCCATTGATCTTTGCAGACCGGCTTTTATAGGCTCCACCCCAGCTGCAGAGATAGCGGATTTTTCCGGTATCATCCAGTTTCCACTCATTGGAGCGCATACTTCCATCACTATTCATGTAGTATTTATTTCCATCCCAGGTCTGCCAGCCCGTTGCAATTTTTCCGTCTTTCACCAGATACCATTTTCCGCCTTTTACAACCCACTGAGAACCCTGTACCTTACTGTCTGCACCGAATGTATAACTTCTGCCGTTGATTCTTGCCTTGCAGTTCAGGTAAGCTCCACCCCAGCTGCGGAAGTAGTAAACCGATCCATCCGTATCAATCATCCACTCATTTGCTTTCATGGTTCCATCTGCATTCAAATAATAACGTTTTCCATCCCAGGTCTGCCAGCCGGTCTGTTTTACACCGTCTTTGTAAAAATACCAGATTCCGGACTCCTGTGTCCATCCGGTTTTTCCAGCTGCCTGTACTGTCTGGGCAGAAACTACTGGGAACATATTTGTTGCGGCCGGTGTGCCTACTGCTAGGCTCAGGCCAAGAAGTACCATTGCGATTCTTTTTCTCATATTTTTTTCCTCCGTCCGTGTCAAACATTGACACCGATTTTTCTGTTTGAATTCCGTGTCAACGTTTGACACGGGATTCCTTGTTTTATTATTTCACTTTTTATTCTGGAATTTCTTCCAGAAGTTCCCCGGTATAATCTTCCCGTTTTCCAAGTTTTACGGCATCGTCCAGTTCGGACTGTTCCATGCATACACTTCCGATCGGGTGGATTCCTGGATCACAAAGAATCAGATACAAATTACCTTTAAAGTCTTCGACCACATCACCATCTGCCCGATAACCAACAAATTCGTTTTCGATCGGAATCTCTTCCGGATGATCTTTGTAAAATTCATCCAGTTCGCTCCAATCAAGGGATGAAAGATCAAAATCCGGAAAGCGAATTTTAATGACATCCTTAAAATGTTCCATTCTGCTGTCCACGTTGTTTCCTCCCTCTCTCTCTCATTCTCTTTCATGTTAATACCATTTTACCTTTCCACACTTGTAATTACAAGCGGATTTTTTGCTATTTCATGGATTGCATTTATTATTTGCTAGAGATTTTTCCTCAAATCCCTTTTGCGACTATTTTCTTGACCGGCTCCATGTAAATATGCACTTTAGATTGGAATTTATAAATGAACGATTTGCTGAATTACGTAAAGCGTGCGGAAAGTCTCAGACTGAATTTGGAAAAATTTTGGGAATAAGACGAGCTGCTATCGCCAATATAGAATCCGGCGTACGCACAGTAACAGAGCAACATCTTAGATTACTAGAGCAGTGGGAAGAATACCCTGTGAATATTGATTGGCTCGTAACAGGAAAAGGCAATATGTTTTTCAACTCTAAAAGTAACGCTTTAACCAGTATTCGAAAACAATATCATTTAACAGATGCTCAATATAATTTATTTGTCAATTTTTTAGAATTACCAGAAAAAAGTAAAAAAATTATCTTTGACCTTTTGGAATCAAGTTTTAGTGGTCGTGTATCTTCAAATCTTGAAAAAAACTCTGAAAATTCTCTTCCAGAATCAGAAGAAGAATTGGCTGAAAAATACGTTATTAAAGATGTAGATGAAGAAAATGCTTAGAAAGGACCGGAATCCCCTACTATGGAGATTCCAGTCCTTTCTTTTACGGAATTATGTGTATAAATTTCGTAGTGCCGGTAAAGTTTTGATTATAATATATTGTGTTTGATTTGCTGAAATATAATGCATAGACGTTACCTGGCTTATACCATATACGTTTTTTTTTACCTATATCACCTCCTACCGTTATACGAATGAGATACTATTATATTACATTTTTCGACGAAATTCGATGAACTTTTACTGGTAATTTCTGGAATTTCATGGTATTTCCAGAGTTTGGTTTAAATTGTATGTAAGTAGTATATCATTCCTTCTTTTTAATTCATTTGCTGCAATATTCCACGATTTCGCTGAAAGCTCTTGATTATATAGCATCAAAGAGTTATAATATAGTTAGAATATTGCTATCAAGCAATTCAAGGAGGTATCTATATGAATATTCGTCCATCAGCAGCAATTCGTCAGAATTACAATGAAATTGCAGACCTGTGTCGCCAAACGGCAGAACCCGTCTTCCTAACGAAAAACGGAGAAGGTGATTTAGTCGTTATGGATATTGACACCTATAATCGTTTGGAGAAAATGATAAAAT
>ENA-ORRE01000231-ORRE01000231.1-human-gut-metagenome-genome-assembly--contig:-NODE-231-length-45208-cov-39.052200_pt1 | contig 45208 bp, 36 predicted proteins | sample MGYA00242171_ERZ509126 | MGnify/ENA primary metagenome ERZ509126 (study PRJEB26280, sample SAMEA2338648) | human gut metagenome | biome: human gut; feature: human-associated habitat; material: faeces... | reverse complement strand
TGCTTTATGTTTTACACCATATAAAAAAAAGAGGCTGCGCCTATTTTGACACAGCACCTTGTTTATCCCTTTTTCTCTCTTAATCCTCTTCCGGAGTTATAAGTTTATAGCCCTTACCGTGGATGTTGATAATCTCAATCTGGTCGTCATCTCTGAGGTGCTTGCGCAGCTTGGTGATGTAAACATCCATAGAACGTGCGTTGAAATAGTTATCGTCAATCCATATTGTCTTCAGTGCAAAATCGCGCTGCAATATTTCGTTGGCATGACTGCAAAGCAAAGCAAGAAGTTCGTTCTCCTTTGTTGTCAACTTTGTCTGCTTGTCGCCAATGGTAAGCAACTGCTTCTGTGTATCGAAAGAGAAACGTCCGATACGATAGAAAGTAGATTCGCGGTTCTTCTTTCCACGAACGCGACGCAAGATTGCTTCAATACGGAACACGAGTTCCTCCATTGAGAAAGGCTTGGTGATATAGTCGTCAGCTCCGATTCTGAAGCCTTCGAGAATGTCTTCCTTCAGTTGTTTAGCCGTAAGGAAGATAATTGGAATCTCAGCGTTAGCCTGACGGATTTCCTGTGCAAGCGTGAAACCGTCCTTCTTAGGCATCATCACATCGAGGACACAAATATCAAATTTGGTCTTCAAGAACGCCTTATAACCTGCATCACCATCCGGACACAGTTCTACATGATAGCCTTTAGCCTGTAAATACTCACGAAGAAGCATTCCGAGGTTCTCATCGTCCTCGCATAACAGAATTGATAATTTCTCGTCCATAATCGTTTTTATTTAAGAATTAATACTATATTTTACTCGCTTATACTTTTATTTTACTCCTCTTTCAGCAACGGCAGCTTTATAATAAACTTTGTCCCCTTGCCGAAATCACTGTCTACATGAATCTCGCCGTCGTGCAAATCTATGATTTTCTTCACGTATGCAAGTCCGAGACCAAAGCCTTTCACATCGTGTACGTTGCCTGTGTGTACCCGATAGAACTTATCGAACACCTTTTTCAGGTTCTCTTTCTTTATTCCCATTCCCGTATCACGTATCGAGAGATACAGATGATTATCGTCGTTCCACGTTTTCAGGTATATGTCGATAGGACTATCCTGCTTTCTGTATTTCACAGCATTATCAAGAAGGTTGTTTATAACATTTTGAAAATGCACCTCATCAACATATATCGCCGACTCCACAGCACCTATATCGGTATATATTTTTCCGCCGGTATGCTCCACACGCAACGTAAACGAGTTCGCGATATTCTCCACCATTTCGTTCAAATCGAGGTGTTTCTTCTTGAATACTGCCTTCTTTCGGTCGAACATCGACATTTGCAGCACCTTCTCAACAAGGAATCTCAATCGTTTCGACTCGTCTATCACCACTCCACTAAGATGTTTCAGCATCGCAGGGCTCTTTGTTACAGAGTCGTCATTCATCATCTGAGCGGCGAGCGAGATACTTGCAATCGGCGTTTTCAACTCATGTGTCATATTGTTGATGAAGTCGTTCTTTATCTCCGAATAGCGTTTCTGACGGAACACCACAACAATTGTGAAGACAAAAGTTATCAGCAAGATGAGTGTGAACATCACAGACGGTATCATAAACCGCACGCTTGAGAAGATGTAATTGCTCATATCGGGGAAATGAACCTTCACGATTCCCATCTTTGTCTGTGGGTCGTTGCGGAACAGCACTTGGTCGTAGGTATAGTCTTCACCCTTTTCTGTATAGTCAGGACAGCGATATACCTCTCTGCCGTCTTGCGTAAGCACTGTGAAATGATACGGAATGTTTATTCCGTTATTCATCAGTTCCGCTTTCAAGTCCTGATCAAGCATCTTAAAATTGATGCGTTCTTTCAGCGGCTTGTCCGAAGCTGAATATAGAATGTTATACACCACCTCATCGAGCATTGACTTCTGATAGATGTACCGGTTGCGTACAATCTCCTGCATCGACTTCTTGGTCTCCGAAATCGTATTCTTGTCCGAGTGCAATATTATCGCTTTCGGTGTCTGCGCAGGATTGTTCTTCATTGTCTTCAATACGAATGAAGAATACATATTGCCGTCTTTGTCCGTAACAGGCGACTGATGTGTCTGCTTTGTCCCAGCATCGTTGCCTGCCTTTACAGTATCTTTCACGTATGATTTACGTTCTTTGGCATTTATGTCTTTTTCGAGATAACGCAATGTCTCGTTGAGTTCAAGGTTGCGCGAAGCCTGATACAACGCTCGATAGACGGACTCATCGAACTGTTCTTTCTTCATGTCGACCATCTCTTCGATGTAGCTCAACTGAAGAAAAAGCAGGGCGAGGAAAGACAATCCCATTATCACCGCAACTATCCATATCGTTCTCTTCTTCATAAAAGCAAAGTTAAGATAAATTCTTAAACGCTTAACAACTTAACGTTAATAATTTCGTCACATTTGCAGAAATTAACCCAAAAACCGATTATTAATTCAAATACAACAACTAACGTTATTACAAAAACTATTTTAAGCACTTGAAAAGAGAATAACAATAAAGTGGAAAGGGAAAGGAAAAGATTAAATTGGCTAAAAAAAATATTCCCCTCTATCCTCAATCGTGACAAAGGGGAATTAAAATTATTTACCCGCGTCGATTTTCCAATCTCCGTCTTCGTTCTTTTTCAGTTTTATGGTAGACTCTTTTTCAGAACCATCGCCATACTTAATCGTAGCTTTCACCTTTGCCTCATCCTCGTCAATGGTCTCTTCTCCAATCTCGTATGAGTCTATGCCACCTTTCTTGTCAACCTCACTACTAATCTTGCTTTCAAGCAATACAGCCATCTGCTCCCGGCTTTTCTTAAGCTCCTCGGAACTCATCTTAGCCTCGTCTTTCAGAGACACCAACTCCACATAGCCCTTGTAATCCTTGTTTTTCAGGCATTTAATAGATTTCTCGGCCACATCCTTAGGTGTCTTAGCACCTCCACAGCCACTAAACATTACTGCAAATAAGCACATTACTGCTACAAAAAGAATTTTCTTCATGGTTACTTAAATTTAGAATTAAACATAATTAGAACTTTATTATTGATTGAAAGTCCTTACATTTCAATATATCCGACGGCAACACACAATCTGTCTGCATACCCGGAATGGACAGTTGATGACGCTCCACGCCCTGCAACGGCTGCCCCACTCGTGCGAAGGAGAATGTTATCAGTTCTGTGCAACACATCTTTGTCGTGTCTTTCTCGTCATAATCATGGTCGAACAAGGTTTTCCGATGATATATCGCCAATGCGTAATGCGCCGCCCTGGCCGCCACGCGCGCGTCTTTATGGCGCAACACCTCGCCCTTATCGGCATATACAGAGGAGAAAAAACGTCCGAGACTGTCCATCTTCACCCTGTCAACATCGCCTTCAAAGTCTGGTTCGTCCGGCACAGCGTGCACAATCATCTTCGTTCCGGCCGAATCTACCACGATTCCCACGTGCGAATAAGCTCCGTTATTGTCCGCGAGCATCACCGCATGGCTCGTCAGTCCGCCTCCACAACGCAGCACCACGTCGCCCTCACGCAGAGTTAGTCCCTCCGGCATTATGCTTCCGGATACTTCTCCGCGCCCGTCGGAACAGGCTGAAAGGAAAAGCATGGCAGCAATAACAGCCGACCAGGCACTCATTATATTCCGTCTACGACTCCTCATCTGCATCACTCACAAAGCTGAAAGGGAGAATACTCCGCGAGCTAAACGACAAAAAAGGCTGGATCACAGACAATTACACTTAATGGCAACCATCTATGAAACAGCCTCATCATATCGTTATAAAGCCTTATTAAGCCTCATCATTTGCTTCTGCCTCATGCTCTGCGATAAGTTTGTTCTGGATATCATTCGGAACAAGCTCGTAACTTGCAAACTTCGTAGTAAACGAAGCGCGGCCACCGGTAAGCGAACTGAGCGAGATAGAATAGTTGCTGAGTTCCTTCAAAGGAATCTTCGCACTCAGTTTCTGATAGCCAGCCTCACTGTCCATACCCATAATCATGGCACGACGGCCCTGCAAATCGCTCATCACGTCGCCCATATAGTCGGCCGGAACATACACCTCGAGGTCGTAAATAGGCTCAAGAATCTTCGGACCGGCATTCTTGAACGCAGCCGAGAAGGCATTGCGTGCGGCGAGCATGAATGAAAGTTCGTTTGAATCCACCGGGTGCATCTTACCGTCATATACAATCACGCGTACATCACGGGCATAACTGCCTGTCAACGGACCCGATTCCATACGGTCCATGACACCCTTCAGGATAGCCGGCATGAAGCGTGCGTCAATAGCTCCACCAACAACAGAGTTGATGAACACGAGCTTTCCGCCCCACTCCAAGTCCACTTCCTCGCGGCCCTTGATATTCATCTTAAACTCCTGACCGTTGAACTTATATACTGTCGGATCCGGCATACCTTCTGCGTAAGGCTCCACGATGAGATGAACCTCGCCGAACTGCCCTGCTCCACCCGACTGCTTCTTGTGGCGGTAGTCTGCACGGGCCGACTTAGTGATGGTCTCGCGATAAGGAATCTTCGGCTCTTCAAACTTAACCTGAATCTTCTCGTTGTTCTCCAAACGCCATTTCAATGTGCGGAGGTGGAACTCTCCCTGTCCGTGAACGATGGTCTGATGCAACTCCTTGCTCTGCTCCACAACCCATGTCGGGTCTTCCTGACGCATCTTCAGCAGCGCTGCCATAAGTTTTTCGGTCTCGCCTTCGTTCACAGCCTTAATGGCGCGAGAGTATTTAGAGTTAGGATATTTGATGAAATCGAATTTCTGGTCAACATCCTTGCCGTTAAGTGTATTGCCAGTCTTCACATCTTTCAGCTTCACGGTACATCCTATGTCGCCGGCATTAAGCTGATCCACAGGAATACGGTTGGCTCCCGCGCAAGCATAAATCTGTCCGATGCGCTCCTTGCTGCCTCTGTCGGCATTCGAAAGGTCGTCGCCCGGCTTTATGCTTCCGCTCATAACCTTGAAGTAAGAAACCTCTCCGATATGCGGCTCCATACCGGTCTTGAAGAAATAAACAGACTCCGGAGCTGCCGAGTCGGCAGTAACCTCCTCACCACGCGTATTATGCACCTTCGGCATCTCGCTCACGAAAGGCACCACATTACCCAAGAATTCCATCAGACGGCGCACTCCCATATCCTTACCTGCGCAAACGCAGAATACTGGGAAGATAGAACGCGTTACGAGTCCCTTGCGGATGCCCTCACGCAATTCGTCCTCGGTGAGTTTCTCTTCCTCAAAGAACTTCTCCATGAGAGTTTCGTCATTCTCAGCAGCAGCTTCTACGAGAGCCTTGTGCATCTCCATAGCCTTGTCCATCTCCTCTGCCGGAATGTCCTCGATGATAGGCGCGCCCCCCTCGGGCTTCCATGAATACTTCTTCATGAGCAGCACATCGATAAGCGAATTAAAGCCCGGGCCTTCATTCAGAGGATATTGCACAGGAACAACCTTTGAACCGTAGATTTCGGTCAGTCGCTCCAGCACATTATGGTAATCGCACTTTTCAGCGTCCAACTGGTTGACAAGGAAGATTACCGGTTTCTTCAGTTTCTCCGTATATCTGAAATGGTTCTGAGTTCCCACTTCCGGTCCATACTGACCATTAAGCAGCAATATCGCCGTGTCAGTAACGTTGAGTGCCGTCATTGCCGCACCTACGAAGTCGTCGGAACCAGGGCAGTCAATGATGTTCAACTTCTTGTTGTTCCATTCCACATGGAACACGGTTGAGAAAACCGAGTATCCGTATTCCTGCTCTACGGGGAAGTAATCGCTCACAGTGTTCTTTGCCGTAATGCGACCTCGACGTGATATGATACCAGCCTCGTAGAGCAATGATTCCGTGAGGGTCGTTTTTCCCGAACCGTCATTGCCTAAAAGCGCAATGTTTTTAATCTCGTTTGTCTGATATACTCTCATATTTCTAATAGATTTAAGTTATTTGACTTTATAGATTTAAGTTATTCGACTTTAATGGGCTTAAAGTTAGTTATTTTGAAGCAAATTGCCAAATCATTTAATGAAAAAACGACAATATTTTAAAACATATTAGTATTTTTGCACGTAATTATGGCAGGTTTATACATTCACATACCGTTTTGTGCAAGCCGTTGCATCTATTGCGGCTTCTACTCTACCACACTTCCACAACTGCAAGACAGATATGTGGAGGCAGTGTGTAGGGAGATGGAATTTAGAGGAGAGAGAGACCTCTCCACCATCTACCTCGGTGGCGGAACGCCATCGCAGCTGTCGGCAGAAAACCTGCGTAAGATATTCTTATATATAAATAAGGTGTACGGAACCGACTTTAAGGAAGCGGAAGACGGCAGCGAGATGGAGATAACGATGGAATGCAACCCCGACGACATAACGCCCGAATTCTGCGAAACGCTATGCACACTGCCCGTAAACCGCATCAGTATGGGGGCGCAGACGTTCTCAGACAGCCGCTTGCGTTTCCTGCGCCGCCGTCATACGGCAGACGAGGTGCGCACGGCAGTTGACAGGCTGCGCAAGATTGGCATCGGGAACATAAGCGTGGATTTGATGTTCGGCTTTCCCGATGAAACACTCGAGGAGTGGAAGTCCGACATACGAGAATGTCTTGCGCTCAACGTGGAGCATATCTCGGCTTACAGTCTGATGTATGAAGAGGGAACGCCTCTCTATAAAATGCTCGTCGAGGGCAAGATAAAAGAGATTGACGAAGAACTATCGTTGCAAATGTACGAGACCCTAATCAATATGCTCACCGCCGCCGGATTCGAGCATTACGAAATCAGCAATTTCGCCAAGCCCTCCTTCCGTTCCCGCCACAACAGCAGCTATTGGCACGGCACACCATACATCGGCATCGGCGCGGCGGCACACTCATTCGACACGGTGTCACGCCGATGGAATGTGGCCGACATAAAGACATACATCGAAAGCATAGAGCGCGGTGAACTGCCATACGAGCGTGAGGTTCTTGACACCGGCACACGCTACAATGAGACTGTTATGACGGGCCTGCGCACGTGCGAGGGGGTAGACCTCAAATATATTTTAGACTCTTTCGGACCTAAATATGAGCGGCACCTGCTGAGCAACGCACAAAAAAACATCAGTCTCGGCAACCTCATCGTCGAAGACAACCGCCTACGTCTGACACGAAAAGGCATCTATACGAGCGATGGAATAACAGCCGAATTATTTGTCTGACAATCTTTGAAAAATCTTTACAACTATACCCTTCAAAACTCGCGATTTTTCAGACGAAAGTTCACTCGCGCTCAAAAACGCGAAAATACGGCTTTGAGAGCAATTTTAACATAAAACTCTGACAATCAACGACTTACCCCGTTATTTGTCAAAAATAACCGTTTTAGAACGCAAAATAGACCTCATTACATTGCAACGGAGCCTCCGTTAGACGCTAACGGAGCCACTTTTGGCTATTAACGAAGCCTCCGTTACACTCCAAAACGGCCTAAAACGGACTCTAAAAGTGCCACTTTTGAAAGCTAACAAACGTTAAATCGGACAAAAACGGCATTTTCCTGCGTTTCGGCGGACGACAAAATTTGACGAAAATCGGGGCGATTTTTTCCTAACGGAGGCACTTTTGGAATTTTGAGTTACTAATTTTGAGTCCGGAGTTGGGATTTTTGAGGTCGGGAAAACGGTGAAAATGAGTAACGGGACCAATATTTAACATTCGTTCACTCGATAGAATTGCTTTCCCCAAGAGGTGATTTTTGGTAAATAAAATTGACAATTTTCATTTTATAATTCCCCATAAGGGGGAAATAAAATGCTTACAAAAGAAGCGCCTCGACAATGATGCCGAGACGCTTCTTCTTTTTATAATATGAATTATAAGTAAGTCACCAAAACTAAACGAGACTATCTATGATTAATTTTAGTGACTTACTTAAGAGGACTTAAGTTCACCTATTGCAACTTACCCTGGTCGCCAAGATAGCTGTCCTTGAATCCGAGGAAATATAGAACGCCGTCGAGACCGATTGTATTGATGCTCTGCCGGGCGTTGGCAACGACACGGGGCTTGGCATGGAATGCAATGCCGAGACCGGCCTCGCTGAGCATCGGCAGGTCGTTTGCGCCATCACCAACGGCTATTGTCTGCGCAAGGTTCACCTTCTCCACCTGCGCTATGAGCTTCAACAGCTCCGCCTTGCGATGTCCGTCAACAATTTCTCCAACATAACGACCGGTCAGTTTACCGTCTTCGCCCACCTCCAACTCGTTGGCATAGACATAATCTATACCGTAGCGGCGTTGCAGATACTCACCGAAATAGGTGAATCCACCACTGAGGATAGCTATCTTATAACCGCAACGCTTCAGGATTGACATCAGTCGGTCGGCACCTTCGGTTATCGGAAGGTTCTCGGCAATCTCCTGCATCACGCTCACATCAAGTCCTTTGAGCAACGCCACACGCTCGGTGAAGCTCTCCTTGAAATCTATCTCGCCACGCATGGCACGCTCGGTAATCTCCCTTACCTTGTCGCCCACGCCGGCACGCTCAGCCAGTTCGTCGATGCACTCGGTCTGTATGAGCGTAGAGTCCATATCGAAACAAATCAACCGGCGCATACGACGGTACATATCATCGCACTGGAGCGAGAAGTCAATCTCCATTTCGGTAGAAAGCTGCATCAGTTCCGCCTGCATCTGCTGGCGGTCTTTAGGTGTTCCACGCAGCGAGAACTCTATGCACGCACGCACATTCTTGCACGGATTCTTCACGCTCATGCGTCCCGTGAGCCTAAGGATAGAGTCGATATTGAGTCCCTGATTTGCTATAACCTTCGTGGCTGCCTCTATCTGTTTTGCCTCCAACCTGCGCCCGATAAGCGTAAGGATGAACCTGTTCTTTCCCTGAAGGCTCACCCAGTCTTCATATTCATCGAGCGTGATGGGCGCAAAACCTATGTTTACGTTCAACTCCGTAGCCTTGAACAACAGTTCCTTCATCACCTGACCGGCATTCAGTTCACCGATGCGGATTAGAATGCCCAACGACAGGGTGCTGTGGATGTCAGCCTGACCGATGTCGAGTATCTGCGCATCGTATTTCGCCAGCAGTTCCATAACCGAAGCGGTGAGTCCCGGACGGTCTTGTCCTGTAATCCGGATTAATATCTGTTCCTTATTGGTTTCTTTTTGTTCCATGATTATTTTCTTTCCAAAATCTATCCGTAATCATATATATATGACACAAAAGTATCAAAAATGTATTTATCTTGCAAATCTTTCCATTACTATTTCCCTCAAATCAGCCAAAGAAGCGCATCACCGACTCCATAAACGGAGTTATTTCACGAGGAAAGACACTGCCGTAGCGGTCTATTGACGCCATTCCGTAGGCTATATAAAGCCGCCGCTTGGCTCTTGACATGGCCACATAGAACTTGCGCGCGTCTTCTTCGTCCTGCTTTTTGGTCTTATTATAGAAGTTGGGATAACGTCCGGCCACAGCGTCGAAGACGATAATATTGTCAAATTCCAGCCCTTTGGCCTTATGAACGGTTGTTACATACACCTTTTCGCGTATGCTGCGACTGTTGCAGAAGTCGGCTTCTTTCATCGTGTTCACATCCATTACATATCTGTCGATATTTTCCTTGAGCGACAAATGCATATCTGCCTCATCCATAAGGTCTTGCTCTATGTATGAGGTAACGTAACTAAGTTTACTTATCCGTTCTATAAATCCGCCATCGCACAAGTATTCATGTGCTTGCTTTATGGTGCTGACAATGGCCGGACAGCCCTCGCCCACCCGATTATACAACTGATTAACAGTACAGATATAAAGTTCTTTGTAGTTGGCACGCAACTTATTTATCAACGGCCGGACCTTCGGATGCGCCATGAACTCTCGCTGTTTGTGTGTTTGTTGCGATGCCTTAATATGGCACAGGGCCGTGAGACTCACCGTAGCAGCAACGTCATCGATGGCCTGATGCGAGTTGACGCCCTCAAGATTGAATGCTTTCAAGAGAAATTCCAGTTTATAGGAGTTCAATCCCGGCTCTAAAAGACGCATCAGACGCAGCGAGTCGAACACCCCGTCAGCCTGCTTGGATTGCCATTCCGACACATCAACCGCTCCACCGCAACGACGCTTTATATTGTTCTCCACGATGCGATAGTCGTAATCAACATTATGTCCAAGTAGCGGACGCGTTCCGACATAATCAAGGAAACGCCGCATTGCCTCATCGGCAGTCAGCAAGTCGCCGGTCACAGCGCGCTCATCGTAGATGCTCCGCAACGGATTTATCTTCGTTCCGAGCATCAGCGGTATGTCCTTATCGGTACGGATATATAGGTCGAGTGGTTCTCCGACGGCCTTTCCATCTTTTATCCGCATGGCGGAAATCTCGATAACATCATCCGCAAAGACATCAAGTCCTGTGGTTTCAGTATCGAAAACGACCATCTCACCACTCTCGTAAGCCGCTGCAAATTCAGCCGTATAGGTGGTATCGTCATACAAAAGGAAATCTACAGGAGATATAGACAGTTGCCTGAGCTTGCGCATAAACCGCCGTGCAAGCGGATTGCTCGCAAAGACATTCATTCCACGCAGCACTCTTGCCCAGCAAATGAAATTGTTCGGATTGGCAACCACATTCAGATGGGCGTTTATGAGTTTCATTTCGGGAGTATCGAAAAGGTCTCGTCCCGACACTTTGAAGTGCTTTAGTTCGGCATTCTCCATCGCCTCGCTTATCTTGTCGGCATCAGCGTTTGAACTGACTATCACGGCTGTGGTCTCATCCGGATAAGTCTCGTGCAGCGATTGTGCTTCTTTCACCACGTCAGTAACCTCGGCCTCATTTGTAGAGCTATACAGAATGCGCAGGCGGCCGGGCTCTGCCATATCCTTATTGTCGGTCTTTGGCAGCAAAGCACTATCTATATGCAGTTGCTTCTCGGCATATTCGTTGAACACTTCGAGCAGATAGCCGGGCGAACGGTGGTTTTTCATCAGATGATGCACATTGTTTCCCGCGCGCTGTTTCAGTTCCGCCAAAGTCTCGGTCTTGGCTCCCATAAACGAGAATATGGCCTGTTGCTCATCGCCGAGATACATCACCGTGGCATCATCCTTTGCGGTGAGCAGGTCGATGATAGCCAGTTGCATTGCGTTCAGGTCCTGCACCTCGTCCACCTGCACCCACTTGTATTTCCTGCACGTGTCGTCCTGTCTGTAACAGTCGTATGTCATGAGCAGCAAATCCTCGAAATCAACCATGTGATTATCCTCCTTATACTGCTCATACATTGCCGCATAATACATCTTGCGCAATGTCCGGCGCACCGGCTCGGCCTCTTTCCACGGCAGTGAGTCGGCATCGTCCATGAACGAGAGGGCATTTTCGTATATGCTTATCAGCCTTTCCTCGGTCGGCTCATAGCCCTGAATCCGGCAGATACGGGCTATTGCCGCGCGGTCGTCATCGGTATAACATTCCGGATGAAGATAGAGGTTGCGATCGTGCTTGTTGCGTAACTGATACATGAAATGCGACAGGAAGATAATGTTCTGATACTCTCGGTTGCGCCCGTAGTCTCTCATCACCGACTCCTCGGCCTCGTTCCGATAATCGGCTATGATGCTCACGGCCTCCTCATCGTCAATTATAGACGTGTCGGCCGGTACTTTACTTTCCTCAAACAGAAATTTCGAGCAGAAATGATGCACATTGCCCACCTGCAGGTCGGCTGCTTCATCATTGCCGATATAGGCATCTATGCGGTTTATCATCTCCCTTGCCGCACGGTTGGTGAACGTCAGGCAGAGCATATCGGCATAGTCAGTGCCTTGCTCACGTGCCCGCCGAATACGTTCCACCAGTATATGCGTCTTTCCGCATCCCGGAGGAGCAAGCACGAGATGGTAGCCGCCTGTTGCCTCTACCACTTTCCTCTGACTTTCATCGAGTTTATATTCTTTGGCTACAATATCTTTCATATTATATACCTTACTTATTGTTCAATATTCTTTATCCTTACAAAGATAGGTTATTTCCCAAACATTCACAATTATTGTACCATTCTTTTTACATTGTCTTTTGCAATAGAGCCTTTATAGAGCCTTAATCGGATTGCAATGACAGCCTAAAAACAATTCCATTATTTTGCCAATATAATTAATTTGCTTAACTTTGCAAACAGAAATAAAAGCGGTGAAGCGAAGAAACATATATGATACACATTATTATATATATGTGAGCTGACACCAGAAAAGAAGCGCAATAGGTTCACTAACGGCGTGATTAAAAAGGGAATCAGGTGAAAGTCCTGAACAGTCCCGCTGCTGTAAGCCGCCATTTGCGAGGCGAACACGATGCCACTGGAACGCTGTTCCGGGAAGGCCGTTCGCTGCCGGGCGGACAAGTCAGAAGACCTGCCATTGCGAATATCACCAACAGTCTCCGAGGAGGGACATGAGGAACAGACGATTATGACAAGAACGGAAAGGCGAAAAGGGCGCATCGCGACAGCTCTTCTCGGTCTGATGGTAGCCGGATGCCTGTCGGCAAACGCACAATCGCGCACCGACAGCGTGCAACACATCGATGAGGTGATTGTTACCGGCAGGGAAACAGACCGCAGCATCATTGCGACAGTACCGACACAGCAGATGGACAAGGGGCTGATGGAACGGCTCGGACTGACGGAACTGGCCGACGCGGTGAAGAAACTCGTGGGTGCGAGCGTCAAAGATTATGGTGGCATCGGCGGCATGAAGACCGTCTCTGTACGCAACCTCGGTGCCAATCACACGGCGGTGAGCTACGACGGCGTAGCTATCAGCAACACGCAGGCGGGGCAGATAGACATCGGCCGCTACTCGCTGAATGGTGTTGAGAACGTGTCGCTCGCCATCGGACAGGCCGACGACATCATGCAGTCGGCACGCCACTACTCGGCCGCCGGTATATTGGAAGTAACAACGGAACGGCCACACTTTGAGAACGGAAGCACAAGTATGCTGATTAACGTAGGCGGCGGGTCGTTCGGACTCGTCTCTCCTACTCTGCGCTTGTGGCAAAAGATTGGTTCTCACACGGCAATATCAGCCGATGCAAACTATATGAGAGCTGACGGAGCATATCCATTCACACTCGTAAACGGCAGGGAACGGACGCGCGAGAAACGCTACAACAGCGACATCGCATCGTGGAAAGGCGAAGTGAACCTGTATCATACGTTCCGGGACAGCAGCGAGATTAGCACAAAGGCGTATTATTACTATTCGGAACGCGGCCTGCCAGGCGTGGTTATCCTCTATAATCCTAACACCAACGAACGTCTGTGGGACGAGAATTTCTTCGCGCAGACGGTCTATCGCAAGCGCATAAACGACAGATGGCGGCTGCACGCCCGACTAAAATACAACCATTCGTGGAACAGATACGAAGACACGAACTCCAAATATCAGAACGGAAAACAAACGGACATAACACGGCAGAATGAGTATTACGCCTCGGCGACAATAGGATGGAATCCTCTGCGCAACGTAGAGGTAGCTCTTGCGGAGGACTTGGCATACAATAATCTGCGAAGCAACATCGCATCACAGCCAAATCCGGAGCGTTACACATCGCTGACGGCACTCTCTGCACAATACCGCAACGAAAGAATAACCATCAACGGCAATATCACGGGCACATATATGAGCGAGCAGGCCAATTTGGGAAAGTCTGCGGCGGAGCGTAAAAGGCTGTCGCCTGCGGTGTCGGTGTCCTACCGTCTGCTGCGCAACGAGAGTCTGTTTCTAAGAGCGATGATGAAGAATACATTCCGCGTGCCGACATTCACGGATATGTATTACCAGCACATCGGCAATACCAACCTCGTGCCGGAGAAGGCAACGGAATGGAATATCGGCATGACATGGAGTGGCAGACTGCCCGGAGACATCGGCATAAGACTCACGGCAGACGCATATTACAACAATGTGAAGGATAAGATTGTGGCGTTCCCGACCACATACGTATGGAAAATGACAAACCTCGGAAAGGTGGACATCAAGGGAATAGACGCATCTATCGCCATGCAAATACCTATCACAAAGAGCATCAGCGCGGAGATTGCGGCGGCATATACTTTGCAAAACGCTACCGACAAGACCGACCCGGAGACGGTTAGCTATGGCACGCAGATACCATACACGCCCCGCAACAGCGGTAACGGCTCGCTGACACTGAACACTCCGTGGGTGAACATCGGTTACAGCCTAATCGCTTGCGGCGAGAGATGGAGCATGATACAGCACAAGGAGGAATATCGGTTGAGTTCATATTACGAGCATGGCATTACACTGACACATGAATTCAAATTCAAAGGCGGCTCGCTGCTGCTGTCGGGAAGTATAAAAAACCTTACAGACAAGCAGTATGAGATAATTCAATACTATCCAATGCCGGGACGGAGCTTCTACGTTTCGGGAACGCTTAAGATATAACAGCCCCCTCCAACTCCCCCAAGGGGGAGAGAAGGGAATGGAGAAATGTCTGGTGAATGAAGAACGAAGAGTGAAGAGTGAAGAATCCAATACCTCATAAAGACGAAAAGGTAGCAACTTGCTAACTTGTCTACTCGTCGACTAACAAGGCATTTGTCTGAACTCCAGAACTCCTGTCTACAGTCTCCTCAATACGAATTTAACACTTAATAAAATAAAGATTATGAGATTAAGAAGTTTATTTATGACTGCGCTTTGCGCACTTGCCGTCATCGGAGGATTCACCTCATGTAGCGATGACGATGATTATGACGACTCATGGAAAGAAGGGTCGAAGGTTGAATTGCCCCAATACCGTGCGTTTATCCTTTGCGAAGGCACTATGGGCAAGAACAATTCCCATTTGTTTTTCGTAGACCCGACAACCGATAAGCCGATGGCGGGCGACATATATGAGCTTCAGAACGGCAAGAAACTTGGCGACACGGCCAACGATATGATTGCGGAGGACGGTTATATATATATCGTTATGAACGTATCGAAGCGACTTGTAAAGCTCAACGGCTCGGGCGTGGAACTCGCAAGCTACTCTTTTGATGACGAATTGGGCGAGCCGCGCAAAGTCGTCGAAGAGGACGGCAAGCTCTATGTAACCACTTATGGTGGCTATGTGGCCCGTTTCGACGCACAAACATTAGCATACGAGGCCAAAGTTATGGTGGATGCAAACCCTGAGGAGATTATAGAACACGATGGTTATCTGTATTGTGTCAACTCCGGTCTTGGCTCTGGCAATACAATTTCAGCAATCAACATCAGTACATTCACCTCATCCGAATCTTATAAGACACTCGACAACCCCTACTCTATATTTGAGGAAGACGACCGAATCTACGTTGTCGCTCACGGATTCTACGACCCGATAACATGGGAACACACGGAAGCTGTGGGCATATTCAACCCGCACACCCATGTTACGACACTCCTCGAAGGACAGCATCCTACCAATGTGATTGCCGTGGACAACACTCTCTATATGACAACATCAACAAGCCCGGACTGGGTCAGCTACACCACGACATTCTCAAAATGTAATGTTCTCACAGGCGAAACAAGTGAATGGACTCTCACCAACGCGCCAGCAGAGTTGACATCAGGCAATGTCTATATGCTTGAACGCAACCCATACGATGGCAGTTTTTATATCGCAACGAGCGATTACGCCACAGACTCGCCTGTATATCACTTTGACCGCAACGGCAAATACATCGGCAAGTTCTCTGCCGGAGGCATCTGTCCGAACTCAATGCTGTTCATAAGATAATCTCCTCGGGGTGAGAAGGAGACTGGAGACAGGAGACAGGAGTCCTGGAGTTCAGACATATGCATAAAAGAAAGAAAAGCACATTATAACTATAAAGAGAAACGGGCATTCCGCAATTCGCAGAATGCCCGTTTTCGTTATCCTTCATCTATTTCAACTTATCATATTCCTCATCTATGTGTAAAGAAGAAGAAAAAATAAAAAAGAGATAGAAGGAGTTAAAAATAGATATAAGACGAATGTAATACAACAGAACATACGTCCTTTATCTCCCTTTAACTCCTCCCATCTCGTGTTTACGCTTTTATTTAATAATCTCCAGCTTAGAAAACAAATGTACGCAGAAGCCAGTAAGAGATGATTCCGGCAACGTAACCGACAAAGGCAATCCACGTAATCTTCTTCATATACCAACCGAAGGTAATCTTCTCCAATCCCATAACAACGACACCGGCAGCGCTTCCGATGATGAGCATGGAACCGCCTACACCTGCGCAATAGGCCAAAAGCTGCCAGAACACACCATCGACCGCCATATCGCCCGCTGCCTGAACCGGATACATACCCATACATCCTGCTACCAACGGCACATTATCAACAATGCTCGACAGCACTCCGATGATACCCGTAACGAGATAGTGATTGCCATTAAACCATATATTGAGTCCCTCGCCAAGCTGCGCGAGCACTCCGATGGTCTGCAAACAAGCCACAGCCATAAGTATACCGAGGAAGAAAAGGATCGTAGACATATCAATACGGGTAAGCATCCGGCTCACACGCTTCTGCATTCCGTCTGTGTCATCATGCTCAAGATGGCGGTACATCGTCTCGGTTACAGTCCAAAGCACACCTAAGACGAGCAGAATTCCTACGAACGGAGGCAGGTGGGTGATGGTCTTGAATATCGGAACGAAGATAAGTCCGCCCACACCAAGATAGAAGATGGTCTTGCGCTGCGTGTTGGTAAGATACTCCTCAGAACCAATTTCTACGTTCTTGCTCGCCGGAACCACGAGGTCGCCCTTCAAAGAAAGCGACAGGACATAGGCAGGAATAACCATAGAAACCAACGAAGGGATAAATATCTCGGTAATGACACCGACAGCCGTGATTACGCCCTTATTCCAAAGCATGATGGTGGTAACGTCACCGATGGGCGAGAACGCGCCACCCGAGTTGGCCGCGATAATCACAAGCGATGCGTAGATGATGCGGTCTTTCTTCTCCTTGACGAGCTTACGCAGAATCATAATCATCACAATGGATGTCGTAAGGTTGTCGAGGATGGCCGAGAGGATGAACGTCATGAAGGCGATACGCCACAGCAGAGAGCGTTTGCTCTTGGTCTTCAGCGTGTCCTTGACAAAGTTGAAACCGCCGTTTTGGTCTACTAACTCAACGATGGTCATGGCACCCATGAGGAAGAACAGCGTTGTTCCGGTCTCGCCGAGATGCTCCTCGATTATTTTACTTACTGCGCCAGCCATCTGTTCATGTTCCACTCCTGCGAGACTTGCCACAAGTCCGGCGGGATCAATCATGAAGAGAGTCCAGCAAACAACAAACATCAGCAGGGCTATTGCAGCCTTGTTGATTTTAGTCACACTCTCGATAGCTATAAAGAAATAGCCGATGACGAAAGCGATGACAATAGCAATTGTTAACGTTGACATTGTTTTTATTAAGTATTAAAGTTTTATTTATTGTCAGCAGTAATATGGTTGCAACGATAATGCAAACCAAACGCAATATAGTTTGCCCTCAATCGCTGAGGCTCAACTTATCGCCTGCAAAGTTAACAAACTTTTATGAAACGACGCACCATAGCCCAAAGTATTTCCTGTAAACGTTTACGGGAGAGCTTACCAAGTGCCAACATTAACGTCTCAATATGCAATCGCGCCCCCATAAGTGCGAGTACAGAATAATACAGAGCCTCTGTACTTTTTGTACATAGCCTTTGTACTTTTTGTACAAAGCTCTTGTAGCAACTGTACAACGCCCATGTACAAAAAGTACAAAGGCCATGTACTATTTTGTATGTGAACCAACAGTAGGACAATGTCATGTATTCTTTAATCAAAAAAGGACAAAAAAGAGAATGTAATCTGAAACGTTTGTGCGTTTTTTATCCTATCTTTGCAGAAGATAGGCGGCACCTCAGCAATTCAGAACAAGTTCTATTGCATTCGGTTTGCACTATCTTTGCAGAAGATAGGCGGCACCTCAGCAATTCAGAACAAGTTCTATTGCGTTCGGTTTGCACTATCTTTGCAAAGGATAAATACAATAAAAAGGAATCATGACAAACGATAATATATTGAGGATGCGGGAACTCATCGACCTGCTTAACCGTGCTTCGGACGCTTACTACAACGGCCGGGGGGAGGCAATGACCGACTATGAATGGGACGCGAAGTTTGATGAGCTGAAGCATTTGGAAGAGATTACGGGCACTACCCTGCCCGACAGTCCGACAACAAAGGTGTCGGAGGACAACATAAGTGGCGGAAAGGAGGCGCACGAATTTGCGGCTCTGTCGCTCGCGAAGACAAAACAGCCGGCCGAGCTGGTGAAATGGGCAGAGGGGAGACCTATTTGGATTTCGTGGAAACTCGACGGAATGACACTCGTGGTAACATACGATGAGGGAAAACTGACGAAGATTGTAACGCGCGGAAACGGCCATATAGGTACGAACGTTACACATATCGCGACGGCAATAAACGGAGTTCCACAGACGATAAAGACGAAAAGCCACACCGTGATACGCGGCGAGGCAGTCATTTCATACGAGGATTTCAACCGCTTCTGCATGGAGTCTGACGAGGAATATGCCAATCCGCGCAACCTCACATCAGGCTCAATGACGCTGAAAGACACGGAGGAGATAAAGCAGAGGCACATCAGGTGGATTCCGTTCACGCTCGTACACACGGACGACGACACTGTGGGCGACTCATGGGGCGAGCGCATGGAATGGCTCGAGGCTATGGGCATGAATGCCGTAGAACACGAGAGGATTGACACACCCGACCTCGGCAACATCACAGCCGTGATAGACCGATGGACGGAAATGGTAACAAACAGGCAGAATCCCTACCCCGTCGATGGTCTCGTAATAACCTACGATGACACGGCATACGCCGAGACCGGTTCTGTAACAGGGCATCACGCTACGAAAGCGGGCTATGCCTTCAAGTGGCAGGACGAGACGGCGCAGACGGTTTTAGAAGACATCGAATGGTCGTGTGCAGCATCAAAGATTTCACCGGTGGCTATCTTCCGCCCCGTGGAACTTGAGGGAACGACCGTGAAGCGGGCTTCGCTGTGCAACATCAGCGAGTGCAAGCGACTCGGGATAGGCGGTCCGGGTACAGAGATTTCGGTCATCAAGGCCAACAAGATTATCCCGAAAGTGATTGAGGTAACGAAAATGGCAGGCGAGTTCACGATTCCTGAGCATTGTCCTGTATGCGGCAGCACGACAAGGATAGAGGAAAGCGAGATTAGCGGTACGCAGACGCTGCATTGCACCAACCCTTTGTGTCCGGCAAAACAGCTTAAGAAGTTTGCGCGGTTCGTATCAAAAGAGGGTATGAACATCGACGGCATATCGGAACAGACTATCTCCAAGTTCATCAACTTGGGATGGATAACCGACTATTCCAGCATCTACGACCTGCGCGACCATATACTTGAGATTTCGGTATTGGAGGGATTCGGTCAGAAATCGGCAAGCAACATCGTGCGGTCGGTGGAAAAATCGAGGAACGTCGAGGCTCAGAAACTGCTCTACGCGCTCAACATTCCGCTCTGCGGTGCCGATGTGTGCAAGCGGCTGTTAGCCGAATATCCTTTGAAGGAGCTTATCGTGCTTGCTGCCTCGACGGAAACTGACGATTATTTCGCCCACATTGCGGGCATCGGACCGGAGAAGTCGGCCTCGTTCATCAACTGGTTTAAGGATGCGCGCAACATGGATTCCGTCGCCCGACTGCTCGAAATGGTAAACGTCAGTCAGGCGGAGCAGCGGCCGAAGGGCAGCAAATGTAATGGCATGACGTTTGTCATAACGGGTGATGTGCACCATTACAAGAACCGCAACGAGCTGAAAGCCTACATCGAATCGCAGGGCGGCAAGGTTACGGGAAGCGTGAGTAAGTCGACAACATACCTTATTAATAATGACATCACATCCACTTCGGGAAAGAACAAGAAAGCTCTGGAACTTGGAATAGAGATTATCACGGAGGACGATTTCATCAGTCGATTCGGACAATAGTAAAAGAAAATGGCGAAGACCCGTGTCTTCGCCATTTTCTTTTACTTAGAATAAATGCGTTATAGTTATCAGAAAGTCCACTTCGCTCCAACTGTCGGGATTGCATAGAACTTATTGTTCTGTCCCTTATCGTTATAGACGAAGTTATTACTTATCTCCACTTCCGAGCCGAGACTGAGATTTATGCCTTCCCACCCTTTCAGAGTATTCAAGTTGAACCAAAACTGAGGCTCGCTCTGTACTATCCATTTGCCGTTCACAGCCGGGTCATACCACAGGTCGCAATAGCCGGAAAAGGTGCAAAGTCCTTTGGCAAAGGTGGTGCTCCACACCTCGGTGAGCTGCACGCTGCTATAAGGATGAGCCTCATAGTGGCGGTTCTTGAAGTTGTACTTATACAACAACTGCACAGAGAAGGTCTTTGAGAAATCGCTGTTGGCCCAGTTCCATGCTCCACCAAGAAGTACTGCGTGCTGGAAACGGGTGGCTTGCCAAGTCTCTTCGTCGGACGACAATCCGCCGTTATACTCAATGTGCGCTGCCCATTGCTTGTTCTTAGACACGTTGAACTCACGGGCTATCTCCCAATACGCACCGGCCACGCCGTCGCGCTGATAGTCGAGGTCGGTAAACAGGAATGTGCTTCCCCACTTGTCGGCTTTGAAATACTCCACCGTGGTAGTTACCGACGGACGCGAATCGAGGTTGTCATACAGATGACCGAAGTCATAATGAAGCTGAACGTTTTGTGCGGAAACACTCAAAAAAGCTGCCATAACGATGGCGAGGGAAAAAGTTTTTTTCATAAAAAAGTAAAATTAAAATCATTAAACGGGAGCAAAGGTAATGCAATATGGCGAGACGACAAAAGGATTTTCACTTTTTTTAAGTAGCTAAAGAGGCCGACATTACTTTTATTTTGTACTTTTGCGGCACTTATGAGAATAGACATTATTACCGTTTTACCGGATATGCTTGAGGGCTTCGTGAACGAGTCGATACTCGCACGGGCTCAGAAAAAGGGATTGGCAGAAATTCATCTGCACAACCTGCGCGACTATTCACGCGACAAATGGAAGCGCGTGGACGATTATCCATACGGCGGATTTGCCGGAATGGTTATGCAATGCGAGCCTATCGACCGCTGTATATCGGCTCTGAAAGCCGAAAGAGACTATGACGAGGTGATATTCACATCGCCCGACGGTGAGCAGTTCAACCAGCACGTGGCCAACGACCTGTCGCTAAAGGAAAACATAATCATCCTTTGCGGGCATTATAAGGGTATTGACCAGCGCATCCGCGACCACCTTATCACTCGAGAGATTTCCATCGGCGACTATGTGCTCACGGGTGGAGAGCTTGCCGCTGCAGTGATGGCCGATGCCATTGTACGCGTGGTTCCGGGCGTTATCGGTGACGAACAGAGTGCACTGTCGGATTGTTTTCAGGACGATATGCTTGCCGCACCAATCTATACGCGCCCGGCAGAGTACAAAGGATGGCGCGTGCCCGACATTCTGTTGAGCGGACACGAGGCTAAAATAAAAGAATGGGAAATGGATCAGGCGATGGAACGCACAAAGCGGTTGCGTCCTGACCTGCTGAAATAAAATAAGTGCCGACCTTACTCATCATGTAAAGTCGGCACTTTTTATAATCTGAAATTACAGCGAACCTTTCCGTATAAAGGCCGCGATATCGTCTAAGACATAATCAGGAATATGCTTTTCCTCATTATATTCGGCCGGAGTAGAAGCCCCCTCGCCTTCCGTAAACAGATGGTTCAGCTTGGGATATTGCTTCATCGACACGTTACTGCGCGCTCCAATGGCTTTCTGCCAAAGCGAATAGTCGGTTGAAGTAACCTGATAATCGCGCTCGCCCTGCAAGAACAGCATTGGGATATTCAGAGTCTTGGCAACGTCGACAGGAAAGTATGTGTTGTCCATTGCTATATAATCAGATGGCAAAGTACCCATCACGGCATCCACCTGCACACGCGCACTGTCCTGCGAAATGTTGGAAATGTATGCCACTTGCTCTATAAGCAACTCACGCATCTTACGCGCCGGAGTTGCCATTGCTATTATTCCGGCTACATACTTTCCGGCCCTCCCGGCTATTCTCGGCGCAAGCATCGCACCAAGACTATGACCTATTATATATATACTGTCAGGACAAACATCAGCCATAGTCCTCGCGAGCGCAACAGCCGACAGAGCATCGTCTACGGTCTCTGTGTCATAATCCGACTTCTTTCCCGCAGGAACATAATTGCTCTTATGCACAAGCGTGCGCTTGTCATAGCGTATCACAGCTATGCCGCGCTTGCTCAGCCCCTCGGCAAGGTCGAGGAAAGGCTTATGTCCGCCCACCGTCTCGTTCATATTGGCCGGTCCTGAACCGTGAACAAGTATTACGCAGGGATGTTTTTCTTTCCCGTTTGCAGGCAGAGTGAGCAATCCGGGCATTCGCAAGCCGTCAGTCTCGATTGTGATTTCACGCTCGTTGGCCTGCATCTGCGTCTTGTCTATAACCTTTGGAGCACCAAACGCGAGTCCGGCAAGCTCGTTTTTCGCATCAAAAGATACAATCAGCGGTATGGAATAATGCTCGAAAACAAGGTCGCGCGTATATACTTGCATGGATTGCATATTGGGAACAGATGTCCATCCCTGCACCTCACGGAACTTGCCGAGCTGCGCCTCAAGCGCCGGAACAATGCCATTGAACATCTCAGCTTTAGCCGCAACCTTGAATTGGGCGTTCCCTAAGGCTATAATGCTGTCGCCCTGCCCCTCTACGAGCATATTATACACACGCTCCGGCTGCGCATACAGCCTTCCCATAATGTCCTTGACACGCTGCGCAGAGACCGTTGTGAATGTGCTGAGGAGCAAGATAAGCACCCAAATTGTTTGATATTTTTTCACCTTATTATATTATATATTAAAGGAAATAGCTCCTTTCAATACTCCATATTATTTACTCTTTTCCAGCCCACTGCGCTTCGTCCTCTTGTAACTACGATAGTCGTCAAGTTCTATCTCCACGTCAGGCTCAGCGAACTCCACATTGCGTGGCAGACGGAACTTCATGTAACGGATGTTCAGCCCACGCTCTATCCACTGTGCCTCATAGTATGTCTTTATGCCAAGAATCTTCTTTGTTTCCTCATCAATGCCCTCCGTGTGATACAAGTCCTCGGTTCTGAAGAGCACGGGCAGGCTGTTTTTCTCAACCATATATGTGGTATATGTGAACAAGAAGTTTGAGTCGGTCTTCAGATGTACCACTCCCCCATCGACAAGGAATTTGCGGTAGCGTTCCATGAAGAACGTAGAGGTGAGTCTCTTGCGTGGGTTCTTCATCTGCGGGTCGCTGAATGTGAGCCATATTTCCTGCACCTCGCCATCGGCGAAAAAGCGGTCGATGACCTCGATATTGGTGCGCAAGAACGCAACATTCTTCAGTCCCTCATCCAGAGCCTGCGTGGCTCCCGTCCACATACGCGCGCCCTTGATGTCCACCCCGATAAAATTCATATCGGGATATAGCTTGGCGAGTTCCACGGTATATTCGCCCTTGCCGCAGCCCAGTTCCAGCACAATCGGGTTATCGTTGTGGAAATACTGCTCGCGCCAATGCCCCTTCATGTCGAAAGGCACGTTGTCGATAACGGAATAAGGATACTGGAACACATTCTCATAGCGTTCCATATCTGCGAATTTCTGTAATTTTCCTTTGCTCATGACTGTTGTCTTTATCTCCGGCAAAGGTAATAAAAAAAACTCAGACAGGGAAACAAATGGATGTAACAAGCAGGGAAAACAGCCTAAACGCAATGTACATATACATAAAAACCAATACGTGTAAAGCCTAAGCGTAATGCTTTCGAGCTGCTAAACCTATGCTTAAAGGATCCAAAATATATGCTTTCAGAATGCCAAATGGCACAAACGGCGTTACATTTGTTTTACTTACAACGGGCTGGCTGTCGTAACGAACAACAGCTAAAGGGTAGAAAAGTGACCGTATGGATTCTGATTAGATACAAAAAGGTGAAATATTTAACGTATTTAACTTTCGATCACATCAAAAATCACATAAATATAGACTGGATGGGGTCGTTTAAACCGACCTCATAATATGATAAAACGGGAACAAAGAAAACCATGTAAGGGAGTGAATGATCAGTAGTCATTCCACATATTATTACCTCCATAATGGTTCCGTTTCCCATCCCTGCGGAAAGCCGAGAGCTTTTAAGTCAATTTCGGGAAACCGAATGAACAACCATGTTAGTTTGGATTGCATATCATTATTTGGGGATATAACATTAAGAAAGTACTTGATGATGCAGAGATCAAAGTAAGCACGCATGGAATCTGTTGGAAGCGTTATCCATTCTCCTGTGGGACTATTGGGAATTGCAGGTTGAATAGCATTCTGTTTGTTCCATACTCTTGAATGATGACCACAGGAATTTCGAGTAACAGCAATAACCGTGAGCCATGACTCAAACACATTGATAGGCAACCCAAAACGTTTGGCAATACGCTTGCGTATGCGATTTTGTTTAATGTTGCGATAAATGGCATTGACGTTTCCAATAGTAAGCAACTCTCCTAAAATCCACGATGGTGGGTAAGGCTCTGAGTAGGTTCGTTTGAAATGAAGAATGAACTCCTCCTTAGATTTACTATATTCCTTGGATATAGCTCGCATTGTTTCATTAAACTTGAAACTATCCAAGAAATAAGAAGAGTCTGTCAGCCAAAAAGGATTGCCCGTCATATCTGCTGTTATTTGCATCACCGCACGTCTGATAGCAATTTCAATCTTTTCTATCTCATTAAACATGAGCAGTCTTAGTTTCTTGTCAAAGCGATAAAGCATCATCACCTTTTTGAATGTTGAACCTTCCTTATACAAATGGGCAGTTTTGGGCATCTTCAACAAAGGGTACATATAAGCAGACAATCTGTAATAACCAATATTGTCAAGGTATTGTATGGCTTTGTTTCTATCACAAATTTGTAAACCTCGAGATTCAAGCAAATCAACGAGATTTTCTGAAGATTCAAACCGTTTTGTAAAGGGAATAAGACTCGCCATATTCAAATGTGTATAAACAAAAAACGCCTCGCACGATTTGAGCATTGTTAAGAGGCTTGGCGAGGACTGACACTGCAAAGATACGAATAATCATTGATAATACAAACTTTTCGGCAAGAAAAATCACGCAAAAGTGGAATTCTTTGACATATTTATATTTAAGAATGTTAAATCGGAGCTTAAAGTCATACTTTACCAGCCAAGCAAAGTGGTTTCCAAGATAAAAGTGTTATCTTTGTAACGTCTATACCCATACCGGAAGCCCCGATGGGCAGAGGTTGGGCAGACATATACATAGTAAAAGGCGTATCTGACGCTTTGGTTTTGACGATTCGTGAACTTCGCAAACTCATTTGCCAGTCAAGAACAAAGCAACAAGGAACGTCTCATGGGTGTATTGTATACAGCCCTTATTGGCTTCGGTTGCATTTCGCATTCGTTGCCAAGAAAGGGTATTTATATACTTACACATACGTGGGGCTTTCGGCGTTGCTCGTTTCGGACTGACAGGGCAATGCGAAGGCCTACGAATCGTGGAACGAGTGACAGACTGGCTCCACGTTCTTTTATTTTGTATATTCGCCAATAAAAAATTAACCCTGCTGTGGTAGCCAGGCAGCCATCTTAAAAAATAATACAAGATGAAAAGATTTTTATTCGTTACCGCAGCATTGCTCGCAATGTCGGTATCATTCTGTTTCGGTCAGTCCAAAGAGGACATTAAGGCAAGTATCGACCGTTGTGCAAAATTGGAGAAACTTTGCTCTAAGCAGCCAAAGCAAACTGGAGTTGCAGATGTTGACACCTATGTACAGGGTGTTTACAACGCAGCCATCAGTTCCGCTGCGTCATCAGCTCTACTCCAAGACCTTTATTATCGTCAGATTGGCGAGACGAAGGATGGTGTTACAGACGTAACCATCAAGAAGCCTACCGTAGAGGAACTTGTCGCATTAGGCACAACTCTAACTGCAGAAGGTGTTTCTATCGCTGAGGCGGGGAAAGGTGCAGAAGCTGCAACCAAGGCATCTTCTACTAACAAAAATCCAATGAAAGCAGCTAAGATAGCATCAGCTCTCGCCTTTACAAAAGATGCTTACCCTGTCTTGCTTGAAGAGTCAAAGGCGAAGGTCGCAGCCATCAAGCAGATGATTGAAACTGCAAAAACTGCAAAGAATCTGTAATGGGAAATTATCGCATTTTATATGCGGTCATACTTGCGTGTATCCTTTGTGGGTATACGCAAGTTTCCTTAGCAGTCGATGACCGCCCTGTCGTAGGCGTAACTCAGTTTACCTGCGATGAAGAGAGTCCATACACAGGACTTGTAACAGAGAAAGTTGTGGAAATGCTGACTAACACTCACCGCTTTGTTGTAGTTGACAGAACAAGTCGCGATAAAGTAGTTGATGAACTTGAACTACAGAAGAGCGAGGCTTTTCTCGACAGCCATAATCTTGCAGAACAAGGTGCGGCTGTTGCTGCCGAGCAATTGGTAACAGGTCATATTGTCAAGATTCCAGTTTATCGCATGAAGAACGGTGACGGAAGCACACGTGGTTATAAAGCAAGTGTAGCATTTCAGTTGAAAGTTGTTGACGTAGAGACAGGCGTAAGCAATGAGGCACAGAGTTTTGATGGAAAATGCAGTAAGGAAATGCTGTCGCCAGAGAGTGCTGTTACAGCAGCCATGCAAAGCCTGCAATCCGACATATATGAATATTTCCGTATCAATTTCCCCGTCAAGGGAAAAGTCTTGAAGACGATAGATAAAAGCACGATACTTCTCAACGTTGGCAAGGAAGCTGGAATCAAGGTCGGTGATACGTTTACGATAGAATCAGTAGAGATGCTTGATGGCAAACCGTATCCGTCAGAACTCGGGAAGGCCAAGGTGACAAAACTCTCTGGAGAGTCATTCGCCGAATGCAGCGTGTCACGCAAAGTCATTACCGCTATTGAAAATAGTAAAGCTTCTCACAATTTAGTTCGTTGTAACTTAATTATCAAAAAATGAGTATGAAAAGAATAGCAACAATATTATTTGGGTTGTGTGCTTTCTGCTGCACATGGGCACAAAGCATAGAGTCTCAAGTTACTCCTTTACCTACGGCACGACCAAAGATTATGGTCATACCATATACAACTCAAGGTGAAGACATACGTACCGTTTTGGAGAATGACGTGAATAAGCGTATTGCCTTGACCAAGATAAAGGAAGCATTCGACCAAAGGGGGTATACTACAGTTGATTTTTTTGCCAAGTTAAAAGCCTTGTCAAAAGCAACCGCATTAGGCAATACCCAACAACAGGATGTCAAGACTATGATTATACAACAGTCTGGTGCAGATGTTTATGTCGAAGCGGAAATAAGCCTGTTGGAATCTCCTTCTGGCAATGCCATGAAAGTAATCCTGTCTGGTTATGAAACCTCTACTGCAAATTCGCTTGCCAATGCAGTTTGCGAAAGCGGTAAGTTTTACACCGATGACTATGGTAAACTTACATCAAGAGCTGTCGAGGTAGGGATGGACAAATTCTTGAACACCATGCAGGAGAAACTGATGGACATAGCTGAAAACGGACAATCCATAGCGGTAACAGTCGGCATTGACGAGGCATCATCTCGCTCTATGTCGCAAGAGGTTGGCGCAGACGGTCTTGCTTTGTCCGATGCCTTGGAGATGTGGGTGGAAGAAAATGCCTATAAAGGCAATTACCATATCCAGGGAACAACCGACAAGCAGATGCTCTTCGACGATATTCGCATACCGCTAAAAGACGAGAACGGAAGAACGTATAATATCAATAAGTTTGGATTGAAGCTGTTGACATTTTTCAGGAATCTTGGAATCAAGATTGAGAGAACTACAAGCAACAATATGCTAATTGTAACCATTAAATAACGAGAGTGTGTATTATGAGAAAAGTCTTGCTTACATTGACAATCTTGTTGACTTCTTATACAACTATTTTCGCACAAGGAATAGAAATAGCGTTTGCGCTTCCTGTTGGTAATTGTCAATTAAGTGATAATACTGCAAAGATGCTGAGGAGCAAGTTCTTGCCAGCCATGACAGAAAGTGGAGTTGAAACAGCCGAAGTAAGTACCATTGCCATAAAGCCAGAGATTAGTTTCGTTAATAAACAAGTTGTTGAAGGCGGTATGAGGAATATACATACAAGCGACATACAATTCAATTTTGTCTGTACCAATCTTGCCACAAGTACAACTTTTGCAAGTTGTGTCGTTACAGTACGTGGAGAAGGATTCTCTGATGATGACGCAATAAAAAATGCCATTTCTAAATTGTCCGCCCAAGACAAACGTCTAACAGACTTTGTGAATAAGGCAAAAGACAAAATCATAGATTACTATCAGCATAATCTTAATTCAGTTATATCACGTGCTCGCACTTTCGCCAATATTCAACAATATGGTGAAGGACTGGCTCTGTTGTTTTCTTGTCCAGCGACAATCTCTGGTTATACAAAAGTCAATAACGAGATAACTACAATTTATCGTCAATACCAAACACAGGAATGCAATAATGTCATTCAGAAAGCTCGGGCAGAATTCTCTAATGGTAATTTTGATGCGGCAGTCGAATATCTACAACAAATAGATATGACAAGCTCTTGTGCTACTGAAGCCAAACAACTATGCACGCAAATCAAGCAAACTAAAGATGCAGAAGCTCGGCGGGCAGTTGAACTCATCGAAAGACAATCACAACGTGAGGCGGATCTTGAAAAAACTAGAATAAAAGCGGCACGTGATGTGGCTGTTGCTTATTGTAAAAGAAGAAGTGATGTGTATTTTATTTGGTAACATCATTGGTGTATTCGATTAGATGTGAGAAGCCTATATGATTTCTCACATCTAATCATTCACCGTCTTACTCCTGTACTCTTTCTTTGTTTTACCATCCGAGTCGCTTGTCGCAAACATCGTCTTATCCATTCTATTTCATCTTCGTCCTTCTCACGTCCCCAATCTTTGGTATCGCTACCGCCTCCACCTTGGCTTTCAGCAAAGTTGGTAGCCTCGTTGACGTAGCCGATGTAGAGGTACATTGCACAATAGATAATTTTGTCGCCATAATTAATGAAGTCCATTGCAAAGCTGTCGTCAAATAGGCTGCTGTCGTGAATGCTCGTCATACGAGGATAGATGTCTGCTATCTCTGCCAACGCCTTCATACCAACCTGCGCCCATATTTTATTGATCATCTGTTGCTGGTATGAAACAGCTGTTTTTTCAAAATCGGCTTTAATCTCCCTGTTTCTTGCTTCGATGTGGGAGGTATTCTTCTGCAACTCATCAAGTTGCAACTTAGCCTGCGCAAGTTTCATCTTTTTGTCGTTCAATTTGTCACGAACATCCCAGAGTTCCTTTCTGGTGGCGGTAATCTTTGCCTTTATCTCAACAGCATCACTAAGATGATTCTTCATGTAATCTTCAAGTTCGGCTATGGTCGCTTGTTTCTCTGCTTCCGCTTTCTTCAAATTGCTGACCATAGTCTGCAGAGCCTTGATTTTTGTCTCTGCTTTTGTGATGCTACGATTAAGACCAGAAAGAAGCGTCTTCTTCATGCCTACTTCATTTGACAAAGTGCGGCATTCATCAGCCAACTCCCTGCGATAAGTTTCTGTTGACTTGTGCTTAGCTCCAGTTATGGTGATGTCATCACCACGCTCCAGTCCATACTTTTCATTAACCTCTGCAAGTCGGCTATGAAGTTCTCGCATCCTTGTTCTTGCTTGATTCATGTCGTTTCCACCAAACATATCTTTTGCACTCAGTCTACCGTCCTTTGTGATGGGGACAATGACCGCATGTGCATGAGGATTTAGTTCGTCTAGATGAACAATGAACGAAACGACATTTTCTTCACCAAACTCCCGACAACAAAAGTCATATATGTCCTTTGCCCATCTGTCTATGCCACTGCAACTGTCAACATCCCAGTTGTTGCCGTTCTCACTGATTGGCTGGTCGCCAAATGCGAGTTTTCGCATCTGCTCACGGTTACCACCAAAGACAAGGCTCACGGCACGGTTTGATGTGGCATTCACTCTGCCTGTCACTCTGTTACTACAAAACTTTCAAGTTTACTTTCTATTATCTTTGAAATACCGATATTGTTCTAAAAGTAATGCCAGACAGCCAAACGGCACGAACCACAATCCGATGTAGGCACAAACGAGAAGAATAAGTTACTTCCGCTCGACAATAAAAATAAAATTGCGGTTTTATTTTATTTTGTTCTCGCTTATTCGTAATTTTGCAACTTAAATAGGAATTACCAACATGATTATGGATAAAACAACAGGGCAAAAGATTGGTTTCGATAACGATAGATACATTCGTATTCAATCGGAAAACATTAAGGAACGAATAGCAAAATTCAGCGGTAAGCTGTATCTCGAGCTGGGAGGAAAACTGTTTGATGACCATCACGCCAGCCGTGTGCTGCCGGGTTTCCAGCCCGACTCAAAGCTGCGTATGTTCCAGAAAATCAGCGACCAGATAGAGATTGTGATTGTCATAAGCGCAGAGGACATCGAGAAGAACAAGGTGCGCGCCGACCTCGGCATCACTTACGACGAGGATGTGCTGCGGCTCCGTGAGGAATTCCGCAACCGCGGCTTCTTCGTCGGGTCTGTGGTGATAACCCACTACAACGGTCAGCACGCCGCCGACGCTTTCCGCCAGAGGCTTACACGTATGGACATAAAGTCATACGTACATTATCTTATCGACGGCTATCCGCATAATGTAGAACTGATTGCCAGCGATGAGGGCTTCGGCAAGAACGACTATGTGAAGACAGAGCGTCCGCTCGTGATTGTAACCGCACCGGGACCGGGTTCGGGCAAGATGGCGGTATGCCTCTCGCAGCTATACAATGAGCATAAGCATGGCGTGGAAGCTGGCTATGCCAAGTTTGAGACGTTCCCCGTATGGAACCTTCCGCTGAAGCATCCCGTGAACATCGCATACGAAGCAGCTACCGCCGACCTTAACGATGTGAACATGATTGACCCTTTCCATCTCGAGGCATACAACAAGATAGCAATAAACTACAACCGAGACATCGAGATATTCCCTGTGCTAAACGCCCTTTTTGAGGGTATCTACGGTGCGAATCCGTATAAGTCGCCAACGGATATGGGCGTGAATATGGTTGGATTCTGCATCAGCGACGACCAAGTATGCTGCGATGCCTCGAAAGACGAGATAATACGCAGATACTACGACGCTACGAACAAATTCGCAAATGGGGCCGACAACGAGAGCGAAGTGCAGAAGATACAGATGCTTTTCAATCAGGCAAAGATAACCACGGCCACCCGTAAGGTTACGACGGTGGCGAAAAAACGCCGCGAGGAGACGGGTACGCCATGCGCTGCCATTGAACTTGCCGACGGAACGATGATAACATCCAGTTCATCGGAGCTGCTCGGCCCGAGTGCCGCCCTGCTGCTCAACGCCACAAAGTATCTCGCCGGCATAGACCACAAGGTGAAGCTGATACCACAGGAGATGATAGAGCCGATACAAAAGACCAAAGTCGAATATCTCGGCGGCAACAATCCGCGTCTGCATACCGACGAAGTGCTCGTTGCGTTATCCGTGCTTAGTCAGGTAGATGACAACTGCCGGAAGGCTCTTGAGCAACTGCCGATGTTGCGCGGCTGCCAGGTTCATTCCACAGTAATGCTGTCGGAGGTCGACCACAAGATATTCAAGAAGCTGGGAGTGGGACTTACCTGCGATCCGATAAAGAAGAAATAACACACTGATTGTGGACAAGGAAGCCAGCCAAACAGTCGATTCGACTATATCCTACAAGAACAGAAAAGCGGCACAAACACCCAAAACTGAGGTTTGTGCCGCTTTTTATATTATCATCTTATAAAATAACGGTTGCCATTTTACGCATCGATTACGGACAAAGCGCGACGCGGAGTGCTGTGATTATCACTTTTGGGTGTCTTTTTGCTAATTGCCGAAGCAAGGAAATAAAGCCCCGCTGCACCGAAGCACGCAGCAATGACACCGCTGATGTCTGTTAGCCAAAGGATAACGGCAGCGATAAAGAGAGCCACAGAGGCAATGTACAACATTGTTTTCTCCATTGACAATTTCCTTTCTTTATATAAACGCAATAGTCACACAAAACAGACACAGCGCAGCAATACTATAGCGCAATTATTCTATCACCACCGTTGTCCAGCCGTGCTTATCCTCCTCCACGCCGTACTGTATGGCACGGAGATGATTATAGAGCTTCGTAGACCACGGCCCCGGCTTACCGTCCTCACTGAACGTATAGCGCACGCCAGTGTCGAGGTCGTCGATATAAGATATCGGAGATATTACGGCAGCAGTTCCGCAAGCTCCTGCCTCCTCGAAAGTAGCCAGTTCCTCTTCCGGAATAGGTCTGCGCTCCACCTTCATGCCGTAGTCCTCAGCCAACTGCATAAGACTCTTGTTGGTGATACTCGGCAGAATTGAAGTAGATTTCGGCGTAACATACGTGTTGTCCTTGATACCGAAGAAGTTAGCCGCACCACACTCGTCCATGTATTTCTTCTCCTTTGCGTCGAGATAGAACTCACAAGCATAGCCTTTCTGATGAGCGACATCATTAGCCTTGAGACTCGCAGCGTAGTTGCCACCCACCTTATAGATACCAGTTCCAAGCGGAGCGGAACGGTCGTACTCGCGGATTATTACGTAAGGATTGGTTGAGAAGCCACCCTTGAAGTATGGTCCCACCGGAGTGACGAAGATAAGGAATGTGTATTCCGAAGCCGGATGCACACCCACCTGTGCACTCGTACCTATCAGCAACGGACGGATATAAAGCGTCGCACCGCTCTCGTATGTCGGGATATACTCCTGATTCAGGCGCACAACCTTCTTCACCATCTCTGTGAACAGCTCTGTCGGCACTTCCGGCATCATGATTCCGCGGCACGTCGACTGCAATCTGGCAGCGTTTTCATCTACACGGAACACGCGCACCTTGCCGTCCGGGCAACGATAAGCCTTCAATCCCTCAAAAGCTTCCTGACCGTAGTGCAGACACGTCGCAGCCATGTGCAATTTCAGATACTCATCGGAGCAAACCTCTATCTCGCCCCATTTTCCATTACGATAATTACAACGGACATTGTAGTCGGTCGGTATATATCCGAAGGACAAATTTCCCCAATCTAAATCTTTCATATTTATATTGTTATTACAGTTCTTTTAAGAAATTAAAACTTTACAACCGCAAAAGTAATAAGAATATTGTTTATTTGCAACAAAATCGTTGAGAAAATAAGAAAAGGGCCATATCGCTAACTTGAATCAAGCGCGATATGGCCCTTTAGTTTTATATTTTTCCGTATTTACTATCCTTTCCACAAGCCGTGCAGGTTGCAGTATTCGCGCGCCGTAACGGTCTCGCCATCTTTAACGTCTACCATGAAGACGGCCTCTGGCTTCTCACCAGGCTTCAACTCCTTGCGCAAGACCTTGTCTGCGGTAAGCAACTCTATCCACTGAATATAGTGTGCTTCTGTCATAGGATGCTCCGCACTTCCAACTTTCACTCTGAATCCCCCCTCTATCGGCTCTATCACAGGCACGTGTTTCTCCAGTACTCCGTCTGTTGTGTTACCCTCTAATAATGTCATCGGTTGACCGCAGCATGACATCTGCGCACCCGGGTTCAACACTTCTACGATGTTTCCGCAAATAGTACAGCGGTAGATTTCTCTAATCTTTGTCATCTTATTACCCTTTCCTTCTTTCGTTATACTTTCTTTAGACAAGCGTAGCATTTTCTTTCTGCCCCGTTTATCTAATGCAAATATAGGAAATAATACTTTCCGATGTTCTTTTTGCGCTCCGAATTATAATCTTTTATCGCTAAAAAACAGTATTTTTTATTTCATTGACAAAAAAAAGAGGTACGATTAATTACGTTCTTCCCCATTACCGAGCAATTTCTTTATTTCCTCATCTGTTTTGGTGAGCTTGTCCTGACACATTTTTATCAATGTCTGGGCACGCTTCAATTTCTCGCACAACACATCGATGTCGAGTTCGTCGTTCTCCATCTGCCTTACAATCTGCTCTAACTCTTGTACGGCATCCTCATAATTTATTGTTTTCTTCATATATTTTATTTAGTTGACAAGTGTATCAGTTGACGAGTGGACAAATTAACGAGTGGCCTTCTCTTTATTTCCTTACGGTCGAAACAACTGTTCCATGCTCCAATTTTGTCGTTATCTCATCGCCCGGTTTCAGTTTCGAGGCATCACGCACCACCTTTCCATTGCTGAGCGTAATGCTGTAACCGCGTCGTAACAGCAATTTCGGGTCTTGCATTTTTATGCGAAGGGCAAGTGTATCAATACGCTTTTTCTCACGTTCCAACATTCGTCCTGCAGCAGGGGAAAGGCTCTGTTCGTACCTTTTCAGCCTATATTTCTCCTCCGTAAGACGCTGCGCCACGGCCTGCACCGCACAGTCACTAAGCCTGTTGATGCGCACTTCCTGCCTTGTCCGCACAAGCGAGAACAGCAACGGAATGGCCGAAGACAATTTTCCAAGCCTCATGCGCTCGCCGTCCATCCTGCGCTTCACGCTTCTCGCAACAGCCTCACGCGCGCGTTCTATTTTATATTGTGTATCCGCAAGATTGGCTATAAGGAACGCAGCCGCTGCCGTCGGAGTTTTTACGCGCGTGTTGGAAATCATGTCGAGCACGCTCTCGTCGCGCTCATGACCTATACCGGTAATTACCGGAAGCGGAAAGTTCGCCACATTCTCCGCCAAGTCGAGCGTATCGAAGCCACTAAGGTCGGCCGTCGCGCCTCCACCTCTTATTATAACAGCCACATCAAAGTCGTCAATACGCATATTGATTCTGTTCAATGCGGCTATCACACTCTGCTCAACACCCTCGCCCTGCATCACCGCCTCAAACAGTTCCGTGTGGAAAACGAAGCCGTATTCGTTCTCCGCAAGTTGGTTACAGAAATCCCCGTAGCCTGCCGCCGTGGCACTCGACACCACAGCAATACGCTGCGCAAACATCGGGATTTTCAGTTCTTTGTTCAAGTCGAACACGCCCGCGGCCTTCAACCGGCGTATTATCTCCTGCCGCTTGCGCGCCATGTCGCCCATAGTGAACTCCGGATTTATGTCTGTAACAATCCACGAAAAGCCGTAGTTCTCATGAAACTGTGCATATACCTTCATCAAGACTTTCATACCGGGATGCAGTTGCTGGCCCGTTACACGCATGAAATGTGGATGCAACACCGCCCACACATTGCGCCAGCACTTAGCCTGTGCCCTCGCCACGGGTGTGTTCGTATGCTCCTCTTTCTGCACGAGTTCCATATAGCAATGGCCACGGCTCTCCCGCACTTCCGAGAGTTCCGCTTCCACCCAGTACTCCTGATCCATCTGTATCTCGATGACCTCGCGCACCAATGAGTTCAGTTCGTATAACGTAAGTGTTTTCACCTTGATTATATCTATTACCTTACTATAAATGCAAAACTACTCAAAAAGTTTGAGAATACAAAGTTTGTAGAACACAAAATTAGATTCGGTGCGCTCATCATATAAAAAACTATCATAAACGTCCTTGTCAACAGGCGGTGTTTTGATTACAGAAACCTTGTAATATTGTTACAAGACTCTTGTAACAACACAGCTCAACAAGATATCGGAAATACTGACAAGCCACGTGCAGAATGGCAGCCAGGCATTGGAAGAAACGCGGTCAAAGCAGGGACCAATGTGAGAACTGTGGCAGGCAATCCGCCCCGACAAAGCGATAAACGCTATAAGGCTGTTATGGAGCAAAGTTCCCGATGGCTGGCACAAGCCCCCTTACGCATAGACAGACATAATCTGTACGCTCGTTTCTTTGCCTCGTTTACTGCCTGTTGGGTACAATGGCATGAATACCGGGAAGAAAACAGACGGTTGAGAATGGTCGCAGACAAACATCAAATAACAATGTCAATACTCAATGAGCTACATCCGGGATAGGCAGTAACTATCGGGGCTTATAAGAATCTGACGGAAACAGTTGACGCAGATTTCACACTACTATATTTTGAAAACAGGTTAAAGTCGTTAAAAAGAAATCCAAAAATCGAAGCAAAAAACGGTGGCACAAGTGACAGTTACACCTCAAACACTAAAAAATGAACCCAAAGCACAAAAGTTGATGTCAATCTTCTATGTAAAACCCATAATCGGATAGAAATTGTATTAAATCTTTATATGCTTTCTCCTTTTTGGGAGTAAGCTTAAATGTTTTTTTTCTTATTTTTGAAAACCAGTTGTAAAGTAAAGCATCTGTTTTGTTGGTTGGTAACTCATATTCGGAACTCACAAAATATTTCAAGTCTTTACATTTCTCAATAAAAGAAAACTCACTTGAAGTCATTACATATTCTTCTCGTTTAGAAAGCTCTACTTCTAAACGTTTCTTTTGTTCTTCTGTAACATCAAGAACCTCTTTGATTACATTATTATACCAACGATTCAGTGATGCTTCTACATCATCAGAAGAAGCAAAAGGGATATGATGATTTGTATCTATATAGTCAAGAAAATCAACAAATCTTTCGTCAAATGATTTACGAGATACAACAGATCGGTCGATTTGAATAAATGATGTAGCATACTTCTTAGATTCAATACCTATTAGCCCACCTTCAAATTTCACAAAATGATATTTATCATCAAGCAAAATATTACTATTTACACTATTTCTATTTGTGTTACGCCCTTTGATAGCCAAAAAATCAACAATATCGTCAAGAGAAAGAGGCGTATCGCTTTCTTCAAGAATTTGATGAATTAACCCTCGTATAGTTAAATGGTTAATATTCCATTTTTTAAGTGTATAAGTAGAAGTCTTACCAATTGCTGTGATTCTATCAGAATTGAATAGAAAACTTCTCAATGTTCCGGGTGCATAAGATATTGCAGGATACAAGTCTAATAACCTTGAACATAATTCGTCAAAAGATAATGGTGTGCCAATACTTTCTAAGATTTTACAGAATTCATCTTCAACATCAATAGCATTTCGTTTTAGCAGAATATTTTTATTTCGGTCAATGTCAAGTTCAAACATATGTCTTACTATGTAAACTACTATGTTTTCTATCTTTTGGTAATCAAAAGAATGATTGAGGATATAATTGTTAATAAAAATGCTTATTGGCAATATTACGTCTTCTGTCGTTTTGGATAAAAGCGTGTTAGACATATCTTTGATAGATGCCCTAAAATCGAATGATTCAAAAGTCGTTGTTTTTATAATAAGTATTTTCTCGCCAAATATTAAAGGCTTAAGTTCTTTTGAAAGAGATAATATACCAACAAAGGCATCTTCGGAAAATTCATTAGAATGTGTAAATTCCGCATTTGAAATAATAGGACATACTTCTGTTGGGTCAATAAAATCCTTATTTAGGAACGGATAAAATTGACTATCGAGTAAGGTTGCTATGGCATATAGTTCTGAAGAAGGCGAATAGTGACTAACTATTTGACGAATCCGTTCTCTTGACAGACTATATTCATTCGCAATATCTGTTAATATTTGCGGGGATTTAGTGATACCATTTGCTCTATTATAGATAACATCTTGTCTGTCATTCGATTTTATAAAATACAAGTAGACTAATTTGAAAAATGGCAGATAACCATTTTCCTCATAAAAATGAATTATTTCTTTAGTTTCCTCATCATTAAGGAATTGGTATTTTGTTCGTATAATTATTTCGCTGCATTTTTTAGGTGAAGAGTATGCTAATTGAATAAGGAATTCATAAAAAGAACTATATGCAACGATAATATCAGATGCTGTTTTTTTACCGCAATAACGAATCTTACGATAATCCACGAGTGTATTACAAAACTGTATTATCGTTTTGGCATTTACTTGTTCTCTTTCTAATACATTTTGCGCTCTCGTTGAAAGTTGTCCTTTTATACGCTCAAACTCGTTGCTTAGAACATCAATAAGCTGTGCTGACAAACGTGACAATATGAATTCAACCTTTGCCACGATAAATTGTTCGTTTACTAAGCTAAGGCAATTAGATAATTTGGACTCAAATGAGTCAGCTTTGCTAATAAATTGTAGCGGTATGACTTGCGAAGTTTTCAAGAGAATATCATACCCCAGCTGCCAGCACTCGAACACAGTTTCAATAGAAACAGTATTTGGCAAGGCAAAAAAAACAGATGAATAATCTAAGAAACACTGCGTATATAATGTTTCTGAATTTGGAAACATATTGAGAAAATAATCCTGAACAACTTCCTTGCAATTTAATACACAGTTATCAAATATGCATTCGGCTGACAAAGGCAAATGATTCAATAATGTTTTATCTTGGTTATCTAAATTTACCAGAACATTAGAGCCATATCTATTTATAGCGTCTTGTAACTCTAAAATAGTTTTAGGCCCGCAATTACGAATACGATACAAATCATTTGATTTCGCATACTCTAACAATTGAAAGAGATTTTCAACTCCAATACTTTTGCAACAATTAAGCGCACGTACAGATAACATCCTTTCTTTGATAGGATCTATGAACTTCTGAGATGATTTTGTTGTATCCATGTTTATGACTTTCGTTTTAATTTTATTGTAGGATTGCTATCATATTCTGTTTTCAAACAATACAATTCAGTACCAGGTGTGATAATGTCTTTACGGAAGTTTGTGTAATATGATAGTAATTCCAGACTTTGCTGCGACAGTCCACAGAGTTCAGAAACAGAATCAAATTTGTTATTATGAATAACATCTAATAATTTTGACTTTTCCTCGTCTGATGATTCTGACATACATTTATTCCAACATTTTCTCCAATGAGCAGTTCCAAATCCTCCCGGCTTATTATCTAACCATTCAAAGAAGAACCGATATATAATAAATGTTTCTGGCATTTCTAAAAGCTCTAAAAATTGATCTTCATTGTTCCCAAAAGCTTTGTAAAAAAATGTCTTACCTTTTCCTATTTTTCCTTTGGTACTGTTTAATATGGCTTGTACTGCACGAATGTATTTTCTATTCCAATACTTCCCAACAAAGTCTCTGTTATGAGAATAGTCTACATCACCATTTTTATTATGCCTAATGGGGTGGTATTTCATTGGAAAAGAATATATACTGACATTCAATTCTTCGCAAAACTCTACATTGATTTTTAAGCGGCGATACAAGTCTACTGGCTTATCATCAAAGTTATAAAGGAGATAATTGGAAAAATCTTTAAGACCGGCATTAACACTTAGCCTTATAGCCTTTTCGTAAAATGGCAAAGTCTTGATATTGTCAAAAGCTATACGTAAAGGACGGATGGCTATTTGGGATAATAATTTGATATTATCCTCATTGAAAAGGCGGGCATCTACTCCTTGATTGAAGTCTACAAATCTTAACCGAGAACTCGATTTGAAATGTTTATCGTAATACGGTTTTATTTGTTGATACGCTAATAAGATATTTTCTTTTTTTGAGGTTAATAGTTTTCCAATATGATATTGGGAAATTATCCTATAAACTTCAAACGACTCATCTCCTTTAAGTGTTCCGTAAAACTCCATTATCAAAGATTGGCTTTTGCGTATATATGCACGGTCATTTACGCCTGATTCAAGATTTCTAATTGCAATTTCAAGCTGGTTAGGTGGCGTAAACATCGCTCCCTTACCAAAACCACAATCTATTATATCTTGAATAATTTGTGGAAATTCTTCAGAAGCCAAAACGTTGTTATCCATAAGCAAAAGATCTTTTTGATCACCATAATGCTCACGAATAAGGTTAATCCTTTCTTTTAGAGGAATATAAGATTGATAGTTTGGTTCCAAAATAGGTACAGCACAAAAAGGACAACGCCTAATACAACCACGAGTGGTATAACTATAAAAGGCATTTGACATTGAATATTTATAATCAATCTCGTCAAGAATAGAATAATCAAGAGGCAACTGGTCTATTATTTGAGTGTCACCTTTGTCAAGTTGTCCGGGAGTTTGAAGGACACCCACATATGGTTTAATACCCGTGGCCTGATATATTTCATTTGGCTGAATGGACGCAAGAATACCTCCAACCATTAAATCGGATTTCTTCTTTACAAGAAGTTTGGCAAAATTAATGGTTTCAATAGTAATATCCCAATAGAAAGTGAACAATGTTGTAACACAAACCCTATCCCATTCAGGGTTATCTTTCCACGTATTCTTCCAATAATAATCCTTATAAAAGGACAATATTGGAATTATTGCACCTTTTAGTTCTGCGTTACCATCTACCAATACATCAAGATATTCTTTTTTTCGAGTTCTAATATATTCAACAATAGCATCTTTTTTGAGATGCCAATCTATATCAACTAAAAATCCTGTTAGCTCTTCAATACAATGTTCGCTAATTTGTTCAATTATAAATCTTTTGAGTTCACCTTTATAGAACATAATATCCCAATTGCCTAAATTGCGATAATATGTTGCTATTTTCATAAGCCCAATAGGAGGGAACTTATTTGCATAATTGGGTTCTAATAGTAGTACCTTTCTTCTTTTCTTCGGACGTGCCATTATTTACAGAGTTGTTTAATTGCCTTTTCTTTCATTGTCTCAAACATTGTACGCAGACTAATGGGACAATTCTGGGAAAGAATTGCAAAAACTTTTCTAATAAGCTTGATTTCTTCTGGAGTACACTTTTTATTTAGGGGCGCAAATATATCTGTAACAACAGAAGGAGTAGGTTCTTCCTGAATGGGAGTTGGAGTAACAATGGATATAGCTTCTCCGGTAGTTTTATCGTCAATACCTGTTAAAGAAGTAATATTGGACGGTAGTATATCAGTTGGCAAGCTTTCAAGAGTTTTCTTTATGGTTTCACTATAAATAGCCAGAACTTTATCTGACGCTTCTCCGATATTGTCATCATCCTTATATTTTGTCTTTATTTTATCAAATTGCTCAACTTTGGTTGAGATTTTCGTTTGAATTTCAACCTTTTCTTTATCGGATTTAGGGGCGGAAGTTCCTGACAAATGAATATCTCTATAGAGATTTTTAGCATCATTCGCTAAATGGTAAAGTTTTTGCAAATCAGAGAAATAGTCTTTGATACACTCGTAAAGTTTTATAGCTTCAGGAGTGTGCGTTAAGCCATCACGTGAACTATTAGGTCTTAAGTTTGGATGTACCACATGTATTTCACCATAGAAATAATTATTACCTCTTGCCTCTCTAAAATATTGATTGAGCAAATCTTTTGAACCAATTTGAATATTTCTCTTTCTCAAACGAATGCCTTTGTTGACATCTGAGGCTGGAATGGCTTTTGTAAAGGGGGTGATTGCATACCATCCCCAACCCAAAAGACCAAACTCGCTATCTTCGAACTTGAAAAACTGAAGAGATGAAATCTCATCGTCTGTACCGTCAATCATCAAACCATATCGTTTTCTAATATCAATTTCATCATTTACCGTTAAACGAATATGGTCTAATTCCTCATTGAAATCCTTATATTGAATAGGAAGACACTGATTGTAAAGTATGTTTTTGAATTCTAACATATAGTCAATCGGTGCAACTTCTTTAAGATATTCAGAAACCTTACCTACATTCAAGAGATTTCTATGATGTTCATAAACTTCTTCCATTCTAACTTCAAAGTAATGTTTATCGGGAGCTTCTTCGCCAACGACCACAGATGTAATTTTGTCTATTACTTGGGTAGCAGTACTTTTGTCTTCCTTGTTCGATATGATTTTTTGTGCTAATTCATTATCAAAAGCAATTTCCGTATACCTATTTTCTCCTTTCGCACTCGTCTTGAATATAAGGCGTTTACAATATTTTGCCCCAACCAAACGACCGATGCCGTATTGTCCCGCCAAACCAATTCCGTCTTTATGAGAGTCTGCAATATTCAAAAGAATCGGTTGCGCTTGTGAAACATTGATCCCAACTCCATTGTCAAGAATAAGTATTTTTCGAGAAAAGGGGTCTATCGTAATTGAAACTTGACCTTCTTTTATATTTGACAAAACGCCCTGCCTTTTTGCTTCAACAATGGCATCAAAAGCATTTTGGACATATTCTCTAAAGATGATAAGGGAATCTGAATACATTGAAAACATGAGTATCTCAATAAGATTCTTTCCAACTATGGGTTGGTATTTATTGTTAATATTATCCATTGGGGAATTGTTTGTAAGCGTTTCGAGGAAATTTAATGTTTACTAGCGAGCGTAATGCAGGATTTGAAATAATATATTCTCCGGGAGTTAAACGGGTCATCATGTTTTGGTACACCTTCGGGATATACCGATAATCAGGTTTTGACACCTCTATGGCATTAGTTCGACCATATGCATGTGTAGCACAATTCCCTTTTACCCGGTCATGAATTGCACTTCTGAACTGTTCAACAGAAAATAAGATAATACCCAAAGAGCGACCTCTTTCTGCGATATCGAGGAGTTGACGTAAAATTGGAGAGTTTTTGGGAACATCATTTGATGCATACTTGTTAAGTTCATCAACAAAAAGGATAACCTTATCAGGTATATCTGTTCGGTCAGCTCCTAGTTTCAAGTCGTAAATTGCTCTTGCAACACTACCAAATACAAAGCTTTGCGTATTCTCATCCAAACGAGCAATGTCTATAACCATTACTCTTCCATCTCGAAGGTTATTTGAGATTTCTTCTGTTAGGTCAACTTCACCATCCACGATGCTTTTTCCAAAAACATCGTTTTGAATAGCTTTGCTTATACAACGCTTAAATTTTCGCCAACTAGTTACGAGTATTTCGCCTTTATCTGTTTTCTTTGTCCCTGTTGACGATGCTGTTTGTGTATATTCTGAAAGTTTTTCGTTAAATGTTGACCACTTTTCAACCCCTTTAAAGTTCCCCTCTTGATTTATGATAAAATTGACACAACTTTCGAGAGTTCCAGTAGAATCATCTTCATTAGCAAGCAATAAGTCAAGTTTGTCTTGGCATTTTTCAAATGTGAATTTGTAGATAGAAGCCTTTCCTGCATCTATCTGAGAACGGATGTCCGATGGCTGAGCATAAGACTGTACATTTTCTGTCATTTTATCCTTGCTATACGGATAATAATATGTAACATTGTCAAATGGACGTGCAGATAATTGTAGGGTATCGCGGTATATATCTATATCAGCTTGTGGCAATTCCTTGTTCGGTTCATCTATTGCCATAAGGTCACGACCTTTCACATTAAAGAAAACAAACGCAGCCGTCTCTCCTTTTTCTGTTCTAAACTTTTCCTGAATAGCTTTAAGTAAAAACATTGAGTAAGACGTTTTTGCAGCAAGCCCAGAAATACCAGAAACATTGATATGTGCGCCATCGGGACCAATAATGAAATGAGAGTTAAGAACGACCTTGACTTTTATAGCAGCATCTCCTTGGTACATCTGAAGATAGCCACAAACCAAGGGATTCTTAACTTCATCATCACTTAGTCCTAATGCTCTCTTTACATCATTTTCATCGCAAAGAGAAACACGTCTGCTGTCCAATACAGGAGTATAGATATTTTCCGTATTACAAACTACGCGTGCTTTTACATAGTTCATTCCAAGCCGCATCATATTTCCGATGGGGTCAGTTTCAATATTTCCAAAATCACTGGAAATATAACTTGTGAAATGACTCGGTGCATCAGTAACGTGATTAATTTCTTCAACGACACCGTATGTTATTGAACCTTGTTCATGTTCAACTTTAACGATGTCAAATGGGCTTAATATTTCTTTTTTGTCAGTCCAAAAATAGAAATCATCTATTGTGGAAGGGCACTTCTCTGTAGCTGACACTTTCCCTATTATTTTTGTACTCATATCAAAAGAGTTTATAAATTATTTCGTTATTAGCATAATGTGATTTACAGAATGTTTCAGTGAGATATACGGGATAAAGGTGGTTTGCCCATCGCGAATCATTACCGAAACATACCGGGTACGCTTCCCTAATTATATTTGCACTTATCAGGTCAATAAGAGCTGTTCGAATTTGGTCACTTTCGTTATTGAGAACCATTTCGCATTTTACAATGTCGGAGAAATTAGTTTCTCTAAAATCGCTGTTGCGCAAACGTAAATACCAAACAGCAAAGAAACTTCCAGAATGCTGAGACTCATAACGGTAAACTTTTGTCCGTTGAAAAGGTTTAAGCCCCGCTATAATTTTTGATAGTTTATGTCCTTCAAAGTCAGGAATTAATTCTGGGTCAAAAGATTTAGATACGCCTACAACATATTTATAATTAGAACGCAATAGATTCCACTTGCTCATATCCATATTAGAAAATCGAGGATTATATTCAATAGAACCATCTTTGAGCAAGAAATTATCATCGTCTAAAAGATTATTCTCACAAAGATTGTTTACTACTATTTGTTCCTCATCAGTCATCTCATTTTGAATTTTTGCGACAGCTCTACTTAGATATTTATTCTTGCCCAATTCTTCTATAAAGCCATCGGTCTCATACAAAAACAAATCATGTAGTTGTATATTATGCTCTGCAAGAAATGGAAATGACGACAAATGAGAATTTACATTTTCACAATACAACTTACAAAAATTATTATTGTTGTTTTCATCATCAATATCAAAATCAGTTGGCATCGATAGTACTATACGATGATGCAGCAAATAAGGTTTGAATGTTTCACGATCCTTTCTTTCACAACATCCAACAATAATTTGGCCAGCAACTATAGGCTCAGTAGTTATTTAGTGTGGGTAGGCGTAAAGTTTAGCAATGCGATAGAGGA
>ENA-ORRE01000222-ORRE01000222.1-human-gut-metagenome-genome-assembly--contig:-NODE-222-length-45982-cov-37.828685_pt1 | contig 45982 bp, 34 predicted proteins | sample MGYA00242171_ERZ509126 | MGnify/ENA primary metagenome ERZ509126 (study PRJEB26280, sample SAMEA2338648) | human gut metagenome | biome: human gut; feature: human-associated habitat; material: faeces... | reverse complement strand
GGAATGTCGTGGAAGTTCAATTCGTTGTCCTCAGTCTGACCTCCCGGCTGCTACAGGTACCATCTACCTGCCTTACAGCGCCGGTTCTTCTCCTGACTACATTCCTACACAGACTTTGGTCGACCTGTTCTCTGACAACGACTACAGAAAGCCTGTTTACTTCACAAATGTGGACATCGTGACTTCTACGGGTGGCGTAGGTACGGTTCTCGCGCTCAACAAGTATATGGACAAGGGCGTACTCTATCAGGCTACAGGCTATAACGAAAGCGCACGCTTCTGTATCGAGCCGAGAGTGTTCCGTATTGCTGAAATGTATCTTATCGCGGCAGAGGCTTATGCCCAGACCGGCGACCTCGCAAGTGCAGGCGCTTATCTGAACTACTTGCAGCAACGCCGTATCGAAGGTTTCGCAAAACGTACTTACAGCGACCTCGACACCTTTATGGCTGAGCTTATGAAGGAACGCCAGCGTGAGCTGCTGGCCGAAGGAAGCCGTCTGTTCGACATCAAACGCTGGCACATAGCCATGAATCGTGGCGAGGCTCAACAGCGCGACCTCTGTCTCCTTCCGGGTTCTGGAACTACCGATATGTCTGTTCCGGCTGACGACAACCGCCTGACATGGCCTATTCCGAAGCATGAGATGGATGTCAATCCGAACATGAAGCAGAACCCTGGTTATTAATGTGACAAATAAGAATAATCGAATAAAAAGATATGAATATGAGATATTTGAAATTATTCATGCTCCTGGCAATGTCGACAGCTTTTGTGGCATGCTCTGACGATGAAGAAAGTTACAACTCCAATGATGTGACTGTGGGCTTTACGGCTACAGAATATTCCATCAGAGAGAACGCGTCGATTGTGGATATACCTATTAATATTGTGGGAAAGATTAACGGCGATGTGACTCTGACGGTCACCGCTGAGGAATACGGTGACAATCCGGCTAAGGAATATCAGAATGGCGAGAACGTGGGAAACTATGTTATCACCGACAAGACACTTAGAGTGGCTGCCGACAATAATGACTCGAGAACTGTGAACGTGCAGGTCGCTCCGATTGACGACGACGAGATGTCAGGCAACCGTACATTCAAGCTCACCATCGCGGCTGTGAACGGCGCGCAGGTGGTAGAGGCTAACAAGACGATGATTGTTACATTGATTGACAATGAGGCGGCGCTCTACGAACGTTTCGCCGGAAGATGGCATCTCACTGGTATCATTGGTAACGGCGAAGCTGAAGAGACTTATACTGCCGATGTTGTGCTGAGCGGTACGACCGATACGAGCAAGCCTGAGTATGATAACATCTATACTGTTTCTTCGAAGGGTATGTTCAACGTAGGTATATCTCTTGACTGCAATTTCAGGTTCAGATATTCATTTGATGAGGCAAGCAAATCCGGAACAATCGGTTTCATCTGCGGTGATCTTGTAGCGTCTTACTATGATTACGAATGGATATTCCTGACTGATGACGGAGTGAATCTCACGACTGACGACGTCACTGCACCGTGGGTTCTTGGCGAAGACAACTCGCTTCCGACGGAAATAGTATTCCCTGAAGGGGCTACAATCTATTTGTATCAGCCCGGCGCAGGATACTGGCGTTATCTTACAAATATGAAACTTACACGATGATAGTTCATAAAGACTATATAATGAAATGACGAGAAACAGGTTGGCAGGCTTTAAAATAGTCGTGTCAACCTGATTTCTGTTTCTGCATTAATAGGGACAGGAAGATTTGATGGATGATTTTTATGATTGCGAAATAAAAAATATAAAGGTATGAAAAAGATTTTTATCTCTCTGTTTTTAGTTGCACTTGCAACAAACGTAACACTTGCAAAGCAAAGGACTTTGGCAGAAATGAAGTCCGAAGCAGTGAAAGTTATAACATCATCGGACACGAACGCGCCGCTGAAAGCGAAAGCCTTGCAGGGTGTGAAGGTCCTGCATAGTGAGACACAATTGTCGCTGGTAGGTTTCGAGAATGGTGCGTTTGCCGTTATCGCCAATGACGATGCGTTCCAGCCCGTTCTGGGATATACCACAGGCCGCGCCGGTGCAGAACACGCTCCGGGGTTCGTATGGTGGTTGGAGACGATGAACAAATCTTTGGAAGACCAGATGGCCGAAGGCAAGGCACAGGCAAAGGTTCAGCGCGCATCGGATGTGAAGGCAGCCGTCGCTCCGCTGATAAAGACAAAATGGGGACAGGGCGCACCCTACAACAATATGTGTCCGGAATATACAGTAGGAGGAACAACAAGAAGATATGTCACAGGCTGTGTGGCAACGTCAATGGCGCAGGTCATGAATTATCACGGTTATCCGACAAAGGGTACCGGCAGCACAAGCTACAGATATACTCCGCAAGGCGGGGCGACTCTGACATTGAGGGCGAATTTCGGAACGACGTCCTATGACTGGGCGAATATGGTGGATGATTATTCCAAAGGAGGATATACGACCGCTCAGGCTGAAGCTGTGGCAACACTGATGTCGCACTGCGGCATAGCGGTACACATGAATTACAACGCAAGCGGAAGTGGAGCGATGTCGCACGTTGCTTGCAGAGCGTTGAAGAAGTATTTCAATTACAGCGCCAAGATAGGCTGTCTGTATCGTGAATTCTTCCATGTGGACGAATGGATGAATATTATATACAAAGAGTTGAGCGACGGATGTCCGGTTATCTACGGTGGTAATTCGACAACCGGCGGCCACTCTTTCGTATTCGACGGATATGACGAGGATGGACTCGTGAGCGTGAACTGGGGATGGGAAGGTGTCGATGACGGCTATTTCGACATTGCCTCACTCAACGGTTACAACGATATACAGGATATGGTTATTGTGCGTCTGCCCGATGACGACCGCATGACGCAGGACTATACTTATCTTTGGGCATCACAGAGTCAGTTCTATGTGACGCAGAGTGGCAATACCCTGACAGTGAATGATGCTGCTCTTGTTTGTATGGAGACCACGGCTTTCCTTTCGCTTGAAGGCGATGAGGAGTTCCGTGGCAACGTGGCTTTTGTCGCGACGGACCTCTCTACCGGGAATCTTACGGTACTGGCTGCCGTAGTGGACAATACCGATGCATTCCAATATGGCCAGGGTGTGACCATCAACAATCTTAAAGCTGATATCAGTTCGCTTCCTGTAGGTGAGTACAGACTGTATTTCGCATCGAGAAGCGTTGAGGAGGCCGCGGCAGGCGAGAACTGGAATCCACTCAGAAGCAAGGAGGGAGTATCCAACAGCTATATTCTCACGGTGACAAGCAGCGGCGCAAGTCTGAAGCAGGAGGAATCTTCCGCATGGACAGGCATAGATAATGTCGAGGCCACTGAGGCTAAGGCCGACGGTCGCGTTTATTCTATCGACGGCCGTTATGTCGGCAACAGCATCGAGAGTCTTGGCAAGGGCTTGTATATTGTCAACGGCCGTAAGGTGATGAAATAAGGTCTTGAGGTTATAAGGTCTTGAGGTTATGAGGTCTTGAGGTTATGAGGTCTTGAGGTTATGACCTGTAATGAATAAAATGATGTAACAATGAGAAAGTTATTATTGACAATATCATTTATGCTTGCCTGCACAGCTATTCATGCAGTGCCGGCAAAGCGCGGAATATGGCGGACGCTGTCGCTGGCCGACGGAAAGCAGGTGAAGGCGGAGTTGCGCGGTGATGAATATATGAGTTACTATCAGACCGCTACGGGCGAATGCTATATGTTGAACTCCGGGACTGGTTTTTATGAGCAGGTAAATGTTGACGCTATGCAGGAGATTTCCACCGCGAAGCGTGCCATGCAGAATGCTCGTAGAATGCAGCGTGTGGAAAGCCGCCGTGCCAAAGCGGCCGCACGTGTTGCAGGAACGAAAAAGGGACTTGTTGTCTTGGTTGAGTTCTCAGACACATATTTCTCATCGTCGGATGCGCAGTTGCTTTACAACGATATACTCAATGGCGAGAACTATAAGAACAGCGAACTGGGCTTTGTCGGCTCGGTGCGTGATTATTTTCGTGACCAAAGCAATGGGCAACTGCTTATAGACTTCGATGTTGTCGGCCCGGTGCGCTTGTCGAAGAACTATGCCTATTATGGAGAGAACACCGGTATTGGAGGACAGGATGCTCATCCCGATGAGATGGTGGCATCTGCTTGTGAAGCCGTTGCCGACCAGGTGGACTTTAACGATTATGATTGGGACGGCGACGGTGTTGCCGATCAGGTGTGTATCCTCTATGCCGGACGCGGAGAGGCTTCAGGCGGCGGAGCCAACAGTATCTGGCCACATGAGAGCGCTCTCACGAGGTATGGCAGGAACGTGGTTATTGACGGTGTGAAGGTAGACACCTACGCTTGCAGCTGCGAGCTGGGCGAGAAAGGTACTATCGACGGTATCGGCACTTTCTGTCATGAGTTCAGCCACTGTCTTGGCATCCCGGATGTGTACGACACGGGCAGTCTTGGCAACTACGGTATGTACCGTTGGGACATCATGAGCTATGGCAACTACAACGGTGGCAGTTTCGTGCCATCGGCATACACAAGCTATGAGCGTTGGCTTGCGGGCTGGCTCGAGCCGGTGGAGCTGACAGAGGACACAGACATCAGTGATATGAAGGCGTTGGAGGACGGCGGACACGCGTACATTATATATAATGATGGCAACAGGAACGAGTACTATCTGTTGGAGAACCGCCAGAAGACGGGCTGGGATGCCGCTCAGCCCGGTGACGGTCTGCTCATAATCCACGTTGACTATGACGCTACGGTATGGAAGAACAATACCGTGAATACCCAACGAGACCATCAACGCCTTACGCCAATCGCAGCCGACAACTCATACGAGGCTTATGATGACGATTGTGCGGGCGATGCGTTCCCGTATAATGGCAACAACAGTCTGACTAAAGAGACCGTTCCTGCGGCAGTCTTGTTCAACAAGAACACCGATGGCTCATATAACATGAACAAGTCGGTAACGGATATTACAGAAAATGCCGACGGAACGATATCATTCTCGTTCAGGATAGACAATGATAAACCGCAGCCCGATGCAGCCGGCAACTGGTTCTACGAGTCGTTCGACCAGTGTAACAGTAAGGGCGGCAATGACGGTGACTGGCGTAACAGGGGTACAGGCGGTACTGCCGAAGAGTTTGTAGGAGACAATAAGGGATGGACACTGACATCATATAACGCCCCGGCCTACAAATGTATGAAGACATCCGCACAGAGCATCACAGCCCCGATGATGTATTTCGACAATGGCTCGGAGTTCGTTTTCAAGGCAGCTCCATGCAATGGCGACAAGAAAGAGCTCACCCTGACCGCTGATGGTGCGACACTGTCGCAGTCATCGTTCACATTGGTGAATGGCGAGTGGACCGAATGCCGCGCAAAGCTTACAGGCGAGGGTTATGTTTCGCTGAAGTTCTCAACAGGCGGAGCGTTCTTCATCGACGAGCTGCGCATGATATGCGCCGATGTGGTATCGTCTATAGACGGAATTATCGTCGGTAACAATCCTACAGGCGACAACAGCGTATATGGCATCGACGGCCGCTATCTCGGCACCGACATCAACGCTTTGGGCAAGGGACTATACATCGTTGGCGGCAAGAAAGTTGTCAAGTAGTTTCCTGATTACGAATTTTAGATTATGAACTAAAAAAAAAGATATTATGAAGAAACAGATTTTTGCAATCGCATTCATGCTTATGTGCCTCGGCAGTGAGGCATTGGCACAGTTGCCGGCGGTGACACTGAAGGACATCAACGGCAAGACCGTGAGAACAGACACGTTGTCGAATAACGGCAAGCCGTTTATAATCGACTTCTTCGCCACATGGTGCAAGCCCTGCAACCGTGAGCTGAAAGCCATACACGAGGTATATCCCGACTGGCAGGAGGAGACCGGCGTTAAGCTCATCGCCGTGTCCATAGACCAGGCTCAGAACATCAATAAGGTAAAGCCTTTGGTTGACGAGCAGGGTTGGGAATACGAGGTTCTCCTTGATCCGAACAGTGATTTCAGACGTGCTCTCGGCATACAGATGATACCATACGTGATTATCGTCGACGGCAAGGGCAATATCGTATATAAGCACAATGGATATACCGATGGTGCTGAGAATGAACTGATAGAGAAAGTCAGAGAGTTGATAAAATAGGCTGATTGGGCTGATTAGGCCAATTAGACCAATTAGACTAATTAGACTAATTTGCCCAATTAGAAAAAAACAACATCATGAAAAGAAAATACATACTAATCACAGCACTCGTCGCTGTTGCGTCGGCACAGGCGCAGGTCGACCTGGGCAACGGCTATTCCCTCACAGGAAGTGTGCAGAGCGATATGCTTGCGCCCACCGGTAAGCAGGCCGATGGCTCAAACGAGGACTTCCGCACCAATACATACGCCGATGTGAGCCTGACGAGCAAGCATCTTGATTTGGGCGTAAGGATGGAGTACCTTGAGCATCCGCTTCCCGGCTTCGAGACCGACAAAGGCTTCAAGGGCTGGGGACTGGCTAACATCTATGCCAAGATGCACGCGAAGAACTTCGAGGTAACACTGGGTAATTACTACGAGCAGTTCGGATCGGGCTTCATTCTCCGCACATACGAGGAGCGCAGTCTCGGCATCGACAACTCGCTGCTTGGCGCACGTGTTGTGGCACGTCCGTTCAAAGGCGTGCAATTGAAGGCCCTCACCGGATATCAGCGCCACTATTGGAAATATAACGACGCCCTCGTCTCGGGTGCTGACGTCGAGCTTAGCCTTGACCAGTGGTTCCGCGGACTCTCCGACAAAGGCGCGAGCCTGACAGTTGGCGGCTCGTGGGTGAACAAGCATGGCGACGACAAGGCAGAAATACCCGCCGATGCCACCCACATCCTCAACTTCCCGAAGAACGTAAACGCGTATGACGTGCGCGCCAACTTCAACAAGGGCGGACTTAATATCCTTGCAGAATACGCGCAAAAAGACGCCGATCCATCGTTCAAGAACAACTACATCTACCGCAAAGGATATGTGGGAATGCTCTCGGCCTCATACTCAAAGAAAGGAATGTCGGTGCTGTTGCAGGCCAAGCGTTCCGACAACTTCACGTCGGTAAGCGACTGTACGGAGAGCGGCAGCGGCTCGGCCATCAACCACCTGCCCGCGTTCACCGAGGACCACACATACGCGCTGGCTGCCATCTATCCCTACAACACCAACAAGAACGGTGAGTGGGCTTATCAGGCACAGCTCGGTTACAACTTCAAGCGCCGCACGGCGATAGGCGGAAAGTATGGCATGAACGTCAAGGTGAACTTTTCCCACGTACACGCCATCGACATGACACCCAAAGGCAGTGCCGCACTTCCCAACCTCACTCCCGGCAGTTGGGGTACCGACGGCTACGGATCAGCGTTTTGGAAGTGGGGCGACGAGACCTTCTATCAGGATTTGAACGTGCAGATAGAACGCCGTATCACAAAGGGCTTCAAACTCAACCTTATGTACATGAACCAGTTCTACAACAAGACTGTCGTTGAGGGCGAGGGCGGAATGGTACACAGCAATATCTTCATCGCCGACGGACTCTTCAACCTCAGCCCCAAGACGAAGCTGCGTGTAGAGGGCCAGTACCTTACCACCGGCGAGGACGAGGGCGACTGGGCTTTCGCTTTGGCTGAACTGTCATTGGCACCTCACTGGATGTTCACGGCCTCTGATATGTACAACTGCGGTGAGACCAACGCTCACTACTGGCAGACATACGTGACATACAACATCAAGTCGCACCGCATACAGCTTGGCTGGGGACGCACCCGTGCAGGATATAACTGCTCAGGCGGCGTTTGCCGTTACATTCCGCAGACCAAAGGCTTCACATTGTCTTACAACTATAACTTCTAACGCGTCATGAGAAAGTTCTTATATACATATATAATAATAGGTGTGGCCATGCTCGTTGCCTCATGCAGCGACATGGACGACAACGAGCGTTTCACCTACGTGAAGCCCGCCCCGGTGGCGCGTTGCGTATTGCTCGAGGACTATACGGGCCAGCTTTGCATAAACTGCCCCAATGCCGCAGGCGTGATAGACCAGATACACGAGGTTTACGGAGACAACGTGATTGCCGTGGGAATACATGGCGGACGTCTGTCGCTGCCGAGCGAGCTTAGTGATTTGGGACTTGCAACCGCTGAGGGCGAGGAATACTACAACAATGCCGGTATGCCGTCGCAGCCTTCGGGCCGCATCAACCGCAAGGGCACTCCTTCTACGATAGACTCCTGGCAGTCGCTCGTGGCAACGGAGATAGAGAAGACCGCTCCCGTGTCATTGGCACTCGTTGCCGGTTACGATGCTGATTCACGCACTGTCAGCGTGTCTGTCGACGCTAAGGGCGTAGACGGGAATGTGAACGGAAAGCTCCAGCTTTGGATCATAGAGGACAATATCGTGGCTCCTCAGAACCAGCCTGATGGTTCCATGAAGATGGATTATATCCATAATCATGTGTTCCGCGGCAGCATAAACGGCACGTGGGGTGAGGACTTCACCATTGCCGAGGGAGCGGAGAAGAATATCACCGCCAACGCTGTGCTCAAAGCGAACTGGAAGCCGGAAGACTGCTCTATCGTTGCCTTTGTATATGACTCCACAGGAGTGTTGCAGGCAGCTAAGGTGTCGCTGGTCGTAAATGACGATGACAATGCGGGCGACAATGAGAATAATGAATAATAACAATAAAGAAATAATGCAATGAATACATTTAAGATTTTAGCAGTTGCCGTGGCTCTGACGTTCGGAGCTGTATCGGTAAACGCACAGAAAGACAAGACATTCAGTTTCATCGATGCCGCAGGTAATGAGGTGGCAGATGGAAGTACCGTGATATTCTATGCGGAACAAAAAAATAAGGTTGATAATATGCCGATGTTTGGTTATTCCATACAAGCAGACTTTGCATTGAAGGTAAAAAACAATACCAATGCGGTGGCCTCGGTAGCCCTCCATGTCGTAGCTCCGGAGAATCCTACACATGGTGAGGTACAGATTTGCTTCCCCGGAGAATGTGACAGCCATACTAAAGGCGAATTTACAACTAAAAGTGTGTCTATGACAGCTAATGAAGTCAAAGAATTACACTCCGAATGGATTTTCGGTACAGTTCTTCCGGGACAGACTGATAATATCGCATACGGTGCTGAGGATGTTTCAATTACACTTATGAATGGAAGCAAGGCCGGCCCGACAGTCAATATACATAGTGTCTATGCCGACCCTACGGGCATTACCGATATTGAGTCTGCCGACAACGCCACAGAGGTTGCGCGCTACGACCTGAACGGCAGAAAGCTGACTGCTCCGCAGAAGGGACTCAACATCATAAAGCTGTCTAACGGCAAGACCGTGAAAAAACTGATTAAATAACGTGAGTTTGATGGATTTCCGATAACAGTCATAATGCGTCTTGCGTTACGTGTTTATGTTATCAGGAAAAGATTTGAAAACTCATAGAACTCGCATTAAATAAAAACTTAAATATGAAATTATGAAAAAGATTTACTCACTCATTGCCATAGCATTGTTGTCGGCGACAACACTCATGGCACAGCCGGCATTGCCGTCGGGCATCAGCCCTGTTAAGGCACAGAGCGTGCAGAACGCACCGAATATCAAGACAACTGGCACGCTGCAACCGGTGAAGGCAGCAAGAAAAGCCGCTCCGTCGATAAACATCGGCATGAGAACTGCCGCGGAGCCGAAGGCCGAAGGCCTCGCCGCAAACCAGAAACTGGCCGGCGTATATACGACCGATTCATACAACCAAGACCCGACGCTTGCTTTGGGATATAATGTCGTAAACGCAGACCTGACGGTCCTGAGCTATGTAGATGCCGCCTTACTTCAGAAATATCAGGGAAGCAAGATTGTGGGAATGCGCTTCGCACTCTCAAATCCCGCCGAAGTACATAACGTGCAGATATGGAAAGTTCAAGATTCTAAAGCTGATAAATGGGTGACGGAGAACATCCGCATTATCGATCAGGAAAAGGAAAGCGGATGGCACACAGTGATGTTCAGCAATCCGGAGACGCTCAACCTTACAGGGCTTGACGCCATTATGATAGGATTTGACTATTTGCAGAAAAAAGAAGAAGAGAATGCCACCGAAGCCCAGCACGCGGCGGCCAATCCTCTTTCTTTCGTAATGGAAGGCAGCACCCTGTCATACACCTATATCTATAATGGAAGTACTGATGTGCTTGCCGAGTTTAATGATGCACTCTATTACGGCAACCTGAGTGTCCAGCTCATCCTTGAGAACGACAACTTCCTGGCTAATGACGTGCAGATGCTCGATATGGCTACTGTAAATAAAGACTGGTTCAAACCCGGTGAGACTATGAAATACAGGTATGCGATAAACAATTTCGGAACTCAGACCATAGGCAATGTTAGGATTGGTGTATATGTGGATGGTGAGCTGAACTCTGAGATACAAGCTGCTGGCGTTGACCAGACTGCGCAGATTTTTGATACTGAGCTTGTCCTTCCTGCCGACCTCACAGTCGGTCAGCATACTCTGACCATTTGGGCTCTTTACGCAGACGACGAGAAACTGACAATGAATACAGGTGACGACAGGCTTGATATGTATTTCTCTGTCTATAAGAATTCGTTACCGCGCCAGAAGAACCTCATGGAGCAGTTCACTGCACAGGAAGGAATTAACTGTCTCGAAGGCGAACACAACCTTAAATGCTTCGCCGAAACACGCGACGACCTCGCATGGGTGGCCATTCATGGAGACTTGTCTGACGGCAGAAGCGACCAGTTCACTAATTCTTTTGGCAACAGCATAATGAAGGAAGTGGGCTATCCTCGTTTCCCGTCCGTGGCATTCAACCGTACTTTTGTTAATGACGGTATGAATAACAATATAGCGATCGCTGATGTGTTCACGATTGAAGATACTCAGGAAATAAACAACTATTTCAATAACGTTGTCAGCTATACCAACGAAAAGGCTCCTTCGTTTGCTACGGTAGACATTATTGGCTCATATACAGGCAACAGGGTGAGTGCTACAATATCCGGAACCGGTGCCCATTTCAACAATGTATCTGGGGGCGATGATATATTGAAGGACTACAAGCTGACCGTATGCCTTACAGAGGATAAGGTCGTGGCAAAGCAGATACTTCCGAACGGCGCATATGAGGATAATTATATCCACAACAACGTGTTGCGCGATGTCTATACCGTCGATATGGATGACGACTTTGAATTGAAGTGGACTGACGGCAAGTATGCGTTGTCTTATTCTACACGTCTCGGTTCCGGCTGGAATGGTAACAACATGAATATTGTTGCGTTCATATCTCCTAAAGTCAACTCCACCAACCCCAACTATCAGGCACAGTGGGTTACCAATGCCAACTGTATAGCTTTCAAGGACCTTGCCATCGGTACAGGCATCAGCGGTGTCTGCAACAATGGCGAGCCTGTGGTAGAGGTTGCGCGCTACAATGCTGCCGGTCAGGTTATCTCTGCTCCGCAGAAAGGTCTCAACATCATCAAGATGAGTAACGGAGAGACCAGAAAGGTAATAATAAAATAGGATAGGGGAGAATAATATGGAATAGGAATGGATATGATGGGGCACGGGGCTGTGCCTGATGGCATGGCCGCCGTCCCGTCTTTCCAATACTATATAATGTATTATTTATTTTTTAATTTTTAAGTTTATGGAAAGAACAAAAACTTTACACAAGTACGTGGGGCACACGCTCCATGCGCTGATGTTGGCGTTGTTGTTCCTGTGGTGCGGTAATGCCTCCGCAGAAGTTACGGGAACGGGAACAAAGGAAGACCCTTACATCTTTGCAGATGATATAGAGGGCCTCGCCACAGCAGATGGCGTACAGTTTGCAGCGAAAGGTTACCGGTTGTATGCTGCATTTACACCTAAAGCAGATGGAATACTTGTAATTTCGTCTGTTTACAGTCAGTTCACCGACGACACCTTTACTACAGTAGGCGGAACTCAGCCGACATGGGACGGCAAGTATCCGCAGCAAGCTAAGCTGCAATGTACTGCCGGCACCACTTATTATGTAGGAGGCAGTATGCCGAGTTCAACTGTAACAATCAAGTACCTTGCCGAGGATGAGCCGCTGAAGCTCACCGCATATTCTCCTGAGGATGGCAGTACTTTCGATGTGATAAAGGGAACTGTTAATCTGGAATTCAACAAGAAAGTTTCGATAAGCGGTTGTCTTGTAACTTTCGGAAACCAGACTCTTAGTCCTGGTGTCATGGTTCAGAATGCCTATGCTTCTGTAGATGTGAAGAAGCAGATTATGGCAGCCTACAACAATGGCTCGCTGCATGAAGGTGATGATATCACGTTTACGTTCTCAGGAATCAAGGATGCAGAGACTAATGCTCTGCTTAACGGCAATGGAACATTTAATGTTACCTACAAGGCTTCTGCAAAGCCAATGTCGCTTGTTTCAAGCGTCAACACCCCGTCTGCCGGCATTCCTGTTACCGACTTCAAGTCATATTATATGAAGGGTGATGCCACATCTGTCGTAACGGTAACTTTCAGCGATGCCATAGGTTCTGTCGGTGGCGTGACACTCACATTCGGTAATATTGACGGTACGGGTGAGGACGATGCTCCGAGCCAGTATTACAGGGAGGATGTTTCTTACAAAATCGATGGCAATAACATTGTAATCGACTTTAAGGACAAGCTCCGCCGTTTCGCTGATATGCTCCCCGGTGTTGACCTCTCTACTATCGCACCACAGTTCCAGGACAGATTCAAGACAATGAACTTGTCGATAAACGGCGTTAAGGATGTCAACGGTAATCTGGCTTATTCTGAAGGACAAGGAACTTTAGGCTCATACGGTTTCGTCTATAATTTCAAGGAGATTGACTATTCTGTGGCAACCGAGTTGACAGTCGAAGGCATTAGCAACGCTTCAATTACTTCAGATACAAAGAATGTGGAACTCTGGTTGCAGGAGACCGGCGGCAAGGCTGTATTTACAGGCGTTAAGTTCGCATATAAGGAAAACGGTGAGGACAAGACAACTGTTGTTCCGTTTAGTTCTCTCACTGTAGCTGATGATAAATCGGATAAAGATGCTAAGATTTATACCATTCCGGTGCCTAATGTGGTAATGGATGAAGGTACTGTGACCGTATCGCTTGACGGTGTTGAGGCTCCTGACGGTGTTGAGCATAAAGAATATTCCGTAGATATCGCTTGTGTTGGCAGAACTGCTGCAACTTCTGAGTTTGCTGTAAATAGTGCAATATGGCACGGCGCGGACGGTGATGTCGATATGAAAACCGCTGCGATAGAGACATTTACTACCAAGTCAAAATCTACAATTGTACTTAACAAGGAAGTTGGCTATGTAACTTGGGAGCTTACTGAAATAAGCGGTGAGACCAGTACTCTGCTAAAGAGCAGTTATGTGGCAGAGAATTTAATAACTAAGTCTGCCGGCACCTCAACATTTGATATCACATGGCGTGGTGCTGCCGTTACATTGAAATCCGGTAAAGAATATGTATTTACAGTGAAGGCTTGGAATAATGCAACAGAGGCACAGGGACCTGGTCTTAACAATCCTACAGTCGGTACCACTTCATTCAGTATTACACCGGCTGGCAAGGCATACGTTTACAGTGACGTGGTTCTTCAGAGCCATATCGCTGATCCATATCTTCTCATGAACAGCGAGGAGACAACCTACACACTTGAGTTCAGCGGTCCTGCAACTGTCAAGAAGGTCATTCTGAACGAAGGTCAGGGTATGTCATCTGAATGTGAAGTTAAAGCTGTAGAGGGTTCAAATGACCAGACATGGATTGTTACTATACCTGCAAGCGCTCTCTCCGAGTCTCAGATTCTTATCAATGTGTTCGCAGAGGACAAGGAGCATCGCGCCATCAACAAGGCTTTGGACTATACTAATCCTACTGACGGTGGCGACAATGTATGGCTTCCTATCACATTAGAGGCAGAGTTCAACAAGCCTGCATTCACAGTAACTCCGGAAAGTGAGACCACTCTCGAGAAGATCGATGTCATCACGTTCTCATATAGCGGTGCTATCAACCCAAGCTACGCCATCAGCGATAAGATTAAGATTATGACCAATGGCGGCCGTACATTATTGTATGAGCTTGGCTTTGATGATGTAAAGCGTCCTGAGGGATATGAGGGAACAGACAAACTGTGTATCGTACTGGACAAACCGATCACAGACGCTGGCAACTACACCATCGATGTTCCGTCAGGATTCTTCAATCTCGGCGAGGAGTTTGAGGGAGCTTCAAGCAGAGCTACAACAATCTACTATGAGATCAAGGCTGCGGTTGATCCAAACGAATTAGTGCTTACAGCAGATCCTGCCGCTGGTGCAGTCGCAGAAATTCCCGCAACAATTCATCTGACGGGTAATTGTGACGTAGTTGATATTGCAGACTATAGCTTGAAACCGACTTTGGTTGATGATAAGAATGTATCTTATGGCGTTGATTATATGCTCAATATGGATGACTGGAATATTCAGAATATAGTCGACATAACTCTTAATGATGGCGCAATCACCGCTGATGGTACTTATACTCTTACTATTCCTGCCGGCTTAATTCAAAATTTCGATAATGGCAACACTAATGGGGAACTTGTGATTAAGTATGTCATCGGCACAAGTACAGGCATCGACAACATCGTTGCCAACGCTGGCGGTAAGGTTGACGTTTACACAATCAATGGCGTGAGCGTTCTCCGCAATGCAGATGCCGCAGCTGTTAAGGCTCTGAAGAAGGGACTTTACATCATCAACGGCAAGAAAGTCGTGATAATGTAAATCATGCAAAAGTGAGCTTCCCGAGTTTTGGGGATATTGCCCGCGGTAGAGAAATCTGCCGCGGGCAAACATCCTGAAAACTCAGGAATCCCACTTTTTTTGTTTTGACTCAGCGGCAGGTTATCGCTTGCTTGCCGTATGATATTTGCAATTCTAACTTAAATAATTATATGTATGAAAAAAGGAATCATTAAGAAAATGCTGTTCTGCCTCGTTGGGCTGTTGGCTTCTGCCAACGTGTCGGCGCAGGTGGCACCGCCGACATTGACGCCATACAACTTTATGGACCAGTCAATGATCAATGCCGTGTCAGACAACGGCAAATGGGCCGTATCCTACGGTACGGGATCGGCCGACGCTTCCACCTACACCAACACCCGCCGTATAAATATCGAGACAGGAGAGGTGGATGTTCTCGGACTTGAGAACGAGGGTACCACACCACTTACGTGCTCAGCCAATGACGTTACCAATGACGGTGTCGTTGTGGGCTCGTATAGAGGAAGGCCCGCAAAGTGGACCAAAGAAAAAGGCTGGGAGGCAATGGAAAGATGGTCAGGCTGGGAGTCCGGCCATATCAATTCCGTTACCCCCGACGGCAAGTATGCCGTAGGTGTAGTGCAGAACGAAGACTGGAGCGAGGAAGCAGTGCTCTACGACCTTGAGACCGGTGAAATGCTCGACACTCCGGGACTTCCCACCAAGGGAAGCAGCACAAGCACAGCAGATGATATGCTGGCCGAGAACTGGAAGCAGAGACGGTTTAACGAGATTTCTGCCGACGGACGTTACATCACCGGTATCATCGACTTCTCTTACACATGGAACACGCTCGGATTCATTTACGACCGTGAGACCGCAACCTTCAGCAAGCCCGGCTTCGATGCCGACGGCACACCGTGGATAGAGGGACTCGTATCAGTTACAGAAGGCTCGTTCAGCCCTAACGGCAAATGGTATGGCGGTACGGCATACGTGGCAAAGTCAATGGGCAACGAATACTCTGTGCCGTTCCGCTATAATATGGAGACAAAGGAGTATCAGCTCTATGAAGGAGCCGAGTCGCAGAAATATAGCTGTATCAGGATGGACGACAACGGAGTGATGTACGGTTCCGTTACATATACCGGACCTATACGCTCGCTCTATGCGCTCGTCGACAACTTCTGGTATCCTATCGACGACCTGCTGAAGCTACGCTACGGCATCGACTTCTACGGCAAGACAGGTTTCGACTATACCGGTACGTGTTCGGGCGTGTCGGGCGACGGCAAGGTGCTCGCCTCATTCCCCGACCCGTATACCAGCTACACGCTGAAGATGAACGAGTCGATAGCCGACGCCGCACGCAACGTCGATCTGCTGTCTATCTACAAGACCACACCTTCCGACGGCTCGTCTGTGACAAACATCAAGAACGTTGAAGTGGCATTCAACTATGAAGTGGATGTCATTGGCGAAAAGACAGATGTCAAGTTCACCGATAAGAACGGCAATTCTTTTTCGTCTGTGGTGAAGTTTGAGGTTAATTCCACGAACAAGAAGGTCGTTACTGTGGGCTTACGTACCAAGGCGTTGACGGTAGGCGAGACATATACCCTCACCATTCCGGCAGGAACAATATCCCTGAAAGGCAACAAGACCCGCACCAACAGCGAGATAGTAGTGCATATCACAGGCAGGGGGGCTGCTCCGGTGGAGATGGTTTCGGCCACACCCGCCGACGGCACCGCGATGACACACATCGACGTGAGCACCAATCCGGTACTCATCACCTATAACACCGACGTGAAACTGGGTGAGAATGTCAAGGCACAGCTCTATCGTGAGGGTGATGATACACCTATGGCAGAACTTACTCTCGCCACATCGAGCAACGCCGAGCAGTCGAAGATGGTGATGGCCTATCCCGCTTCGATACAGTATCTCTACTTGGGAAGCAACTACAAGCTGGTGATACCGAAAGGAGCCGTTACCGATGTCAACGGCGACAACCCCTGTGCCGAGCACGTATTGAACTACGAGGGAAAATACGAGCGCGTGATTGTCAGCGACGACAACACCCTGTATAGCGAAGATTTCAATACCGGCGTGGCAAATATGCTGTTGCGCGACGGCGACGGCAATACCCCTAACGAGGAGATGCAGGGCTATGACTTCCTTGAGGGATCCGACTCATACGCCTGGGTTCCGGTACGCGACGATGGCAGCGACGACTTCGCGGCCGCTTCCACATCGGCTTACGACCCCGCTGGCAAGTCGGACGACTGGATGGTCACTCCGCAGATTTTCATCCCGGAAGACACCAAGTGCATACTTGGGTTCGACGCGCAGGGATTCCGCAACAGCAAGACCGACAAACTGAAGGTGATTGTTTATGCCGATGATGAGGTCTACAACTATCTCAATGCCGACCTTTGCGCGAAGATGCGCACGCAGGGCAAGGTCGTAATGGACGAGCAGGTACTGCCGGGAGAGAGCGAGGGCAACCTTGCCGGCGACTGGAAGCACTATACATTCGAACTCGACGAGTTCATGGGCAAGAACATCTACGTGGCGTTCGTAAACGAGAACGAAGACCAGAGCCTCGTGATAGTCGACAATATCCTCGTGGAGCGTTACACTCCGTTCCTCACGGCTCTCATGTCGGAGACCACCGTCGTGGCACAGAACGAGATGACCGTGAAGGGACGCGTCATAGCAAATGTTCCCGACGCTACATTCACGGATGTCACCGTCAAGCTGCTCGATGCCGACAAGAATGTCGTAGATCAGGTTACGGGAAGCGGACTCTCACTCACTAAGGGCGACAAGTTCGACTTCACCTTCGACAAGCCTCTGCCTCTTACCGTCGGCAAGGAGAACAAGTTCTACTTCGACGTGACAATGGGCGAGAACAACAGCGAGGCGGCGTTCACCGTCAAGGACCTCGCCTTCCAGCCAACAAAGCGCGTTGTCATCGAGGAGATGACCGGTATGGGCTGCGGCAACTGCCCGCTCGGACACTATGCTTGGGACAAGATTTCCGGCACGTATGGCGACAAGGTGATAATGGCGGCATATCATGTATATACCGGCGACATCTACGAGAGCGGTATGTCGAGCTATGTAAACAGCTTCCTCGGACTTTCCGGCGCTCCGTCGGCAAAGATAAACCGCGGCAGCATCGCTTCTTCGCCGATGGTTTCTTCGATTACCGACGGCAAGACCACTTACTCGCTCAACTCTCCTAACGCAACGTGCTGGCTCGACCTCGTAAGTGCCGAGATGGGTACGGATGCCGATGCCGACCTCTCTGTTACGGCTACCGTGGCCGACGGAAAGGTCAGTGTGCCGTTCTCAACCAAGTTCGCCATTGATATGGAGAAGCAGAATGTCGGTCTGTTCCTCATCATTACCGAGGACAACCTTTTCGGCTATCAGGACAACTACTTCTCGGAGTTGGAACCAGGCAGTGGCCTCGAAGACTGGTGTTCTGGCGGAAAATACGGCCAGAGCCAGATACTTCCGTTCATGCAGAACCATGTGGTACGCGCACAGGTAGGCACCTACAACGGCGCGTCGGGCTATATCCCGGCCGACATCACAGCAGGCGAGGAATATACAGGTACTGTAACGTTCAATGTTCCTACGGTGAACGACATCAACAACTGCAATGTCGTATGTATGATGATCGACATCAACACCGGCCGTGTCATCAACGTTGCCGAGGCCAAGATAACCGATCCAACCGGCATCAGCGGCATCAATGCCGATGGCGAAGGTGCTGAGGAGGTGGCACGCTACAATGCCGCAGGCCAGATGATTACAGGTCCGCAGAAGGGCTTGAACATCATCAAGTATGCCGACGGCACAACACGTAAGGTCGTTGTTAAATAACACTCTTTTACTATCTGACATCATCCCCGGCAGGCGTTTCCTGTCGGGGATTTTTTTTGCACGGCAGTACTGCGGCGCAATACTGGAGTAATCCGGCCGTAGTACAGGAGTATTCCGGCCGTAGTACTGGAGTAATTCGGGCTCAAATACTCGAGTATTCCGGGCTGAGTACTGGAGTATTTTGGGCTAAGTACTGGCATGGTGCCGTTAGATTTTTGATTAAACTTTTTGTTCTATCATTAATTTATATTATTTTTGCAGTCTAAAGGAGGGGGTACGTACCTACTTCAAAGGATTTATTACTCATTTGGGAAGAAAAGAAGACGATTGCAGAAGACTGTACAAGACGCAAGTCGGTATGTTCTCATCCATGTCGCTTTCGGGGTGTTCCGTCAACGGGCTGCCATTCCGGGATGAGTGTTTCGGCGTTTTATTACTGCGGCGTGCAGGAGGATAATTCTAACATTAAATAATTTAATTTCAATCATTTATGTGGTTAATCAATTCATCTATCGGTAGGAAAGTAGTAATGTCTGTAACCGGCATTGCGCTTATCCTGTTCTTGACATTCCACTGTTGCATGAATGTGGCGGCTCTCTTCTCTGCGGAGGCTTACAACATGATTTGCGAGCTGTTGGGTGCAAACTGGTATGCCGTCGCTGCCACCTTAGGCTTGGCAGCGCTGGCGGTCATTCACATTGTCTACGCCTTCATCCTTACGGCGCAGAACCGCAATGCGCGCGGTAGCGAGCGTTATGCCGTTACGGACAAGCCGGCGAAGGTTGAGTGGGCATCGCAGAATATGCTCGTGCTGGGACTGATAGTAGTGCTGGGCTTGGCTCTCCACTTCTTCAACTTCTGGTGGAACATGATGGCTGCCGAACTGTTCCATTTCGCTGACCCGTTAGGCGATCCTGCCAACGGTTTCGGCTACATTCAGGAGACATTCAGTTGTCCGGTCTATGTAGTCCTCTACATCATTTGGCTGGCTGCTCTGTGGTTCCACCTCTCTCATGGCTTCTGGAGCGCCATGCACACTCTTGGCTGGAACGGCAAGACTTGGTTCTGCCGTTGGAAGACCATCGGTCTGGTTTACACAACCCTGCTGATGCTGGGCTTCCTCGTTGTTGTGCTGGCTTTCGCTTTCGGCATTGCTCCGAGTTTGTGCGGACAGTGCTGCTAATTCAAAATTCATAATTCAAAATTCATAATTAAGAATATGACTAAGACATTAAATTCCAGAATACCGGAAGGACCGGTGGCTGAGAAATGGACCAATTATAAAGCTCACCAGCGTTTGGTGAACCCAAAGAACAAGTTGAAGCTGGATGTTATCGTCGTGGGTACGGGTCTCGCCGGTGCGAGTGCCGCTGCCAGTCTCGGCGAGATGGGCTTCAATGTGCTGAACTTCTGCATTCAGGACTCTCCGCGCCGCGCCCACTCTATCGCTGCGCAGGGTGGTATCAACGCAGCCAAGAACTATCAGAACGACGGCGACTCTGTTTATCGTCTGTTCTACGACACTGTGAAGGGTGGCGACTATCGCGCCCGTGAGGCAAACGTCTACCGCCTTGCCGAGGTGTCGAACAATATCATCGACCAGTGTGTGGCGCAGGGTGTGCCTTTCGCACGTGAGTATGGCGGTATGCTCGCAAACCGTTCTTTCGGTGGCGCGCAGGTTTCTCGTACCTTCTATGCTAAGGGACAGACTGGCCAGCAGCTTCTGCTCGGCGCTTACTCTTCATTGAGCGCACAGGTTCATGCGGGCAAGGTTAAGCTCTTCACACGTTACGAGATGGAGGATGTTGTAATCGTTGACGGCCGCGCACGCGGTATTATCGCAAAGAATCTCGTGAGCGGCAAGCTGGAGCGCTTCTCTGCCAATGCTGTCGTAATCGCTACGGGTGGTTACGGAAACGCTTACTTCCTCTCTACCAACGCTATGGGATGTAACTGTACGGCTGCCGTTCAGTGCTACCGTAAGGGTGCTTACTTCGCTAACCCGTCATACGTTCAGATTCACCCGACTTGTATTCCGGTTCACGGCGACAAGCAGTCTAAGCTGACTCTGATGTCTGAGTCGCTGCGTAACGACGGCCGTATCTGGGTGCCGAAGAAGATTGAGGACGCAAAGAAATTGCAGAAGGGCGAAATCAAGGGAAGCGATATTCCTGAGGAAGACCGCGACTACTACTTGGAGCGCCGCTATCCGGCATTCGGAAACCTCGTGCCTCGTGACGTGGCTTCGCGTGCGGCTAAGGAGCGTTGCGACCACGGCTTCGGCGTGAACAACACCGGTCTGGCTGTGTTCCTCGACTTCTCCGAGTCTATCAACCGTCTCGGAATCGATCAGATTATGCAGCGTTACGGCAACCTCTTCGATATGTATGAGGAGATTACCGACGTGAATCCGGGTGAGCTGGCCAACGAAATCAACGGCGTGAAGTACTACAACCCGATGATGATATTCCCGGCCGTACACTATACGATGGGTGGTATTTGGGTTGACTACGAGCTTCAGACAACCATTCCGGGTCTGTTTGCCATCGGCGAGTGCAACTTCTCTGACCACGGTGCCAACCGTCTCGGTGCGTCTGCGCTCATGCAGGGTCTGGCCGACGGCTACTTCGTGTTGCCATACACAATCCAGAACTACCTCGCAGACCAGAGCATCTGGCCGCGTCTGTCTACCGACCTGCCTGAGTTCGAGGAGGCTGAGAAGGCTGTTGAGGCTGAAATCGACCGTCTGATGAACATCAAGGGTAAGCGTTCTGTAGACTCTATCCACAAGGAACTGGGTCATATCATGTGGGAGCACGTAGGTATGGGACGTAACAAGAAGGGTCTTGAGGAAGGTCTCGAGCTGCTGAAGAAGCTCCGCAAGGAGTTCAACACCAACCTCTTCATACCAGGAGAGAAGGATGGTTTGAACATCGAGCTTGACAAGGCTATCCACCTCCGCGACTTCATCATCATGGGTGAGCTTGTGGCTTACGACGCTTTACAGCGTGAGGAGAGCTGCGGTGGCCACTTCCGTGAGGAGCATCAGACCGAAGAGGGCGAGGCCAAGCGTGACGACGAGAACTTCTTCTACGTTGGCTGCTGGGAGTATCAGGGTGCCGACGACAAGGCTCCGGAGCTCATCAAGGAACCGCTCGAGTATGAGGCAATTAAAGTACAGACACGTAATTATAAGAATTAATTAAGGTTATGAGGTCGTAAGGTTATGAGGTTATAAGGTGATAAATGCTTTAAAATATGGGACCATATAAGAATCTAACTGTTTGGCAGAAGTCTATGTTACTTGCAAAGGAGATTTACACAGTGACAGCTTCTTACCCACAAAGTGAGGTCTATGGTCTCGTGAGCCAAATGCGCAGATGTGTAGTATCGATACCATCTAATATTGCAGAAGGATATGGCAGAGGCAGTAACCGTGACTTGGTACATTTTCTATACATATCTTTAGGCTCGTCCAATGAATTGGAGACTCAGTTACTGTTGTCTCAGGAGTTCGGATATATTTCAGATGCAAAAGCAGATGTACTTATAACGCTTAATGGCGAAGTAAACAAAATGCTTTCATCATTGATTTATAAGAGAACTCTTTCTGTAAAAAGTAATTTCATCCCAGGACCTGAAATAATTAGGGAATGTAGTGATTTCACCTCAAAACCTGAAACCTCGAAACCATAAAACCTAAAATATCATGGCAAGAAATATTTCATTCACATTAAAGTATTGGAAGCAGAACGGTCCGAGAGAGAAGGGCCACTTCGATACACACGAGATGAAGAACATACCGGACGATACGTCTTTCCTTGAGATGCTTGACATCCTCAACGAGGAACTCATCGAGGCTGGACAGGAACCGTTCGTGTTCGACCATGACTGCCGCGAGGGTATCTGCGGTATGTGTTCGCTCTATATCAACGGTACGCCGCATGGAAAGACTGAGCGCGGAGCTACAACCTGTCAGCTCTATATGCGCCACTTCAACGACGGCGACGTTATTACCGTTGAGCCGTGGCGTTCGGCCGGTTTCCCGGTAATCAAGGACTGTATGGTTGACCGCGGCGCGTTCGACAAGATTATCCAGGCCGGCGGCTACACCTCTATCCGCACAGGACAGGCTCAGGACGCCAACGCCATCCTCATACCGAAAGAGGATGCCGACGAGGCTATGGACTGCGCAACCTGCATCGGTTGCGGCGCGTGCGTGGCAGCCTGCAAGAACGGCTCAGCTATGCTGTTCGTAAGTTCTAAGGTAAGTCAGCTCGCATTGCTTCCGCAAGGCCGTCCCGAGGCAGCTAAGCGCGCTAAGGCAATGGTCATGAAGATGGAGGAGCTTGGCTTCGGCAACTGCACCAACACACGTGCTTGCGAGGCTGTTTGTCCTAAGAACGAGTCCATCGCCAACATCGCCCGCTTGAACCGTGAGTTCATCAAGGCAAAACTGGCAGACTGATATTATCGCGATAATTGTATTATCCCCCGATGACATTGCGCATCGGGGGATTTTTTTATGGTAAAAAATCAAGTGTGGATATTATTACAGGGTCGCAGAGCACTTCTTTCAGCATCTTTACTATTCCGAGTCTACAACGCCGATTTTAACTTCTGGATATTTGCCGGGGATGCCGGCGCCGTGAATTGGAAATACGGAAGTTACAACACAAAAGAGAAGACTTGTGCCGTTGTCGGATGGAGCGGCACTCAGCCATCATCGGGTAAGCTCACAATTCCCTCACAAGCGACCAAAGATGGGGTGGCATATACCGTAACCGCCGTATCCGCAAACGCCCTTAACGGCTTTACGGATGTAACCCAAATCACTATTCCTGCATCTATAACAAAGCTCGCCGGCAACGATGAAACCGGCAATTCTCGCGTTGATATTGAGAATTTCGACAACTATTCCCCTATGGAACATTATGAAACTGCCAATGCGAGATATTATGTTCCTGGCAAAGTACATAAAAAAAGATGCCATTGCAGCCTTTTAATGTGGTAATTACGACATTAAAAGGCCTTTTTTGTGTCCGATTCCACATATTTTGCCTAAATTTGCGGTATGACAACAGACGAGTTTATAAGTACTTACAGAGAGGAGGATGTGCGCCGGTTGGCTTTGCAGGCTGCTAAATTTCCCGATGTCGATATGCCTTTTGCGCTCGACCAGATAGCCGGTTGGCAGGCAGCAAGGCGCAAATTGCCGTCTTGGGCAGCCGTGGATGGACTTGTTTATCCGCCGCATATCTCTATGGAACAGTGTTCGAGCGAGGCAACGGCGAGGTATAAGAGGAGTGAAGAGGGAAGATGGAAGAACGAAGAATCCAATACCCTTGAGGGTATGGACAAGGGACTAAAAGAGAACGCAGTATTTGATTCTTCGTTCTTCCATCTTCCCTCTTCACTCCTCATAGACCTTACCGGCGGCTTCGGCGTTGATTTCTCTTTCCTCTCGCATGGCTTTTCGCGTGCTGTGTATGTGGAACGTCAGCCCCATCTATGCGATGTGGCGCGCAAGAACTTTGCCCTGTTGGGCCTCGATAATGCCGAAGTGGTGTGTGGCGACGGCGTGGAATATCTGCAAATCATTGACCATGCCGCGATGATTTACCTCGACCCGGCGCGCCGCGACAGTCACGGAGGCCGCACATACGCTATCAGCGACTGCACGCCCGATGTCCTCTCCCTTCTCCCCACGCTGCTTTCTAAGGCCGATCGTGTGATGGTAAAGCTCTCACCTATGCTCGACTGGCACGAGACCGTGCGCTCGCTGAATGCCGTCTGTCCCGACTGCGTTGCGGAGGTGCATATCGTTTCGGTGTGCAATGAGTGTAAGGAAATGCTCGTGGTGATGACCAAACACACCCATGCGCCGCTGACGGTGCACTGCGCGAATTTAAGTGGAGAGGGAAGAGTGAAGAACGAAGAAACAAATACTGCGTTCTCCTTCTGTCCTTTGTCCAATCCCTCAAAGGTATTGGATTCTTCCCTCTTCCCTCTTCCCTCTTCACTCCCCTTTGATTCTTCGTTCTTCCCTCTTCCCTCTTCACTTTCTTTATACGAACCCAACGCCTCGATAATGAAAGCAGGCTGTTTTTCCCAGTTGTGTGAACGCTATGGAGTGCGTGCTGTGGGGCGCAACAGCCATCTGTTCGTTTCTGATGAGGCTGTGGATGACTTCCCCGGCCGCCGCTTCCGCATTCTCGCCACATCGTCGATGAACAAAAAAGAAATAAAAAAGGCACTGTCGGGAATCGACAGTGCCAATATTACGGTGAGGAATTTTCCTCTCAGCGTGGCCGAGCTGCGCAAGCGGTTAAAGCTCAAAGACGGCGGCGACACATATATCTTCGCGACTACCGTGGGGACAGACAAACGCCTGCTTATTATCTGTAAAAAGGCGTAAGCGGCCTTTTACATCAGCGCAAGGATATCCTCCGCTATCTGCCCGTCCGTCAGTCGGTTGTCCTCCATCAGTTTGTTTGCGTCGTAACGGTCGTAGAGAGCCTTCTTCACGCCACAGCAGAGAACCTTCATCGAGGTCGGTCCGTAGAAGCGAGCGATGCGTTCGCCGAAACCGCCGTCCACACATCCATCCTCAATCGTAGCCACAACGCGGTGCGAAGCCTTCAGTTCTTCGAGCATCTCCTCATCAATGCCCGACAGATAGCGCGGGTTTATCAGCGTAGCATTGATGCCCTTAGACTTCAGAATCTCAGCCACCTGCTCGCCCTTGCGGTAGAAATCGCCTGCCGCGATGATGGCAACGTCCTTGCCCTCACGTGTTTTCAGAAACTTGTTCAGCTCACTGTAATCCGTATCGTATGCCATATCGCTGTGGCACACGCCCCATTCCGGTACGCGGATAGCCACCGAATACTGTTCCTGACGTATTGCCCAACGTTCCATTGCGATAAGTTCCTCGTAGGTTGTCGGCGCAAGATAGACGAGATTTGGTATATGACTGAGCATTGGAATGTCGAAGAAGCAGATATGCGTGAAGTCGTTCATTCCGAAAATCGACGCTCCGATGACGTTGACGACCGCCGGATTGCCGTTCACGCAGAGGTCCTGCGCCAGTTGGTCGTAGGTGCGCTGTATGAATGTCGCGTATGTGCTGAACACCGGACGCACGCCACCTTTTGCCATTCCCGAAGCCATAGCCACGGCCTGTTCCTCGGCGATGCCCACGTCGACAAACTGCTTTCCGGCTGCCTCGCGCTCTACCGGACCGAATCCTACGGCCTTCGGGACGCCCGCGGCTATGCACACTAATTTCTCGTCGCGCTTCATTTCCTCGCGCAGCCACTCTCCGAGCAACGCCGGCATATACTCGCCTGCGCCTCCTGTTGCCGCTTTTCCGCTTTCTATGTCGAACGGACCATGATAGTGCCAGTTCTCTTTGGCCTCCACAGCCGGCTCATATCCATGACCTTTTTCCGTATGGATATGCACCACCGTAGGCCGCGGCGTGTCCTTGACAGCGCTGAACGTCTCTATCAGCCGCTGAATGTCGTTGCCTTCCTCCAGGTAGACATACTCGAAACCGAGAGCCTTAAAGTAGTTCAGCTCCGCCTTTCCGCCCGTCTTGCGCAGCAGTTTCAGGTTGCCATACAGTCCGCCGTGGTTCTCGGCGATGCTCATCTCATTGTCGTTCACCACCACGATGATATTCGTACCCAGCTCCGCCGCAGTGTCGAGACCCTCGAAAGCCTCGCCGCCGCTCAGACTGCCGTCGCCTATTATCGCCACGACGTTCTCCTTGCCGCCCATTATGTCGCGAGCCTTTTGCAGTCCGCTTGCGAGCGAAACGGATGTAGACGTGTGTCCAATCTCGAAGTTATCGTAGACCGACGACTCTAACGGGCTGCTATATCCCGAAACTTCGGCAAAGCGGCTGCTGTCGGTGTAGCCGAATGCGCGTCCCGTCAGCATCTTGTGTGGGTAAATTTGGTGCGACACATCGAACACAAACTTGTCCTCGGGTGCGTTGAACACGTAGTTGAGAGCTATCGTTGCTTCGGTTATTCCGAGGTTCGGCCCCACGTGTCCGCCCTGTTGGCTCACGCGGTTCAGAATTCCTTTTCTTATCTCCTCGGCCAGTTCGCCGAGTTGTTCCACCGTAAAGGCCTTGATGTCTTGCGGTGTCTTGATTTTCTCTAAATACATATCGTAAAAATAAAGCCTTCTCTTGCTCCTTCGAAGGGGTAGGGCATTTACAGGTGAGAAGGAATGGTTACGCCCCCTGCCGGGCTTTCTTTCAATTTTGATGTTGCAAAATTAAACAATTATCATGATATAATTTGTATATGATTTACAGAAAAAATGCCCCGAAATACATAAAGATAGGAGGCCGGGGGACAGGAGTTCGGGAGTTCAGACAATACAGTTAAGGAATCATACCGAAGTTCTATATTTTAGTACAAGCGTCTTGTACCGTTTGTACAAAGGCTCTGTACAAAGAGTACAAAGGCCTTGTAGTAACAGTTATCTGACTTTTCCTTTGATGTCGTGGAGTTCTGTACAAAGAGTACAAAGGCCTTGTAGTAACAGTACAAAGCCCATGTACTTTTAGTACACAGGCGTTGTATTAAGTTTGTACTTATGTTTTTGTAGGTTGAAAGTTATGAGGGTGAGGTTTTAAGGTTATGAAATCGCTTCGCTTTTAGGTTATTATGTGAGGTTGCCAAATGGCAAATATCACCTTAAAAACCTGAAACCTAAGAGCGAAGCGACCTTAAAACTCACACATTACTGCGGATTAATCTCCTTTATCAGACGGTCGGCGTGTCCCCATTTGTCCATCATGTAGAGCACGTAACGGATGTCTACGCCGATGCAGCGGGCCAGATGATGGTCGAAGAGAATGTCGCTTGCCAAGCTGTCCCAGTTGCCGTCGAACGCAAGACCGATGAGACGCCCCTTGCCGTCGAACATAGGCGAACCGCTGTTACCGCCAGTGATGTCGTTGTTGGTGAGGAAGCAGAGCTGCATCTTGCCCGTTGTCTTGTCCTGATACTGACCGAAATCCTTCGCCGAAAGAAGCTCTTGCATTATCGGCTCAGCGATGTAATCGGCTATCTTGTCGCCCTTCTTCATCTTCTCTACGATGCTCTCGGCTGTCGTGTAGTAACCCGACGGACTGCCACCGAGCATGAATCCGCCCACCTGACCGTAGCTCAGACGCATCGTAAAGTTAGCGTCGGAGTAGTGGGGCAGGTCTTCCTCCATGCGCACACGAGCCGCACAGAGCTTCTTCTCCTGCGCGTCGATGCTGTCCTTAAGCGGCATCAGCACATCTCTCAGTTGCATATAAAGAGCCATCATGTCCATTCCGATAGCCACACCCGGGTCTTTCGCGTAGTTCTTGTCGTTGACGTAAATCTTCGCGCCCGGCTTCATCACCTTCGATTTCTTGTAGACATACTCCACATATTTGTTGTAGTCGCCTCCGAACTTGCCCTTTATCTCATTGTAGAAGTCGGGCAGATAAGCTGCCGGAACGTGCTCGGCATAGTTCTTCAGCATTGCCGCCGTCATCTCCTTGTCAAGCTCCATGTTCCACTTTTCGCTGTTGTCGTCGAACTCAACGTACTGCTTTTTCGGTTTCGCGCTGTCGCCCTTGACCTCCATTCCCTGATTCAGGCGGAACGAACGGCTAATGAGTTCGCTGGTGCGGAAGAACGATTCTGCGAAGTAGTTAGATGCTTTAAGAGGCTCGCCGGCCTTGTTGTAGAGTTTTTCCAGTTCGTCGAAGTCAACGAGATACTGCTTGTCGGTGATGGTGCTGTCCTTTGTCCACTGGCGGATGCGCGCCTCGTACTCCTGCTTCTGACGTATCAGGCCGATGCTGTCGATACACTTGTTCATACCCATCGAGTTCTTCCAGTAGTTTGCTGTCTGCGCATAGGCGTTCTCATACTGTATGCGCGCCTTCTCCGACGCGTCCATGTATTTCTTCATTATGGCCAGCTTGATGTCGCGAGCCTGCACACGTGTGGTGTTCTCTATATTCCGCATCACACCTATTCCGTATGAAGAGAGGTAGCGGTTTGTAGAGCCCGGGTAGCCGATGGTCATGGCGAAGTCGCCCTCTTTGTATCCCTGTAGCGACACCTCTGCCCATCGTTTCGGCTTGTAAGGCACGTTGTCTTTTGAGTAAGCTGCCGGTCCGTTGGTCTTAGGGTCGGCATAAATGCGGAAGACCGAGAAGTCGCAGGTCTGTCGCGGCCACATCCAGTTGTCGGTCTCGCCTCCGAACTTGCCCATCGACTTAGGCACGGTGAACACCAGACGCAGGTCGGTGAAGTCCTGATATGTCGTCGCATAGTATTTGTTGCCCTCGTAGAAAGGCTGTACCGTGATGTGAAGCGTCTTGTCGATGTTCTTTATAGAGTCGTTCAGCACACGCTCCAGCGAGTCGATACGTATTTCCGCAGCCTTGTTGTCGCAGTCCTTTGTGATTGCGTTCACACGTTCGGTGATGTCCTTCTGCTCTTTCATGAACGACACAAACATATTCTCATTGGGCAGCTCCTCGTCGTAGCTCTTCGCATAGAAGCCGTTGAGCATATAGTCATGCTCCACTGTTGAGTGCTTGTTGATGGCCCCGAAGCCACAATGGTGGTTGGTGAATACGAGTCCGTCGGGCGACACCACCACTCCCGAGCAGAACCCGCTGAAGTTCACGCACGCGTCTTTCAGTGGGTTGTCTCCATGATACAGGCCGTCGTAAGGCATCATGAAACCCTCCGCAACCATCTGTTTGTAGACTGCGGAATCCAAGTCATAGAGTGTCCACATACCCTCGTCGGCACTTGCCGAGAACGAGGAGAGCACTCCGGCGATAAATAAGAAAATCTTCTTCATATTATAATTGTTGTTTAATATTATCTTCTAAAGTATTTGCCCACTACCGGAAGACTTCCCAATGGAAAGTCTCTTTTCACGATAACGGCCGTAAAGAGGATTATAAGCACCGTGTTAAGGCTCAATGCCGCCCATGTCGCGAGGTTGCCGTTGGCGTAAGTCATGATGGCAAACAGCACGCCGGCGAACACGGTATAGAGGGCGATGTCGCGCAACGGGTACTTGATGGGATAGTATTTCTGACCCACGAAGTAGCTGATGACCATCGAAATGCCATACGCGGCGAATCCTGCCCAGGCGCAAGCCATATAACTGTAACGCGGAATGAGAGCCACATCGATGACAATCAGTATGACGCAGCCGATGCCGGAGAACCACGCTCCCCAGATGGTGCGGTCGGTCAGCTTATACCAGAACGACAGGTTGAAGAACACGCCGAACATTATCTCCGCCGCCATTACTATTGGAACGACCTTCAGTCCGGGCCAGTAGCTCGGGCCTATGATGTGGCGCAGCACGTCGATATAGCCCATCACGACGAGGAAGGCCAGCAGAGTGAAGATGATATAATACTTCATTGCGCTTGCGTAGGTCTGCCGGTTGTCGCTGTCCTTCGACTTTCCGAATACAAACGGCTCGTAGGCGAAGCGGAAAGCCTGCGTTATCATCACCATAATCATGGCTATCTTGATGCACGCTCCGTATATTCCGAGCTGCGCGCTTGCTTCCTGCGGCGTTCCGTCGTAGAGGTAGGGGAAGAGTATTTGAGACACGCATTGGTTCAACTGCCCCGCCATTCCCATCACAAAGATAGGCCAGGCGTAGCCCAGCATACGCATACACGCCTTGCGGTCGAAGCCTCCGGCGATGCCGCGCAGCTCCTTATAAAGCAGCAGAGTGGTGAAAACGGTGCAGAAGAAATTGATGTAGAACACCCAAGCCACGTCCAAGTGGAAGTCGGCGTCGTATATTCCGAACGGGTTTAGACGCATGGCCGGCAATATAATAAGGTATAGGATATTCAGGATAATGTTCATTCCGATGTTCGCAATCTTCAATGTGGCGAACTTAATCGGCCGGTGTTGGCAGCGCAGATAGTCAAAGAGGATGCACGAGAAGGCGTCGATGCCCACCGTGACAAACAGCACCCATACATATTCCGGGTGTTCGCCGTAGCCCATCAGGTCGGCAATGGGCTGCCGGAACAGCACCACGAGCGTGCAGAACAGCAGCGATGTGGCGCCCACCATGCGCAGGGTAGTGGAGTAGATGCGGTCGGGGTTCTCGCCTTCCTTGTTCATGAAGCGGAAGAACGTAGTCTCCATACCGTATGTTAGGATGATAATCAGCAGTGCGGTGTAGGCATACACGTTTGTTATCACGCCGTACTGACCGCCTTCTGCGGCGAATTTTGCAGTCTGTATCGGTACGAGCAGATAGTTCACGAAGCGTGCTACGATGCTGCTTAGTCCGTATATGGCAGTGTCTTTTGCGAGAGATTTCAAATTAGCCATTTCTCTTTTCTTTTTTATTTGATATTTTGCGTGTTACGCATTGCAAAGGTATAAATTAATTGGCGTACACACAAAAACAAGTTCCTTTTTATCTTTTTAATGTAGCAGATAACCGTATATTCGGCTTTTTACGATATATTTGCATTGGATAAGGAGACAGGAGACAGTAGTTCCGGAGTTCAGACAATAGCGATGTAGGGCCGTCAACCTGTTGCGGCCACAGCGAAATTGCCTCTCTACGAGATTGGTGGGACTTTATTAATAAGAATATGGAAACAAGAAATAATATATTACTATTTTGCTTAGCGCTGCTGTCATTGACTTTTGCCGGCTGCGCCGATGACGGATATGAGTATGACGACTATCACTGCAACCTCACGATAGACAATAGTGTGCATCTCGACAACACGCTGGCAGCATCGATGAATCCGATGGTCCCGGGCATTTTCTGCAAAATCAGTTACACTTTGAAAGGCGGAGCGAAGTGGTTTGTATTCGAGAATAACGCCAACCAGTCGTCTGAGAGTATCTTCAACGCGGTGGACGACCGCCTGAACAGCCACCTGCGCATAGGCAAGCAGAACGCTCTCATCATAGGTTATGGCAACGCCGGCAGCCCAGCCCGCTTCTACGCCTACGACGGTCAGTGTCCCAACTGCTTCGACCTGAACAAGATTCCACTTAGGGAGCATCGTCTGACATTGTCCTTTGGTGGCATCGCTACGTGTCCCACGTGCCACCGGCAGTACGACCTGAACGCTGGAGGATACATCACTAAAGGCGATGACGGCAATATGTTGAAGCCTTACCGCGCGGAGACAACAGGGCCTAACGGAGTGTTGCACGTGTATTAGGAAGGAGGAAGTAGTAAGGAGGAAGTAGTAAGGAGAAAGTAGTAAGGAGGAAGTAGTAAGGAGGAAGGGATGAGTAGTAAGGAGGAAGGGATGAGTAGTAAGGAGTAAGTAGTAGAGAAACGCATAATTACTGTATTACTCAATTAGAAAAGCATTTCTCCTTACTCCTTACTCCTTACTCCTTACTCCTTACTACTTCCTCCTTAATTATAATATTCTATCGTTCTGGTTTCGGTGAAACTTTCGCCGTTTGAGCTTTTACACTTTCGCTTAGTCCAGTTCCCGGCCTCGTCTTTTGCCTCTATCGTGTAGGTGATGGTCTCACTGTAGTTCTCCGGCTCGTCTGCTCCGATTTCCTCGTAAGTACCCTTTTCTATAATCTTCACCATGTCGCCGGCATCATTGTATGTGTATGTTGTCCTTGCATCTTCGCCCGAACCGAATACGTGCTGTTCTTTTACGCGACCCGTAGACTTGTCGAATGTGTAGGCGGTCGACCATTCCATCTCCTCCGCTCTCTGCGTATAGCTGACGATTCGGCCCTCGCTGTCTTTCTTTATGTTGGTTAATTCCGCCTTCAACGCCTTGCCTTCGAGTTTCGTCCACATACCGTTCTCGTCGAATTCCCAGGAGGTGGTGGTGTCATATCTGCTTTTCAGCTTGCATTTCTTAACCTTTCCTATAAGGTCGAACAGGCGCAAATCTCCCTTGCCTACGGTTTCTTTCTCCGGCGTTGCCTCTTTGTTGTCTGTCGCGTTAGCTGCTGCCGTAGTCGTGTCTTGCACCACTGTGGTTGAGTCGGCATCTGCTTTATCTGCCTTTTCGGTCTTGCCCGAGCAGCTTCCCAGCATGAGCAATACGCCCAAAGCGAGCGCAGGCACGGCTGCGAGAGTTGTTATCGACTTGGCTATGACAACCTTTCCGCTTGTCAGCTTGCCCTTACTTGTCTCAGAGAATTGTGTTTTCATCTTCTCTTTCGGTTTTAAGTTAGTAATTATTGATATTCGCAAAAATAGCGATTTTCTCTCATATACGCAAGAGCATGATGTTTTTTTCGCCTCCATTCTTCATTTACTTTGTAGCTGATTCTCCATTCTTCATTCTTCACTCTTCATTTAAGCCCTCCTTCTTCAAAAATGTTTGAAATCGTTTGGCTGTTCCGAGAAATAACGTTATCTTTGCAACCGCTATCAAATTGAGCACAATTAATATCGCCAGCGCTCTTGAGAGCTGCCGCAATGGTGGAATTGGTAGACACGAGGGACTTAAAATCCCTTGGCCAGTAATGGCTGTGCGGGTTCGAGTCCCGCTCGCGGCACACCTTAATTATTAAGCAATATGAGACGGATTGCCTATTTATTTCTCCTCTCCTTTATTCTCGTTTCGTGCGGAACACGCAAGGGACATTTCAAGATTGAAGGCAGATTCCTGCATATCAATCAGGGCGAATTGTATGTTTACAGCCCTGACGGCGGCATAGACGGCATGGACACGATAAAGATTGATGCCGGACGCTTCGCTTACGAAACGCCGATGAAGCGCAATTCTACTCTCATGTTGGTATTCCCGAACTTTTCCGAACATCCCGTGTTTGCCGAATCCGGCGGTGCAGTCGACATAAAGGCGGATGCTTCGCACCTGAAGGAGATGACCGTGGAGGGCACGGACGAGAATGAACTGATGAACATCTTCCGTGAACAGGTGGCCAACGCCTCGCCGCCGGAAGAGAAGAAGTATGCCGAGCAGTTTGCTAAAGACCATCCGGAGTCGCTCGTGAGCGTTTATCTCGTGAGGAAATACTTCATCCTCTCGGAGCAGAAAGACTACAAAAAGGCGGCCGAACTGCTCACTGTCTTGATGAAAAACCAACCGGAAAACGTGGCGTTGGGATTCCTCCTGTCGCAGGTGAAGGCGATGATGAAGCATTCAAAGGGTGCCGTTCTGCCGGCGTTCTCGGCTACGGATCTCAACGGAAACAAGATAACGGGTGATTATCTGAAATCGCAAGATGCCGTGATTCTTGTGTGGGCATCGTGGGCTTACGATAGTTTCTCGATGCGCCAGTTGCTGAACAGCGCGCAGAAGGAGTCTGGCGGCAAACTGAAAGTGCTTGGAATATGCGTAGACCCGAATCCGAAGGACTGCAAAAACGAGATGGAACGCTATCATATCGAGTTTCCCGTGGTGTGCGACGGACAGATGATTGACAGTAAGTTGCTTGCCAAACTCGGCATAGGAACGGTGCCTTACAACATTGTTTTGCGTAATGGCAGAATCACGGAAACTGCCATTTCTTATGATGAAATGAAGAAAAGATTCAAATACAACGACTAAAGATGGGGTCTGTAAATTTATAATAAGGTATATATAATATATAAACAAAGCGTATTTTGCGATATAAAAAAGTATAGGGCAGCAGACGGTAAGATGTCTGTTGCCCTATATTTTTTGCCTTTCGGCGATGTTTATCTGACCGTTCGGCTAAAGAAAGAGAATGCTTTCGTTACCCATATTGAACAGGAGGTCGAGGATGCTGAGGTTCGGTTGGAAGCCGATTTTACGTTCGTAGACCTGATAATAGCGTCGTGGCGTGAAGTCATTGTCGGGTAGCGGATGCTTCGGACGAATCATTTCGCGGTAGTCGGTGATGCCCTCGCCCGGCTCTTTCACGTATTCTGTCGTCGCTGAGAGGCTCGGGCGGATGTCGAGCAGTTCGCACATCGTCTCCGTTATTGCCATATTGAAGTCGAAAAGATATTCCCAGCGCTTCTCGAAGAACGGCCGTATGTCGTCCGCGTAATACATGAAGAACGGGCTTTCGCCGTAAGCCGAGAGCAGAGCGTTCCAGTGCAAGTGCCTCCAGTTGCCGTGGTCGCTGACGCGGATGTCCTTCATCAGAGTCTTGCCGCTGCCTGCAGGACGCTCCGTTGGCACTGTGAGAGCCTGTAATCCGTTTGCTGTTGCAATCACGCAACGGTTGCGGTAAGTCTGCTTCACAAACGAATCCCACTGTTCTATGTAGCATTTCTCGTGGCGGTTCAGCTTCTGATACCACTGCACGGGGCCGAAGTAGGTTGATGAGAGTAAGAATGAAGAATGAAGAATGAAGAATGAAGAATCCGCCAATATACTGTCAACAGGTTCTTCACTCTTCCTTTTCTCGTATTCCGTCAGGCGACTTTGCTTTCCCGGCACTCCGTTAAGGAATTCTTCATTCTTCATTCTTCACTCCTCATTCTTCATTCTTCATTCTTCACTCTTCACTCTTCACTCTTCACTCTTCATTCTTCATTCTTCATTCTTCATTTAATATCCTCCACCCACTTAAACAATCTGTTCCATCTTATGCCCGAGAATCCCTTGCGGTCCGGATCTGACGACCACCAGATGAACAGCGGCTTGCCCACGATGTGGTCTTCAGGCACAAATCCCCAGTAACGCGAGTCGGCCGAATTGTGGCGGTTGTCGCCCTGCATCCAGTAATAGTCCATCTTGAACGTATATTCGTTGGTTTCCTTACCGTTGATGAATATCTTTCCGCCCTTCACCTTCAGGTCGTTGCCCTCGTAGACACGTATCGGACGCTCGTAGATAGGCAGGTTTTCCAATGTCAGCTTCACGCTCTTGCCCTTCTGCGGAATCCATACCGGGCCATAGTTGTCGCGCGTCCAGCCGTAGAAAGCGTTCAGCGGATAGTTCGGACCTGAGTATAAATCAGCGTCTGTAACCCGGCGCAACGCCTTCACCACGCCCCTTTTCTTCAGCTCTTTGGCCGCGTATGACGTGAGAGGCATATATCCGTCGAACTGTTGCAGCACCTTCTCGTTCAGCACGTTGCCCTCTTCCACGTCGTAGCCGTGAAGCTGCGCCAGACTCGTTATGTCCTCCTCGCTTATTCCCAGCTCCTTTCTCATGTCGGCATACTCATCGCCCAAGAGCTTCGACACGGGTACACCGTTCAGCTTGACAAAGTAAGTGTATTGCACATTGTCAGGTTCTTTATTCGCCTTTCCATCGAGATAAACGATGCAGTCCTTTATTTGCAGAGTCTGTCCCGGCAGTCCCACGCAACGCTTCACGTAGTTCTCGCGGCGGTCGGTGGGCCGTGAGTCAATCACGCCGAACTGCGCCTGATTCTGAACGATATACTGTCGGCCTGCGGCGTAGGCCTTGTCGAAGAACGCCCGCTGTTCGAGCGGTGTCATGGCACGCAGGTTGATTTCCGGATTCTGTTCCGCCAATAGAGCCTCGCCCGTGCGGTAGACGCGCTGATAATAGTCGAACGCCTGATAGCGCAGGTCGGTAACGATGGTGTCGCCCGCCGGATAGTTGAACACCACGATGTCGTTCAGTTCCACTTTGCCCGTACCCTTCACGCGGCGGTAGTCCCATTGCGGCCACTCGATATACGATTTACAGTTTACCACAGGCATTGTGTGCTGTGTCAGTGGCATTGTCAGCGGCGTCTGTGGTATGCGCGGGCCATAGCTCATTTTAGAAACGAACAGATAATCGCCCGTGAGCAGCGACTTCTCGAGTGATGACGACGGTATCACATAATTCTGGAAGAAGAAAAGGTTGATGAAATAAACGGCCACGAGGGCGAACACCAGTGCATCGACCCATGACATGATGAATCTCACTGGTCCCTCGGCGTCTTTCCACCACTGCCATTTTATCTTCTTCGTGATGTAAACATCATAGATGAAAGGAACCACAATGAGGCCCCACCAGCTCTCCACCCAATAGAGAAACAGCAGATAAAGCACTGTAACCACGGCAAACTTCGTCCACTGCATCTTCGGGCTGGGCTGCTTTTTATCTTTCCTAATCATTGTCTTTTTTTTAATATTAGTCTAATTAGGCAAATTGGTCTAATTAGGCAAATTAGTCTAATTAGTCAGATTGGTCTAATTAGTCAAATTATTCTAATCAAAAATTGAACATATCGCTGATTGTGAGCAGCCCGTTGTGGTTAGCCGTGTATTCGGCAGCAAGCACCGCGCCCAGTGCGAAGCCCTTGCGGGAGTGGGCATCGTGAGTGATGGTGATGCAGTCGGCCTCGGAGTCATAGCGCACGGTGTGTATTCCCGGCACCTCACCGCGGCGCAGCGAGTCCACACGCAGTGTCTTTGCGTCGTAAGGCACATTCTCCTGACCCTTTATCCAGGAAGTCTTGCGGTCGAGGTTCTCCACGATTTCCTCGGCAAGAGTGATTGCCGTACCGCTCGGCGCGTCAATCTTATGGATGTGATGCGTCTCCTCCATGTGCGCGTCATACTGCTCAAAGCCGTTCATAATCTTTGCCAAGTAGCGATTGACGGCCGAGAAAATAGCCACGCCTATTGAGAAGTTGGAAGCCCAGAACAGCGTCTGCCCCTCCTCGGAGCACATCCGTCGCACGTCATCGCCGTGGTCGTTCATCCATCCCGTCGACCCCGACACCACCTTGACGTTATGCTTGAAAGCCTTCAGATAGTTGCCGTAAGCCGCCTGCGGAGCGGTGAATTCTATTGCCACATCAGCCGAAGCGAACTCCGGCGAGTCGAAGTCCTCCTGGTTGTTTACGTCGATTATACTCACGATTTCATGTCCACGGTCGATTGCAATCTGCTCAATCATCTTGCCCATCTTGCCGTAGCCGATTAAAGCTATTTTCATATCAGTCATTATTTATAATATTTGCAAAGGTAATGAATTTCACAGAGATACGCCGTTTTTACCTAATTAAAATAATAAAAAACACTTAAAGAGGACACAATGCGTCTCTCGGGAAATGTATCGCCCTGCTGTCAAAAATCTTTACAAATCATCGTTGAAAACTCGCGGATTTCCAAACAAATTCTCTCTTGCTCTCAAAAACGCGAAAATACGGCATTTTAGGCAATTTTTAGCTAAAGTTCTGATTATCAAATATTTACCCCGTTTTCTTGCAAAAATAGCCGTTTTAGAAGCTCAAAAAAGCCCCGTTAAATTACAACGGAGGCTCCGTTAGACGCCAACGGAGCCACTTTTGGCCTCCAAAACCTATCCCGTTGCAATGCAAAACGGCCTGAAACGGAGTCTAAAAGTGCCACTTTTGAGAGCTAACAAACGTTAAATGGAAGAAAAACGGTGTTTTTGTGTGTTTCGGCGGACGACAAAATTTGAAGAAAATCAGGTCGATTTTTCTCTAACGGAGGCTGTTTTGCAGTTTTGAATTACGAATTTTGAGTTTTGAATTGGGATTTTTGCGATACAAAAATCATCGAAAATGAGTAACGGGACCTATATTTAACCAACGTTAACACGAGAGAACCGTTTTCAAAAAGTGCTGAAAATTGTCAATAATCTTTACAAAATCTCTCTCCGAAAGTCCCATCCTCTATCCTCAAAATCTTGTCCTCAATTTTCAGACATCCTCTTTTTTCTAAACGTTAAGAAATCATTAAATCGTTAAATAAGAAATCATTAAATAGTCAAAAAAGTTGCCTATATGGATTCTTAGTTTTAACTTTGCATCGTTTTATATATATAAATAAATATGAATGTGAAGTTACGTTTGCTTCTTGTATTGTTTGTTTGCACACTTCTTTCTTCTTGTTTCAAGGACGAACCATTGAATGCAGAGTGCGACATTGAAGAGGCCTTTATCAGTGGCGACGCGTTGGAGAATATGTTTTTCAATGTTACCGACGCGCATATAAAAGTGCCTTCCGACAAGGCCTACATCGAGTTCGGTGTGAGAAAGCTGACCGATCTCACCGCTCTTGCACCCGAATTTGTCGTTACCTCGGGCGCGACGATTGTGCCGGCAAGCGGTTCGGTGCATGACTTCAGCAACGGTCCGGTGGAATATACCGTGACTTCGCAGGACGGAGCATGGCAGAGAAAGTATCTCGTGAACTTCAGATATGTTACAAGGACGGTCACGGACGTGATGAACTTCGACTTCGAGCGGTACGCTCTCGATGGAACGGGGAAGTATTACGTGTGGAACGACCTTACGGAAGACGGCGCGGACGCAAACAACTGGGCGACGGGCAATCCCGGATTCCGCCTCAGCATGGGTTCGGCAAAGCCGGAAGACTATCCTTCTGCGCCTGTGACTGATGGTTATGACGGCGCTTGCGTGAAGTTAGAGACAAAGAGCACCGGGCTTTTCGGGGCGGCGGTGAATATGCGTCTTGCCGCCGGTAACCTCTTCATCGGAACTTTCGATGTGCAGTCTGCGCTTATGGACGCGATGAAAGCAACACGCTTCGGACTGCCGTTCGACCGCAAGCCTCTGCGTTTCAGCGGATATTACAAGTATAAGGCAGGCGAGAAGTTCCAGGACAAGGCCGGCAACATTATCGAGGGAGAGGTTGATGAGGGCCATATCTACTCTGTGCTCTATCGCAATCACGATGCTCAGGGCAATGCCGTGGTGCTGCAGGGCGACAACGTGCTGACCAGTCCGCAGATTGTGGCGATAGCCGATGCGGGCAAGATCAGCGACATCAGCGAGTGGACCGGCTTCGATGTGGAGTATGTCTATTATGAGGATGTAGACGAGGAGCTGCTTAAGAATCAGGGCTACAATATGGCCGTTGTGTTCTCGTCGAGCAAGCGCGGCGCATTGTTCGAGGGCGCGATAGGCAGTACGTTGTATATAGATAAGGTGAGAGTGGAATGTGAGAAAATAGAAGAATAATATGAAGAAGATATTGGTATTGCTTGCTTTGGCGTGTTGTGTAGGCGTGACCGCTTCGGCTAACAGCCTGCTCGACAGTCTGGAATACGATATGCGTCTGGGCTACTGCATCGGCGGAACGGCTCCTGTGAATATGCCGGCTACGATAAGAAGCCTGAACGATTACAGTTTTCAGCGCAACTTCTCGCTCGGTGTGGATGCCCGTAAACAGCTAAGCCGCCGCTGGGGCGTGATGGCCGGACTGCGCATCGAGAATAAGGGTATGCACATCGATGCCGACGTGAAGAACTATCACATGGCGATAGTGCGCGGTGGCGAGAGGCTTGAGGGCTATTTCACCGGTTGCAACAACACGAAGGTTGAGGAATGGATGCTCACCGTGCCTGTCATGGCAACCTTTATGCCCTGCAACAACCTGATATTGCGCTGCGGTCCGTATGCCTCGCTGCTCACATCGCGCGAGTTCTCGGGCTATGCCTACGACGGTTATCTGCGCGTGGACGACCCGACGGGGCCGAAGGTGGAACTGGGCAGCGACGATGGCACGCGCGGTTCGTATGACTTTTCGGACGATATGCGTCGTATGCAGTATGGCATCATCATCGGTGCCGACTGGTATATGAACAAGCATCTGGGTCTTTATGCCGATATCTCATGGGGACTCACGGGTATATTCAACAGCAGTTTCAACACCATAGAGCAGACGCTCTATCCCATATACGGAACAATTGGATTAACATATAGAATAAGGTAAAACAAGAAAGGAATGATTATGAAGAAAATCTTTACATTATTGGCATTGGTATGCTGCTCTTTGTCGGTATTGGCAGAGAACTATAAGTGCAATCTCGCAGTGTGGGTAAACAACACTGCTGCCGATCCGCAGCAGATGAACATCAGTGCAACAAAGCAGGGCGATGGTAAATACACGCTGGAACTTAAGAATTTTATATTATATACAGAGGGTAGTCCTTTGGCGGTTGGTAACATAACAGTCACTGATATTGAAGCGACATCAGAGAATGGTGATGATGCAATCTCAACAAAACAGGGCATTACGATAACAGCCGGAGACGCAGAAGGAATCGCAGAGAGTGATTGGATGGGTCCGATGCTTTGTTTGGCGGCCGGTGGTTCTATTGACATTACTCTTAATGGAACAATATCTTCTACCGGAATACTAAGCGCAGAGTTGGGCATTCCGTTTGCCGGAATGATGGATATTAAGGTTATGATTAAGAGTAGCGACGCATTCCAAATCCCAAACTCTGGCTTTGAGGAATGGCATACGGCTACGTCTGGCACTAAGACCAGTGACGAACCCAATGCTTGGCACTCATTTATGAGTTGCACAGGTTCTTTAGCCAGTGCCGTTTCAGGTACTCCGCATACATTTATAGCTGATGATGTGCGTCCGGGGGCTACGGGAAGCAAGTCGGTAAGGGTTGAGTCTGCTCTTGTTTTTGGGCAATCAGCCAACGGAACAATCACGACGGGAAGACTGCAGGCCGGTAGTATTTCTGCGGCGAATGCAAAGAACTGCTCTTTCCTTGATTTGAGCAAGACTGACAAAGATGCTAACGGAGACCCGTTCTATGCCGTACTTGGTGGTCATCCAGATGCGATAATGCTTTGGGTGAAGTACCTGCCGGGTGCAAATGATAACCTTAATGCAACTGTCAGTGCCGTTGTTACAGACGGAACATATTATCAGGACCCGGAAGATAAGGAATATACCAATGTCGTGGCAAAGGCGCAGAAAGCCGATATAGCCAAAAATGGTGGCGAATGGCAGAAGATAGAAGTTCCTTTCACTTATACGGATGGGCAAATAGATCCGAAGGCTGTGCTTGTAACTATCTCAACTTGCGCCACACCGGGTGGCGGCAGCAAGGATTCTGCTAAGCCGGATGTGCTTTATGTAGATGATTTCAGCCTCGTTTATAATTCAAAATTGAATGACGTGAAGTTCTTTGGACAGTCTGTTGAGGACTTCAGTGGCGAGCAAAATAATTATAATGTTACTCTCGGAGCAATGCCGACAGAGGCTGACATCACTTACGTTGGTGCTGGTAAGGGTACATTCGCCATAGCTTCAATATCCGGTAAGACTGTTACCCTGACCTCTATGAGCGAGGACTATATGGAAAAGAACGTCTATGAGTTTAACATTACCGTTGACCCGACATTGAATATTGGCAATGTTAAGAATGCCAACAACAGCAAGGTGGTGAATGTTTACAACATTAACGGGCAGCAGATGAACAACACAGACAATGCGGGCGTTTACATCATCCGCAAGGCCGACGGCACAACAAAGAAGGTTATTAAGAAGTAGAAGAGGTAGTCAAGATAAAAATATAGTGATAAAAAATCCCGGACAAGAGCTGCTTGTTCGGGATTTTTTGTGTAGTTTTGTAAATAAAAACGCACGGTAGAGGAATGGAACAATTACTGCATTACATCTGGAAACATAAGATGTTCCCGCTCACGGAGCTGCGGACGACAGACGGACAGACCGTGGAGGTGATAGATGTGGGACTCGCCAACAGCAACGCCGGGCCGGATTTCTTCAACGCGAAGGTTAAGATTGGCGGCGAACTGTGGGTGGGCAACATTGAGATTCACGGCAAGTCGACCGACTGGTATGCCCACGGACACGACCGGGACGACCGATATAACAACGTTGTGCTGCACGTCACCGAGGCCGTAAACGCCGAAGTGTGCACTGCCGCCGGCAAGACGCTGCCGCAGATGAGGCTCGAAGTGCCTGTTGCGGTGGCCGAAAATTATCGCCAACTGCTCACCGAAGACCATTATCCGCCGTGCCACCGCATCATTCCGGAGCTGAAAAGCATCATGATTCACTCATGGATGAGCGCGTTGCAGACCGAACGCCTCGAACAGAAGACCGCGGCGATAACGCGGCGTGTGGCTGATTGCGACGGCTCTTGGGAGGACGGATACTTTAGGACGCTTGCCCGCAATTACGGATTCGGTGTCAACGGCGACGCTTTCGAGGCCTGGGCAAAGGCCGTTCCCCTAAAAGCAGCGGCCCATCACCGCAACGATGAGTTTCAGGTAGAGGCTATCTTCATGGGGCAGGCCGGGCTTCTCGACCCGCAATCCATTCCCGAACGCTACCGCGCGGCTGCCCTTGCCGACACTTATTTCAACAAGTTGGCGGCCGAATACCGCTATCTTGCGCATAAATTCAACTTAAAGCCGATGGACGCGCGGCTGTGGCGTTTCCTTCGTTTGCGTCCCCAGAACTTCCCACATATACGCATCGCCCAGCTCGTAAGCCTTTATTGCAGTCGCAAGGCCGGCCTCTCCGAACTCATGGATTGCGACACCATCGCCCGTGCCGAAAACGTATTGCGCGCCCATGTAACCCCTTATTGGCGCAATCATTATATGTTCGGCGTGGAGAGCGCGTATTCGGAAAAGTCGCTTTCGGCCTCTTCGCTGCGGCTCCTGCTCATCAATACCGCCGTGCCCGTGCTGTTCGCATACGGCCGTTATAAGTCGAGCGAGCGTCTTGTAGACCGCGCTTATAGTTTCCTTGAGCAGCTTTCGCCCGAAGACAACCATATAATAAGGATGTGGAAGGACTGCGGACTGAACGTGAAAACCGCCGCCGACTCGCAGGCTCTCATCCAGCTTAAAACCGCATACTGCGACAGAAAGGATTGCCTGAGGTGCAGGATAGGGTATGAGTATTTGAGAGGAAGGAGACAGGAGACGGGAGTTCTGGAGCTCAGACATTAGCAAAAAGGATTGAATATGAGAAATGAAAAATTAAAGGGAGCCCCTTCCCCCAGGGGGAAGAAGAGAGAAGAGGGAAGAGTGAAGACTGTGAAGCTGATGAGTTTGTGAAGTTTATGAGCATGCGAACTAATCCAATAGCTTAATGGTATTGTCTGAACTCCAGAACTCCCGTCTACTGTCTACTGATAAAAATAATGAAACCAATGAACTATATCTTTGAAACCCGCATGGAGGTGCGCGACTACGAGTGCGATATTGAAGGCATTGTGAACAACGCCAACTATCTGCATTACATGGAACACACGCGCCATCTGTTCTTGAAAAGCCGCGGACTGAGCTTCGCCGAGATGCACAACAAAGGCGTGGATGCTGTCGTGGCACGTATGAATCTGCAATACAAGACACCGCTGCGCTGCGACGACGAGTTCATCTCGCGACTCGGACTGCGCAAGGAAGGACTGCGGTATGTGTTCAATCAGGACATCTTCCGCGCCTCCGACAACCGCCTTTGCGTGCGTGCTACGGTGGAACTTGTGTGCCTCATCAACGGAAAACTCGGCAACAGCGAGGAATATGATAAAATGTTGGTCTCTGCGGGAGAAACATTTGTCTGCACTCCTGAACTTCCGTCTCCGGTTTTCTAATTAAAATAATAACAATGACAAATAACTCCCACGAACTCCTTTGTGCCATCGCGCTGACGCAGTTGAGCCACTATTCGCTCGCCGCCGTGCTGCAATTATATCGTACCCTCGGTTCGGCTAAGGCTGTGATAGACCATCGGCATGACATCCGCGATATCATTCCCGATGCCCGTCCGCGTTTCGTAGAGGCTCTTTCAAACATCAACGACTCGATGAAACGGGCAGAAATGGAGCTTGAATACGATTTTCGCAACGGGATAAAGCCACTCACGCTGAACGATGCCGGCTATCCGCAACGCTTGAAAGAGTGTACCGATGCGCCCCTCGTACTCTTCTATAAAGGCTCGGCCGACCTGAATGCGCTCCGTGTGGTGGACATTGTGGGTACGCGCCACTGCACGACATACGGACAGGACCTCATCCGTCATTTCGTGGCCGACCTGCAACAAGCCTGCCCCGGCGTGCTCATCGTCAGCGGACTGGCCTACGGCGTGGACATCTGCGCCCATCGTGAGGCTCTGAAAAATGGCTGCGACACCGTCGGCGTACTGGCGCACGGCCTCGATACCCTCTATCCGTCGCTCCACCGCGACACGGCCGAACGGATGATAGGGCAGGGTGGACTGCTCACCGAGTTCCTCACGCACACCAATGCCGACAAACGCAACTTCGTGCAGCGCAATCGTATCGTGGCGGGAATGGCTGATGCGTGCATTCTTGTGGAGTCGGCGGCGAAGGGCGGCGGACTCATCACGGCCCGGATGTCGCGCGAATACAATCGTGAGGTGTTTGCATTTCCCGGTGCCGTGGGGGCGGAATATTCTGCGGGATGCAACAAGATGATACGTGAGAATGTGGCCGAGCTAATCACCTCGGCCGAAGATTTTATTACTACTATGGCATGGAATAGCAACAGAGAACTGGAGAAAGCAAGGCGACAGGGCATTGAGCGCGATTTGTTTCCGCGTCTTGAGCCCGACGAGCAGTGTGTCGTGAACATCCTTCGCGATAAGGACTTCAATGCCAATATGCTGGCAGTAAAGACGGAAATCCCCATCGCGCGCCTCTCCGCCGTATTGTTCGGACTCGAGATGAAGGGACTTATAAGGCAGCTCGCGGGCGGGGTATATCATTTGTTGTAGCTCTATAAGCCCCCTGATGAGAGGGCTTATAGGGTATTTATTCTGTAAGGCTCGATAGGCTCCGTAGCGGTCGCAGAAAGGCTGATGGAGCATCTTCATGTTGATATTTGGGTTAGCAATGCCCAAAACGACATAAACAGTGTGGCATTGTCTCTCTATACCCGTTCTGACGCATGGAAAGGAGTGGATTGCGATGTGGAAGCAGGCAAGTGGAATTCTTTGGACATTGATTTGACCACATTCAAAACACAAAGAATAAGTCCTGTTACAGCCCTCAACGTTTGTGCTGCTGTTGCCAATAAAAATGAGGGCAACGGCTTTATTTCTTTTACTGTAGCGACTGCTGTTTATATTGCAAATGTATATTTCTATGCCGATGGCAGTAAGCCGATGCTGAACACGTCTGTAAAAGTCTGTAAAAGATAGATCATCAAGTTCCCCTTTTTCTTTTTTGGTATATCATTTTTTTTTCGTAAGTTTGCAAAGGTATAATATTTTAACGCCTACTATCATGATATTTCCTATTGGCATACAGGACTTCGAGAGCCTGCGCAACGACGGTTACGTCTACGTTGACAAGACGGCACTTATCTACAAGCTCGCGACGACAGGAAGGTACTATTTCCTGAGCCGTCCGCGTCGTTTCGGAAAGAGCCTGCTCATCTCTACGATGG
>ENA-ORRE01000220-ORRE01000220.1-human-gut-metagenome-genome-assembly--contig:-NODE-220-length-46063-cov-38.753369_pt1 | contig 46063 bp, 33 predicted proteins | sample MGYA00242171_ERZ509126 | MGnify/ENA primary metagenome ERZ509126 (study PRJEB26280, sample SAMEA2338648) | human gut metagenome | biome: human gut; feature: human-associated habitat; material: faeces... | reverse complement strand
AGCCGCAGCAGCTACCAATGGAGAAGCCAAGATGGTGCGTGCACCGGGTCCCTGACGACCCTCGAAGTTACGATTACTTGTCGATACGGAATATTTGCCGGCCGGAATCTTATCATCATTCATTGCAAGACAGGCCGAACAACCCGGCTGACGTATCTCAAATCCGGCTGCTTCTACTATTTTGTCGATACCTTCCTCACGAATCTGCTTGTCAACAGCCCACGAGCCTGGTACGAGCCATGCTATAACATTGTCGGCTTTCTTCTTTCCTTTCACGATAGAAGCAAACGCGCGGAAGTCTTCGATACGTCCGTTGGTGCAAGCACCGAGGAAAACGTAATCTATCTTCTTACCCAACAGCTTCTCACCGGCATTGAATCCCATGTAAGCAAGGCTCTTCTCAAACGATGCGCGCCCTGCCTCATCGATGCTGTCCAACGAAGGAACAGCCTCGGTAATGCCTATTCCCATTCCCGGGTTAGTACCGTATGTAATGCGAGGCTCTATATCGGCAGCATCGAAATTCAACTCTTTATCGAACACGGCATCATCGCCGCTCTTCAATGTCTTCCAATACTCCACGGCCTTGTCCCACTCCTCTCCTTTCGGAGCGAACTGTTTACCTTTGATATATTCGAATGTTGTCTCATCCGGAGCGACAAATCCTCCGCGCGCACCCATCTCAATAGAGAGGTTGCATAGTGTCAGACGGCCTTCCATACTCATATCCTCAACCACCTGACCGGCGTATTCTACAAAGTAACCGGTAGCTCCGGAAGTTGTAAGCTGCGACATCAGATAGAGCGCAACGTCCTTTGCGACAACACCTTTAGCCAATTTGCCGTTTATATTGATTCTCATCGACTTAGGTTTCTGCTGCAAAATACATTGTGAAGCCATAACCATCTCAACCTCAGATGTACCGATTCCGAACGCAACGGCACCCATAGCGCCATGCGTAGAGGTGTGGGAGTCGCCACAAACAATGGTCATGCCCGGCAGAGAGAGACCCTTCTCCGGACCTACGACGTGTATGATTCCGTTGTCCGGCGACATCATTCCGTAATGGGTGAGGCCGAACTCCTTGCAGTTACGCTCCAGAGTATCCACCTGCTTCTTCGATATCGGCTCCTCGATGGGTTTGTCTTGGTCGTGAGTAGGAGTATTGTGGTCGGGCATACAGTATATCTGCTGCGGACGGAAACACTTCAGTCCGCGCTGGCGCATACCGTCGAAAGCCTGCGGCGATGTTACTTCATGACAGTAAAGTCTGTCGATATAGAGTTGTGTCGGGCCGTCTTCCACAACCTGAACAACGTGCTTATCCCAAATCTTATCAAAAAGTGTGTTCATTATATTACTTATTTCTAAACTTGTTTATACAATCTATATAAGCCTCAACAGAAGCAGTAACGATATCGGTATTCGCTCCAAAACCGTAATAAACGCTTCCGTCGTATTCCACCTGCATATGAACCTTACCCACATCGTCCGAACCTTTGGATATGGCCTGTATGGTAAACTCCTTCAAAGTCATGTGCTTGGAGATGATTTTCTTCAGCGCCTTGATTGCCGCATCCACAGGACCGTTACCCGTAGAGGCTGCCTCAAACTTCTGTCCGCTTATATCCAAGCCGATGCTTGCCACGCTCTTAACGCCCATACCGGTTGTTACCTGCAAGAAATCGAGTTTCACTGCATGAGCCTCGGCAGTATCTGCTCCAACGAGCATGAGGATGTCGTCGTCGTTAACTTCCTTCTTCTGGTCGGCAATCTTCAGGAATTTCTGATAGATAACATCGAGTTTGGCCTCGTCATCGATATTAACGCCGAGTACCTGAAGGCGGAACTTCAACGCAGCGCGGCCCGAACGTGCCGTCAGTACGATTGAGTTGTCGTCCAATCCGACATCCTTCGGATTCATAATCTCGTATGTCTCGACGTTCTTCAGCACTCCGTCCTGATGGATTCCGCTCGAATGGGCGAACGCGTTGCGTCCTACGATGGCCTTGTTCGGCTGCACCGGCATATTCATCAGCGAACTTACCATACGCGAAGTGGGATAAATCTTTGTCGTATTGATGTTTGTATCTATGTTAAGATACTTATGACACTTCAATATCATGGCTATTTCCTCGAGCGAAGTGTTACCCGCACGCTCACCAATACCGTTTATCGTAACCTCCACCTGACGTGCTCCGTTCGCCACGCCGCTGAAAGTGTTGGCCGTAGCCATACCCAAGTCGTTGTGGCAGTGGGTTGACAGGATTGCCTTGTCAATGCCGTCGACGTGTTCCATGAGGTATTTAATCTTTGCTCCATACTCTGACGGCAGACAGTAGCCCGTAGTATCGGGAATGTTGACCACCGTAGCACCGGCCTTAATAACAGCTTCAACCACACGGGCGAGATACTCATTGTCGGTACGTCCTGCGTCCTCGGCATAGAATTCCACATCCTCGACATAGCGTTTGGCATACTTCACGGCTGCCACAGCGCGCTCGATGATTTCCTCACGTGTTGAGTTGAACTTATACTTAATATGCGAATCGCTCGTGCCGATTCCTGTATGTATTCTCTTGTGCTTGGCATACTGCAACGCCTCGGCTGCCACGTCGATATCTTTTTCCACCGCACGGGTCAGCGCGCATATCGTAGGCCACGTTACAGCCTTTGAGATTTCAATAACGGAGTTGAAGTCTCCCGGACTTGAGATAGGGAAGCCGGCCTCTATGACATCCACGCCGAGCTGCTCCAACTGCTTTGCCACCTGAATCTTCTCAACGGTATTCAACTGACAACCCGGCACTTGCTCGCCGTCTCTCAGCGTCGTATCAAAAATAAATAATCTGTCGCTCATATCTTTTTACTTTATTTTATATTTTCATTTTGTATTATCAAAAGAGCCTTTCACACATGGAAGTGAGAAAGGCTCTTAAATTATATAACACATAATCTATATGAACACATTATCACTTCCGGCCCCGTCCTGAAGTCGAATTCGAATAATAATGCCACATAGATTAAAATAATTCATATCTCTTTTATTTTGGCTGCAAAGTTAAACAATATATATGATTTAACCAAAGAATTTGTAATATTTTTCAATCTTTTCATGATAAAAGATAACAAGATGATACTATTTCGAATCGTTTTGCTCGTTTTTCATCACAACATCAGCCACCTGCGAAGCAATGGCCTTCATTCCCTTGACCGTAGGATGGCCACTGCGTTTGTCTATATCATGCAGCATGATGTAGCTTACACCATAATGGTTGCATATCTCCACACACGACCGGGTTATATCCGGACGCAACTCTGAATTGATAATAAAGTATATAGCCACATTGGGATGATGGTTTTGCAGCCATTCAAGCATATAAGCCATAGCGGGACGAAACGTATAGAAATCATCCGGAGTATAACCGGCATACTTATATTCTCCCACCGCCTCACCGACCCAACTGTCATTAGTACCGCCAAATATAAGGATTATATCGGGATGGCCGATATTCCGCATACGGGTGATAAAGGAGCGTTGAGAATAATCATTGCCGTCATATCCTGTAAAGCCAATTGTAGCGCCACTATAAGAGTTGTTCACGCACAATTGCAGGCCATTATCTTTAACAAACTGCCACCACCATGTATCCCTAACATTCACGACATCAGTGCGTGAGGTATCACTCTTGGCATAATACCACACTTCATTTGTCAACGGAGTAACATAATCCTCAAACGTTGAATATGAATCTCCCAAGACCGACACCCGCTGTGCCGGAAGCGCAAGGCATATCAGAGACAGGCCTATTGACAGAATACAACGTATCATAATGTGCTTTATTATTTTACAATCAGAAGTCCGACATCGGTGGTGGAGGCGGTAACGGGTCGTCGTTCATGCGGCTTCCAATGACCTCGCCGCCGAAATCATCGGGCGGAGCCGCCAAATCCTTATCATCAGGATTGGAGAAACGGGTATATTGTCCCTGGAACCGCAATATCACATCACCCGTGGCACCCTTACGGTGCTTGGCTATGATAATCTGGGCCATACCAACCAAGCTATTGCCCTTGCCATCGTCTTTAATGCCGTAATACTCAGGACGATGCACAAACAGCACCATATCGGCATCCTGCTCAATGGCACCGGACTCTCGGAGGTCTGACAACTGCGGGCGTTTGCCGTCTATTCCCTCGCGGTTCTCCACGGTACGGTTGAGCTGCGACAGCACTATAACCGGAATTTCGAGTTCTTTGGCGAGTCCTTTCAGCGAACGGCTGATTGTCGACACCTCCTCCTGACGGCTGTTGAATCGCATTCCGCTGGCGTTCATCAACTGCAAATAGTCTATCATCAGCACCTTTATGCCATGCTCGCGCACCAGTCGTCTCGCTTTTGTACGAAGCTCGAACACCGAAAGACTCGATGTGTCGTCTATATAAATAGGTGAACTTTCGAGTTTTCGCACATTGGCGTCAAAGCGTTCCCACTCGTCGGGCGTGAGCTGTCCGCTAAGAATCTTGTTACCGCCTACCTCGCAAACATTGGATATCAGACGGTCGACGAGCTGCACGCTGCTCATTTCAAGAGAGAAGAAAGCGATGGGCAACTGATAATCTACGGCTATATTTCTCGCCAAGCTCAACGCGAACGAGGTCTTACCCATCGCCGGGCGTCCGGCCACAATGATAAGGTCGGACGACTGCCAGCCCGAGGTAATCCTGTCAAGCTCGTCATATCCCGTCGGCACACCGGTAAGACCGCCCTTGCTCTCAGATGCCTTCATGAGTTTGCGGTGGGCTTCCGCCAGAACCGGGGCGATGTGGGAGTAGTCTTTGGCGATATTCTTCTGCGACAACTCAAACAGGTTTCCCTCTGCTTTCTGCATGAGTTCGTCCACATCGACTGTCTCGTCGAAAGCCTCAGTCTCCACCATCGAGGCGAAGGAAATGAGCTGTCGGGCGAGACTTTTCTGTGCGAGGATACGTGCGTGATATTCGATATGGGCCGACGAAGCCACGTGTGAACTGAGTTCCACGATATAAGCCGGGCCGCCGACTTCCTCTAACGTGCCTTCCTTGCGCAACTGTTCGGTTACGGTCATAATGTCCACCGGCTGCTCAGACATATTCAAAGTCTGTATGGCATGGAATATCTTTTGGTTACGTGGCTCGTAAAAGGTTTCCGGATGCAGAATCTCCGACACCACGGTAAATGCATCTTTATCTATCATCAGCGCACCCAGCACCACGCGCTCAATGTCGAGTGCCTGTGGCTGCAAGTGTCCGTAGGAATTATCTATCGGGGCAGCTTGCCTTTTTCTTGTCTTATTTGTCGTTGTATTTGTTGGCATAACAGGCGCAAAGTTATATAAAATCTTTGGAACAGAATTAGGATTTCAGGAAAAACAGACGCATTATTCAGAGAGAAACCGCTCTCAAAGGGGAATTTCTTTCAAACAGCATTATGTTACTGACTACGAATAATAACATGAAAGACTCAAAAAGTCAGACCGTAAAATCACTAAGAATTATGCTCTATTTTCTATTTTCCAAATTACCATAAGCTCCTCTCATACCCCTCCTTTATATTACTATTCTCTCTCCCATTCCTCTCTCCTCTCCCTCTTTCACGCCGTTAAAATATATACAAATATCGCTCTCAGAATCGCAAATTTACAAACGAAATCTTCCTTGCTCTCAAAAACGCGAAAATACGGCATTTTTGGTCTTTTTGAGCTAAAATATTGATAATCAGAGGTTTGTCGCGTTTTGAAGCAAAATCGACCGTTTTAGAAGGCGTTTCAGGCCTCGTTAAATTGCAACGGAGGCTCCGTTAGACTCCAACGGAGCCACTTTTGGCCTTCAACGGAGCCTCCGTTGCACTCCAAAACGGCCTAAAACGGACTGCAAAAGTGGCACTTTTGAAAGCCAACAAACGTTAAATCGGGCGAAAACGACATTTTTCGCTGTTTCGGCGGACGGCAAAATTTGACGAAAATCGAACCGATTTTTTTCTAACGGAGGCCGTTTTGGAATTTTGAGTTATGAATTTTGAGTTTTGAGTTGGGATTTTTAAGGCCGCAAAACGGTCGAAAATGAGTAACGAGACCTATATTTAACGTTCGTTAGCACGAGAGAATCATTTTCTGAAAGAGTAAAATTTGGTAAATAAAATTTACATTTTAGGTTGTAAGGTAGGAGGTTGTGAGGTTGTGAGGTGGGAGGTTTTGGGTGGTAAAGAAATAATTATTTCGTCTCTTCGTAATCCACATACTCGCCTTCGTCATCGGGAATAATGCGTCGACCGGCATTCTTCTCGGTGCGCTCGTCTATTATCACTGTACCAGAAGAGGAGGTATGTGCTCTTGAATAAGATGAGGAAGAAGAGGTGTTGCGCGACTGTTGCTGCCCGTTGAAAGGACGGATAATGCGCCTTATGTTCTTGAATAATGACCATCCGAGGATGAACAAGAACAACAGAAAGCCTAAGAACAGCAACAAAAGGAATTTGAAAAAGGTAAACATCTCGCTTATTTCTTACGGTTCACATATACGGAAAGCAACACATACCACGCTATTATCACGGCAAAGGCCGCAACACGGAATATCAAAAGCAAAGGTATGCAGGTGATGATGAAGATATATTTCACCTCGTTTCCGGCCCATCCCCAATGCTTGAACTTCAAGGCGAACATGGGAATCTCGGCAATGAGAAGCCAGCTCGCAAGGCAGATGCCGGCAAGGATGGCGAATATCATCCAGGGAGATGAGGCATACCACTCGCCTCCGCCAACTATCAGCGAAGCCCAAAAGAGTGCGTTTGCAGGCGTAGGAAGCCCGATAAAGGATGTTGTCTGACGCTCGTCAAGGTTGAATTTGGCGAGTCGGAGTGCGGAAAACGCAGCCATCACAAAGGCGAAAAACGGAATGAAATAGCCTACCGGCTCCAAAAATGCAGGATATTCCATTACGCCCGTCAACGAAAAGACCATCGCAGAGGGTGCCAATCCGAATGTTATGACATCAGCGAGAGAGTCGAGTTCCTTGCCTATCGGCGAGCTTACGCCAAGCAGGCGCGCGCTCATGCCATCGAAGAAATCGAATACCGCGCCGGCAATTATCCAAAAGAACGACAGTTCCATATTGCCGACGACTGCGAAATAAGTTGCGATAGAACCCGAAACAAGATTGCAACAAGTGATGGTATTCGGGATATGACTTTTTATTGCCATTGTTTTTTACTTCAGTTTTGCTATTACGGTCTGGTCGCCCGTGGTAGCCTGCCCCATCTTCACGCACACTTCCGTGCCCACAGGCAGGTAGACATCAACGCGAGAACCTAATTTTATAAATCCAAGATGCTCGTCGATGTAGCAGTCTTCGCCCGGTTTGGCGTAGGTGACGATACGGCGTGCCACAGCACCGGCAATCTGCCGGCACAGCACATCGACGCCTCCGGGAGTGGTAATCATGACATCTGCGTGTTCGTTCTCCTCACTCGCTTTCGGCAACCAAGCCTTGTGATAATTACCGTTACGATGGTTCACGAACTTCACCTTGCCGTCGACGGGGAACCAGTTTGCGTGAACATTCCACAAACTCATGAAGATGCTTATCATCAAACGGCGGTCGTGGAAATACTCGTTCTCCTCTACTTCCTCGATTACGACAATGCGCCCATCGGCAGGAGCGACTACAATCTTCTCTGTATCCTCGCTGTTGAAATAGCGGATAGGACAGCGATAGAAATTAACGACAATACAATAAACGGGGTAAAAGACGGCGAAGAAAATCCAAAACGGGATTTTCGTGTCGAATACGTGCCATAGTATGAGCGATATTGCAATTATGCTTATAGCCCCATATAATAGTGTATTTGTTCCCTCGCGGTGTATTCTGATTTTCTTTAATTTCTTTATTCTTTTGTTCATCAGGCTTAAAAATAGCTATTTTAACGATTGCAAAGGTAATCCTTTTTTACCTATTGACAAAATTTTCTTGTTCATTCTTTTGGCTATATCGGCGTTAAAGCGTAACTTTGACGCTCAATACGCAAGATAACGCAAACTATAATGGTTGACTTCATACACTTACACGTACATACATACTACTCTATTCTCGACGGACAATCGCCCATAGAAAAGCTCGTAGACAAGGCTGTGGGCGACGGAATGAAGGGTATGGCGATAACCGACCACGGCAATATGTTCGGCACGAAGGTCTTCTTTGACTACTGCAAGAAGGTGAACAAGAAACTGAAAGAGGAAGGCAAGGAACCATTCAAGCCGATATTGGGCTGCGAGATGTATGTCGCGCGAAACGGAAGCAGGACTCTGCGTCAGGAAAAGAGCGACAAGAGTGGTTATCACCTGATTGTGCTGGCGAAGAATCAGACGGGTTATCACAACCTCGTGAAGCTCGTGAGCCACTCTTGGATAGACGGTTTCTATATGCGGCCGCGTACCGACCGCGAGGATCTGGAGAAGTATCACGAGGGACTGATTGTCTGCTCGGCGTGTCTCGGTGGCGAGGTGCCACACAAAATCCTCAACGATGACATTGCCGGAGCGCGCGAGGCGATAGAATGGTATCATCGGGTGTTCGGCGAAGACTATTACATCGAGCTGCAACGCCATCGTGTGGACGACCCTAATCTGAGGGCGAACAGGGAGACGTATCCGTTGCAGGTGAAGTCGAACGAGGTGATGATAGAGCTTGCGAAGGAATATGGCATAAAGTTGGTATGCACCAATGACTGCCATTTCGTGAACAAGGACAATGCCGAGGCACACGACCATCTGCTCTGTATGTCTACGGGCAAGGATTTGGACGACCCCACACGTATGCTCTACACAAAGCAGGAGTGGTTCAAGACGCAGGAGGAGATGAATGAGGTGTTCGGAGATATTCCCGAGGCGCTGAGCAACACTATCGAGATATTGAACAAGGTTGAAACCTATAACATCAACCACGACCCTATAATGCCGTTCTTCCCTATTCCGGAAAGTTTCGGAACGGAAAAGGACATACGCGAGAAATATACGGAAGAGGACTTGTATAAGGAGTTCACGTCGGACGAGAACGGCGAGAATCAGGTGCCGCCGGAGGAAGGACAGAAGAAGATTGACCACCTCGGCGGCTATGACAAGATTTACAGAATAAAGTTCGAAGCGGAATATCTTGCTAAATTGGCTTACGACGGTGCGAAGCGCTTGTACGGCGATCCGCTGGCTAAGGAGGTGAAAGACCGCATCAACTTTGAGCTGCACGTGATGAAAACGATGGGTTTCCCGGGCTACTTCCTCATCGTGCAGGACTTCATCAACTCGGCACGCGAGGAACTTGGCGTGATGGTGGGACCGGGACGTGGCTCCGCGGCAGGCTCGGTGGTGGCCTATTGTCTCGGTATCACGAAGATTGACCCTATGAAATACGACCTGCTGTTTGAGCGTTTCCTGAACCCGGACCGTATCTCGCTGCCTGATATTGATACCGACTTTGATGACGACGGACGCGGAAAGGTGCTGAAATGGGTTATGGATAAGTACGGCCACGAGAACTGCGCGCACATCATAACCTACGGAAGTATGGCGACGAAGAACTCGATAAAGGACGTGGCGCGCGTGGAGAAAGTGCCTATCGACATGGCCAACGCGCTATGTAAGGCCATACCCGACCGTCTGCCGGAAGGCATGAAGATGAACCTGACCAATGCCATTAAATGCACAAAAGAGCTGCAAGACGCGGAGGTTTCGAGCGATCAGCGACTCAGCAACACCATAAAATACGCGAAAATGCTTGAGGGCACGGTGCGCGGAACGGGTATTCATGCCTGCGGATTCATCATCTGCCGTAACCCGATAAGCGACTGGGTGCCTGTGTCTACGGCCGACGATCCCGACTTCAAAGGAACTAAGGTGAACTGTACGCAGTATGACGGACACGTGATTGAGGAGACGGGACTTATCAAGATGGACTTCCTCGGACTGAAAACGCTGTCCGAGTTGAAGGAGGCGGTAGAGAATATACGCATCTCGGCAGGCAAGGTTGTAGACCTTGACACTATCCCGATAGACGACCCGAAGACATATAAGCTGTATCAGGAGGGCCGGACGATAGGTACGTTTCAGTTTGAGTCGCCGGGTATGCAGAACTATTTGAGGCAGTTGCACCCTACGGTCTTCGAGGACTTGATAGCCATGAACGCGCTCTACCGGCCGGGACCTATGGACTATATCCCCGACTTCATCAAGCGTAAGAACGACCCTTCGCTTGTGAAATACGATATCCCCTGCATGGAGAAATACCTGAAAGACACTTACGGAATCACGGTATATCAGGAGCAGGTGATGCTTCTTTCTCGACAACTCGCAAACTTCACGCGAGGTGAGAGTGATGCCCTGCGTAAGGCGATGGGTAAGAAAAAGAAGGCTATCGTAGACGCAATGAAGCCGAAATTCATCGAGGGTGGCGTGAAAAACGGCCACGACCCGAAAATACTTGAAAAGATTTGGGCCGACTGGGAGAAGTTCGCGTCGTATGCATTCAATAAGAGTCATGCCACGTGCTATTCGTGGGTGGCTTACCAGACGGCGTATCTGAAAGCGAACTACCCTGCGGAATTTATGGCTGCCATCATGAGCCGGCGCAAGGACCAGATAACGGAAATAACGAAACTGATGGACGAATGCCGCTCGTTGGGTATCGACACGCTCGGCCCGGATGTCAACGAGAGCCGCATAAAGTTCACTGTCAACAAGCACGGTTCTATCCGTTTCGGACTCGCCGCCATAAAGGGTATGGGCGAAGTGCCTGCGAATGCCATCATTAACGAGCGCGAGAAGAACGGCCCGTACAAGGATATTTTCGACTTTGCGGAGCGCATCGACTTGCGTGCCGTAAACCGTAAGGCATTTGAAAGTCTGGCATACAGCGGTGCTTTCGACAGCTTCGGCTACCGACGCGAACAGTTTTTCGGCCGCAATGCTAAGGATGAGCCGTTCTTGGATACGCTCATCAAGTATGGCTCGTTGGTGCAGCAGGAGAAAGCGCAAGCCCTGAACACTCTTTTTGGAGGCAACGATGCGGTGGAGATAACGCATCCGCAAGTTCCGGAAGGCGACCATTGGCCTGCCATAGAGAAGTTGAACAAGGAGCGTGAACTTGTAGGAATCTATCTGTCGGCGCATCCTTTGGACGAGTTCAGCGTAATATTGAACGACCTCTGCAACACGAAATGCAAGGAAATAGGGCGCAATGCCGATAAGGCGGAACTTGCCAAACGGCAGGAGATAACCTTCGGCGGAATCGTTACGAGCGTTGTGGAACGCCGTTCTGCAAAGACCAACAAGCCTTTCAGTTTTGTTACGATTGAGGATTTCGACTCCGCCGGCGAACTGGCACTATTCGGCAGCGACTGGGAGAACTGGAGCGGACTGCTGAAAGAGGACTATACCGTATATATAACTGCCACTTGCCAGCAGCGATTCCGCAACTCGGATATGTACGAACTGCGCATAAAGAACGTGGAACAGCTATACGACGTGAAAGATAAACGGATAGAAAAGCTCACCATATCAATAGATGCGTCGAAGGTGGACGAAACACTTGTGTCGGAATTGGCATCTATCATTGACAAGCATCCGGGCAAGACCCAACTCTATCTGCAACTGCGCGATGCCGTCCCGCAAAACAACATAACACTGCGCAGCAGCCTGAAGACCGTCGACGTAGACCGCAAATTACTGATGTTCATCGAGTCGAACAAGGACATGGAATATCGCATTAACTGACAAAGACAACCTGTCATAAGCAAGAAAGACGTTTTGTCAGAAGATGGAAATGGCACGGTCTTTGCCGTAGGAGTATCAAGAACAACCGTAGAATCAATAAACATATTAATCATATATAAACAAACAGACAATTATGGAAGTACAAATCACAACCGAGAACTTCGAGAGTTATAAGAATGGCAACCTGCCATTAGTAGTTGATTTCTGGGCAACATGGTGCGGTCCGTGCCGTGCTTTGGCTCCGACAATAGAGGAACTGGCAAAGGATTACGAAGGTAAAATCGTTATTGGCAAGTGCGATGTCGAGGAAAACGACGACTTGGCAATGACCTTCGGAGTAAGAAACATCCCGACAATCCTTTTCTTCAAGGGCGGAGAACTTGTTGACAAGTTTGTCGGCGCAGCCTCAAAAGCTGTCCTCGCAGAGAAATGTAATGCTCTGCTATAATACAAAAGGCATCTTATTAAAGCAAAAAATAATGGCACGCTCGCAATGAACGTGCCATTATTTGTATCAGTATGAAATGTTATATAAGGTTCTATTTAACCTGCACTACAAGATATTTGCTTGTACTCCAGAATGTATTGGGGTCTGTTACTCTCAAAACATACTGTCCGTTTACATCCTTTGAGAGATTATAACTGTTAGAAGGATGCGATGTGAGCACCTTCGCACTCTTTGAATATAGCTTGAATTCCTTCTCTACACGGATGTCAATCTTGGTGAAGTAGCCTTTATTGAACGAACTGCGAAGCACATCTCCCTTGTCGAGGACGTTCTGAGCCTTAAGCTCTTTCTTTGTTCCGAAAGCATACCAGGCTGTATTCAACTGTGCATCCTGTGTACTGATGGTCTGTGCCTTGCTTGCGTTCTCGGCAGTAAGGTTCTCTTTTTCCGTTGTCAGATTTTCCTTTTCCGTTGTCAGAGTAGCCACATCCTCATTCAGATTTGTAATCGTCTTGTCGAGTTCGGCAATGTGGATGTTCTTAGATTCAAGGTCAGCACGGAGCTGTTTCAGTTCCTTGTCTTTCTCAGCAAGCTGCACTGTCAGATGGTCGAGAGCCTTCTTCATCTGCTCGCCCTTGAATCCTGTCTCACGCAACTGCTGCTGCAACTTCTTTATAAGTTCGCGGTTCTCAGCCATACGCTGAGCGATGAACTGCACATTTTCCTTCAAGACAGCCGACTGTGAGCTGCCGTTTTCGCCTGTCTGTGCCACCGTTACGCGGTCTTCGGCTTCATTAATAACGCGGAAACCTTCCTGAATTTCGTTGAGAGTGCCCAACATATCATTAATTTCCTTGTCGCGAGCCTCAATCACCGAGCGCAAAGAGTCGTTCTGAATCATTGCCGGATTGGTCGCTGATTTCTGATCACATGAGGCAAGCGTCAACGCGCATACAGCCAATAACATTAATTTCTTCATATTCATATTGTATTAATATTGATTATATTCAGTTTTTTTCGTCGCTCTTTCCTGCCACAACGATAACGATTTCGCCCTTCGGCGGAGCCTGCCGGAAGTGTTCCGCAACCTCGGTAAGTGTTCCCCGCACGCTCTCCTCGTGTATCTTAGAAATCTCGCGGCACACACTCACCTGTCTGTCACCGCCAAAAGCATCGGCAAACTGCTCCAAAGCCTTTACCAAGCGGTATGGCGACTCATAGAATATCATCGTGCGCTGCTCGTCGCGCAGCCTGTCTATCTTGCTCTGACGGCCTTTCTTCTGAGGCAGGAAGCCCTCGAAGCAGAAGCGGTCGCATGGCAGTCCGGAAGCGACAAGCGCAGGAACAAACGCCGTAGCACCGGGAAGGACCTGAACCTCTATACCCGCGGCAACGGCTTCACGCACAAGATAGAATCCGGGGTCGCTGATTCCCGGCGTTCCGGCATCGCTGACGAGCGCCACGGTGGCTCCGCCTTTCAGCCGTTCCACCACTCCAGCCGCCGTACCGTGCTCATTGAACTTATGGTGAGACATCAGATGATTCTGTATCTCATAATGTTTCAAGAGCATTCCCGAAGTTCTTGTGTCTTCGGCAAGCACGAAATCCGCCTCTTTCAGTATGCGGATAGCGCGGAATGTCATATCTTCCAAATTGCCTACTGGCGTAGGCACGACATATAAAATTCCCATATTGTAAGCAAAAATAGCAGAAATAATTTGAATCACATAGATAAAATGTAAAAAAACATCTTTTCTTTGCATTTTTTTGAAAACGGATTTGTATTTTTGCAATTAAAGGATATATATATTAATACGTATGACAACAGTAAACGACATAAACGGCGAGCGACATCATCAGGGTCGCATTGAAGTGATATGCGGCTCGATGTTCTCGGGCAAGACCGAGGAACTGATACGCAGAATGAAGCGTGCGAGATTTGCGAAGCAGAAGGTTGAGATATTCAAACCGGCCATAGACGTGAGATATTCGGATGAGGACGTGGTGAGCCACGACCATAACATAATTCCAAGTACGCCCATCGACTCGTCCGACTCGATACTCCTGCTGTCATCAGACACCGATGTCGTGGGCATCGACGAGGCGCAGTTCTTCGACAACCGACTGCCCGACGTGTGCAACGAACTGGCAAACCGTGGCGTGAGGGTCATCGTGGCGGGACTCGACATGGACTACAAGGGCGTGCCCTTCGGCCCGATTCCGGCACTGTGCGCCATTGCCGACGACGTAACAAAGGTCCATGCCATCTGCGTGAAGTGCGGTGCGCTGGCATACGTGAGCCATCGGCTCGTGGCAAACGACAAGCGGGTGCTGTTAGGCGAAACCGAAGAATACGAGCCGCTATGCAGGGATTGTTATCGCAAAGCGGAAGAGGAGAAGAAGGAAAAGTAATAAGAAAAGCCCCCTCCGACTCCCCCAAGGGGGAGAGCATATATTACCTTTCTTAATTTCATATCCTTATACGATTAAGGTCCTTCCCCCTTGGGGAGGCCAGATGGGGGATATTATAAACATTAAGCTTTCAACTTTCATCTTTTATCATAATGGAACAGAAAATCACTTTCGACAAATTCATCCGTTGGACATTCATCGGCCTCATCGTATTAGCAGTATTCTTCATAACGAAGTCGCTGAGCAGCGTACTCATTCCCTTTTTCGTAGCATGGCTGTTCGCCTACCTACTCTACCCTATCGTTAAGTTCGTGCAATACAAGATGCACGTTCCCACGCGCGCGCTGTCTATTATAATAACTCTGATATTCGTAACAGCCATCCTGTCCGGCATATTCTATCTCATCATCCCGCCGATGATAGGACAGTTTGAGAGGCTGAGCCATATAACTATAAAGTATATACAGCATAGTTCACAGGCCACCGACATTACGAAACACGTGCAGCAATGGCTGATAGAAAACCGTGAGGCAATAGAGAAATTCTTCAAGAGCAAAGACTTCACCGATGCTATGAGAACCGTAATGCCGAAGGTTTTCAGCGTTGTCGGGCAGACGGCAAACATCATTATCAGCATCGTGGCATCGTGTATCACCCTGCTTTATATGTTCTTCATACTCCTTGATTACGAATACCTCACCAACAGTTGGATAAAAATATTCCCGAAGAAGGTGCGTCCGTTCTGGAGCGAGGTGGCGAAAGACGTGGAGCGCGAGCTTAACAACTACATCCGCGGACAGAGTCTCGTGGCTCTCTGCATGGGAATAATGTTCTGCATCGGCTTCACCATCATCGACTTTCCAATGGCGATAGGCCTCGGAATCCTCATCGGAATATTAGACCTCGTGCCTTATCTACACACATTCGCGCTCATACCGACCGCTTTCCTTGCGCTGCTCGAAGCCGCCGACACGGGCCAGAACTTCTGGATGATATTCGGACTTGCGGTTCTCGTGTTCATCATCGTGCAGATTATTACCGACATGGTAATAACTCCGCGCATCATGGGCAAGGCTATGGGCCTCAACCCGGCAATTCTGTTGCTCAGTCTTTCGGTATGGGGCGCGCTCTTGGGCTTCATCGGACTGATTATCGCCCTGCCTCTCACAACGCTCATCATCGCCTATTGGCAGCGGTATGTTACGAAGGAACAGGAAACGCCCACACAACTTCCCCAAGTGTAATGGCGCAGATATAAAAAAGAAGAGAAAACAAAGTCGATAATGAATAACGAAATACAATTTCTTTTATATAGCCTTCCCGACGAAGAGGGAAAAGTACAGGTAGTCATAAAAGACGAGACGATTTGGTGTACACAAAAAGCTATGGCACAGCTTTTTGGCATTAACAAATCCGGCATTAGCCGTCATATCGCTAATATATATAAAGAAGGAGAACTCCGGCAAGACATGACAGTTGCAAAAATTGCAACTGTCGTGAATCGGGGAATAAGGGGAGAAGTTGAAGAACTAATTGACTTCTATAATCTTGACGCAATCATCTCCGTCGGCTACCGTGTTTCGTCTCCCAAAGCAACAAAGTTTCGCCAGTGGGCAACAAAGATTCTCAACGAATATATAAAGAAAGGATTTGTACTTGATGATGAACGGCTGAAACAGGGAACGGCCGTATTCGGAAAGGATTACTTCCGTGAATTGCTCGAAAGGATTCGTTCCATCCGTAGTAGCGAGCGCCGTATATGGCAACAGATTACAGATATATACGCAGAGTGTAGTACCGACTATGACAAGAACTCACCCACGACACGCGATTTCTATGCCATGATACAAAACCGCTTCCATTATGCCATAACAGGACAGACGGCAGCAGAAATCATATACACAAATGCTGACCACACAAAAGAACACATGGGACTGACCACATGGAAGAATGCGCCTGACGGCCGTATATTGAAATCAGACGTAATAGTAGCCAAGAACTATTTACAGGAAAAGGAGATACGCCGGTTGGAGCGTGCCGTAACTGGTTTCTTCGACTACATCGAAGACCTGATAGAGCGTGAGAACACATTCAATATGTCTCAATTTTCTGAGAGTGTCAATGAGTTTCTCACATTCCGCCGTTATCAGATTCTACCCGACAAAGGGCGAATCTCTGCGACACAAGCTAAGACAAAGGCTGAAAGTGAATATGACATCTTCAACAAAACCCAGCGGATAGACTCTGACTTTGATAAGCAAATCAGAGGATTGTTAGGAAAATAAAAAGGCTATAAAAACAGAAGACGAGCTGATGCTTATGAAAGCTATCAACTCGTCTTTTTATTTATCTACTCGTTAACTGAGAATTAGTCCATCTGTGCAAGTTTATTGTCTGATCCGAGCACCTCAGTGATCTTGTGGCTGTAAAGCTCAATCATAAGGTCGCGTGCAGGACCGCAATACTTACGTGGGTCGAACTCGCCCGGCTTCTCTGCGAATACCTTGCGTACTGCTGCTGTGAAGGCAAGACGTGAGTCTGAGTCGATGTTAATCTTGCAAACAGCACTCTTAGCTGCCTTGCGGAGCTGCTCCTCAGGAATACCTACTGCGTCTGGCAACTTACCACCGTTCTCGTTGATAATCTTAACATACTCCTGTGGAACAGAAGAAGAACCGTGAAGAACGATTGGGAAGCCCGGCAACTTCTCCATGATAGCATCGAGAACGTCGAATGCCAATGGCGGCGGAACGAGCAAGCCAGTCTTCGGGTCGCGTGTACACTGCTCTGGCTTGAACTTGTATGCACCGTGAGAAGTACCGATAGAGATAGCAAGTGAGTCAACACCAGTCTTTGTTACGAAGTCGATAACCTCCTCCGGCTTTGTATAGCAAGACTCCTCGGCAGATACCTCGTCCTCTACACCTGCGAGAACGCCAAGTTCACCCTCAACAGTAACATCATACTGGTGAGCATATTCAACAACCTTCTTAGTCAAAGCAACGTTCTCATCATAAGGAAGAGAAGAACCGTCAATCATGACTGAAGAGAAGCCCATATCTACACAGCTCTTGCAAAGCTCGAAGCTGTCACCGTGGTCAAGGTGAAGAACAATCTCAGGATGCTTGCATCCGAGTTCCTTTGCATATTCAACAGCACCCTGTGCCATATAGCGAAGCAATGTCTGGTTAGCGTAGTTGCGCGCACCTTTAGATACCTGAAGGATAACCGGAGACTTCAAATCAGAAGAAGCCTTAATGATAGCCTGCAACTGCTCCATGTTGTTGAAGTTGAAAGCTGGGATAGCATAACCGCCATTGATGGCTTTCTTGAACATCTCACGGGTGTTCACCAAGCCTAATTCTTTGTAATTTACCATGATTAATATAATTAATATAATGAATAATACTCAACTGTTACTGAAACTAATGCAAAAGTAACGTTTTCTTTTCTGACTGCCAAACGAACGTGTTTTTTTCCCCGCGCTTATATGACAAAAATTGCTTTACATCTATTCGCAAACCGAGACGTATTACAATTTTGCAAGGCGCAGTTTACAAAAATTATTCAGGCATACCGATTTTCTTTATCCGCGCCTCGAAATTGCCACGGTCGCTGAGAGCCGCATTCTTCACGCGGGCGCGGTAATTATATATGGTATTGACCGAATAATGCAGGAAATAGGCAATCTTTGAACTGTCGTCGATGCCAAGACGGATAAGCGCGAAGATGCGCACCATAGTAGGCAGACTTTCGTTTCCCTGTGTTTCCGGCACACGCTCTTCGGGCTTCAGCATGGCGTTGAACTCTCTGACGAAGTTCGGGAACAGATGCAGGAAAGCCTTGTCGAAATTGGAATAAAGCTCGTTGAGTTCTTTCTCGCGATAATCAGCCGACCGCATCATATCCATGATAGCATTATAGTCACGGTTTTTCAACATCTTGCTGACCGACTTGCGCATACTTTCCATCTTGTCCACATACTGCGAACAAAGTTGCAGGAAGCGGCCGATGTATTCCTCCTTCACCTTGTTAGCCTCGGAAATCTGACGGTTCAGCTGCGAAAGCTGATTGTTCGTATCTTGCAGACGGTTGATAAGAGAAGACATATTGTCATTTGCCGCCAACAGCTTCGAGTTGGACTCACGCAATTTCTGCTGCGATGCGGAAAGGCGCTTGCGCTGCTTGTTCACGTAGAGAAGCGACAGCAACAGCAACACGAACATTATACTGATTGACACAACCAGCATCAACAACAGATGATTGGCCTTATCGGTTTCCTCCTGATATTTTCTGTCGACGGTAGAGAGTACCGGCGAAACCTGCCAACTGCGCACACGGGTGCCGAAGTTCTTAGCGCATTCCCATGCAAAATTGATATAACGGTGTGAGCGTTCCAAATCGCCTTCACTCATGAGAAGATTGGCCAGCTCCCACATAGAACCCTGATCCATGACGGCATTCTGAATGTCGGCGATGGCAGACTTCACCAGCCACGACTTGCCTTGCTCCAGATCGCCCGCCAACTTGTAGTCGAGATAGCGATAGAAGGCCACGATGGCAAAATTGCGCGAATACTCGTCGCATCCTTTCAGGCGCAGGTTGTTAATCTGCAAAGCCTTGCCTAAATCATTTTTCTCGCTCAGCACAATCTCCTTGCCCTGCAAATAAGTGTCACTATTGGCATCGAGGGTGGCAAACATCAGTTTGCGGTATTCCTCGCGCTTCTTATAATAAAGTTCGCTAAAATCTTTCAATTTCGTGTAATATGCCAACTCGCCATACACGTGGACGTATGCCGTATAGTATTCGCCAAGCACCTCGCGTGATGCCCCCACCGTATCGACCTTCTCCAATATATCCACTGCCTCGTTATACATACCCGTTGACGAGCATTGGAAGGCGAGCCTCACCCTACTCAGATTTTCTTTTGTCTTGTCATCAAGTTGCACGGCCAGCTCTATACATTTATTTATATAGCATATTGCCGAGTCGTTATTGAAAGCCTTGTACTCTTCATATAGTTTCATCGCCAGTTCATAACGGCGTGCGAGTCCTCTGCTGTCCTCGAATTGCTGGCGAAGGCGTGCTTTTCGCTTCTCCGATATTTCCCGGTAGTCGTCCAATTTGGCTATCACGCTATCGAGGGTATTGTACAATTTGGCAAGTTCTACCGATTCGCCATAAACCGACACAATCCCTAAGAATAAGATACAGACAAGAGTTAATATTCGTTTCATAAAATACGGCTAACTGATTGTTTCGTACAAAAGTAACCAAAAATATTTGAAAAAAGAAAATAATCAGTGTTTTTTTAGGACAAAGGAGGTCTTGAAGTGGAAGTATTGCAACCTGACAAGGGCTCTCTTGCATTCTGTTTGTCATGCGACGACAATATGGCCGCAGTACGTTCATAAAAAATTTACGCGAAAATTTCTTTCAAAAGTGGCACTTTCAGAAGAAATTTTCGCGTAAATTTTAAGCCGTCCGTATATCGCTGATTATCAAAGAGATACGAAACGGAGCGCAATATGACTTATTTTAGAACCTCAAACAGATGGTTCTCCCCTCCATTAAGGAGTTGGATGGGGCATATTTACTTCAGCGTAAACTTCACTTTCGACGTGATATTGTCGGAAGCGTTACCTATGTGAGCCTCAAACTCGCCCGGCTCGGCTACCCATGTGGCGGCCTTGTCGTCGTAATAGCTCAGCGCGTCCTTGCCGATGGTGATTGTTACGTCGCGTGTCTCACCCGGTGCAAGAGCCACTTTCTTGAAGCCTTTCAGCTCCTTCAGCGGACGGACAAGCGATGACTTGAGGTCGCTGACATAGAGCTGGACGACTTCCGCACCGGCACGTTTGCCTGTGTTTGTCACGCTAACGGTGAAGCTGATGCTGTCGTTGGCTGCCATTTCGGCCTTATCGGCCTTTGCCTTGCCCAACTTGAAGGTGGTGTAGCTCAGTCCGTAACCGAACGGGAAGAGTGGCTTAACCTTGTTCTTCTCTGTCCAACGATAGCCCACGAAGATGTCTTCCTTATACTCTTCGTCGATGATTTTTTCGCTCTCGCGCCATGTTCCGGGATAGCTTCCTGTGGCATGAGCACCGCAATCCTCCAACTTGGCATACCATGTGAACGGCATCTTGCCCGAAGGATTAGCCTTGCCTGTAAGCACATCGGCTATGGCATGACCGCCCTCTGAGCCGAGGAACCAAGCCTGAACGATGGCTGGCACTTTGTTCTTCCACGGCAAAGCGATGGCATTACCCGAAATGCAGACGAAGACGATGTTCTTGTTGACCTTCAACAAGGCTTCCATCAGCTCGTTCTGAGCGTATGGCATATCCATGCTCTTGCGGTCGTGGCCCTCGCAATCCTGAAAGTCGCTCTTGTTGAGACCGCCCACATAGATTACGTAATCAGCACCTTTTGCTTTCTCTACAGCCTCATTGATAAGTTCTTCTTTCGACCGGCTATCTTTCAAATCACGGCCAACGACTACGCCGTTGTAGCTCTGGTTGATGTCTCCAACGTAGCCACGCGCATAGTCGCAGGTTGCGCCAACGGCCTTGCAAGCCTCTTCAATGCCTTCGAGCGGCAGCACCTCTTTCTGTACTTTCAATGAGGAAGAGCCTCCGCCGACAGTCATCATCTTGATGGCGTTCTCACCAACGACAAGCACACGCTTGCCCTTGCTGAGGTTAAGGGGCAAAATACGCGAAGCCGATTCTGCATTCTTCACTCTTCGCTCTTCATTTTTCAGCAGCACGATGCCTTCACAAGCTATCTCGCGTGCTGTTTCGTAATGGCTTTCTGAGCAAAGGAAGCCCTGAGCGCGGTCTCGGTTCATCGTGGTACGATAGAAAAGACGCAGTATGCGACGCACTTTCTCGTTAAGTTCCTTCTCCGTAAGCTTTCCTTCCTTTATCAGCTTTTTGTATGGTTCGGCAAGATAGTAGTTGTCGTATGCGTTGGTTGCGCCCATAGTCAGGCCATCTGTCCATGTACCAAACTCCATGTCGAGACCATACTTCACGGCCTCTTCGGTGTCGTGAGTGCCACCCCAGTCTGACACGACTACGCCGTCATATCCCCAGTCGCCTTTCAGTATCTTGTTGAGCATGATCTCATTGTGGCAGTTGTGCTGGTTCTTGTAGAGGTTATAAGCACCCATAATGCCCCAAGTCTTGCCTTCGATAACGGCAGCCTTGAACGCAGGCAGATAGATTTCGTGCAGTGCGCGGTCGCTCACAATGACGTTCACCTGATGGCGGTATTCTTCATCGTTGTTCAGCGCATAGTGCTTCACACAAGCCGAGGTTCCCGTGCTCTGCAATCCCTGGATGTATGGCACCACCATACGGCTTGCTAAGTACGGGTCTTCGCCCATATATTCGAAGTTGCGGCCGTTGAGCGGGGTTCTGTAGATGTTCACTCCCGGGCCTAACATCATGTCTTTGCCACGGTAGATGGCTTCCTCTCCGAGTGCCACGCCATAGTTGCGTGAGAGCTGCGGATTCCATGACGCTGCCAAACAGGTGAGTGCGGGGAATGCCACGCACGAGTCGTTGGTCTGACCGGCCTGCTCCCATTCGTCCCAAAGCACGTCGGGACGCACTCCGTGAGGGCCGTCGTCGGTCCAGAAATCAGGGAATCCGAGACGCTTGACACCCGATGACGAGAACTTGCTCTGCGCATGAATGACGGCAATTTTCTCATCCAAAGTCATTCGTGAGAGAGCATCTTCCACACGTTGCTCCACTGGTTTGCTCGCATCGAGATATACGGGCAGTGCCTTTTGAGCACCGGCTGCCGTCGCCATTCCTATGGCAAACAGGGCTGCAAAAAATGTTTTCTTCATAATATCCTATATACTTTATGTTATTTTGTTTCTTTTGTTTTATGTTTTCCTCATTCCTCACACTTCAATCCCATACTCTTTATATACCCAGCCTGCGGTTTGCAGTTCTCGAATTTGCTATTCTCAACAAACTGCATGAGAATCTGACGCGCTGTCATCTGGTCGGGACGGGCCTCGCGGAACTCCTTGAACGTGCCGCGTGGAGTCTCGGAATACTTCACGACGATGCTGTCCCAGTCGGCCGGACGCTGTATGGCATTCATGCAGGAGCCGTCGACTTTCTTGTATGGCCAAAAGGTGTAGCCGATGTTATTGTCCTTCATCACCTGCACGAACTGCGCCTGCCACTCGTCGGTGTTGTGCCCTATCTCGCCCATATACATCGGCAGACCGGTCTTGTCGCGAAAGTCAATGTAGTCTTTGATGGCCGGAGCGGAAGCGTCGCCGCCGTAACGGTGACAGGTGTACATGATGTTCTTGTCGAATTTCCAGTCCGTGAACATGAAGAAATCGCTGTTCCAGCGTGCTCCTCCAAGCAGTATCACGTGATTGGCGTCCACCTCGCGGATGGCTCTTGTGGCACGTTTATACAGTGGTTCGAGTTTTTTGTTAAGCTCGTCCTTGTTCTCAAAGTAATGGGCTATCGGCTCGTTCATCAGTTCATAGCCGAGTATCACCGGCTCGTCGGCATAACGGCGCGCTATCTTCTGCCACACTTCGCAGAACAACTGCTGGCAGGTCTCGCTCTCGAAGAGCCACGGATAGCCATGTCCGTTGTCAATATTGTCGCCAGTCTGTCCGCCCGGACAATCGTGCATATCGAGAATCAGATACAGGTTGTTGTCCCTGCACCAGTTCACCACGCTGTCCATACGCGCGAAACCGTCCTGCGAGGCGGTCAGTCCCATATAGTCCTCGTCGGTGAAGAGCTTATAGTTGAACGGCAGGCGTATGGTGTTCGCGCCTGTTCCGGCAATGAACTCCACGTCCTTGCGGGTGATGTAGTTGTCCTTGAAGGCCTTCCAGAACTCGGCGGTGAAGTCCGGTCCCACCATCTGCGAGAGCATATCATTAATCATCCATTCGCAGTTGGTTCTCTGGAAACCGAACATATATCCCTCGGGATTGAGCCAGTTGCCGAGGTTTGTACCTACGATAAACAACTTCTCACCATTCGGCTTGACAAGATTCACGCCATCCACCTTTACAAACTTTCCCTTTTCTTTCTTTGCAGCACACACCGCCGTCATCCCGACAAGCAACAATGCAATGAATAGTAGTTTCTTTTTCATCATTATAAGTTAGTTATTATTGTTATGATTGTATGTTATCCGTTTAACAGTAGCCGGCTACACCTTATTATATAAGGTCTGCTCTCTTCGCTTACATTCTGTCAGATCTCTCCCCCGTGGGGGAGCCGGAGGGGGCTATTTCTGGAATACTCTCACATAGTCCACTTCCATAGTCACGGGCAACGCGCTCTCGTCAACTCCCTGCGAGCCGCCCCAGTCGCCACCCCACGCGAGGTTCAGGATAACATAGAACGGGTCATCGTATGGCCAATCGTCGCGTCCGAGTCCGCGGTTGTTGTAAGTCAACTGCACCTTACCGTCAACGAAGGTTGTGATTTTATCGTGCGTCCACTCTATCGCGTACTTGTGGAACTCACCTTCCGCACCGGGACAGTGCATCTCATGAGTCACCTGCGTACCGTTGGAATGCACATGAGCATTAGCGTGCAGGCTCGAAGACACATAGTCGGGATGATAACCCACCTCTTCCATGATGTCTATCTCGCCGTCGGCAGGCCATGAACGGAAGTTTACCGGCATCATCCAGAACGCGGGCCATGTGCCTTTGCCCTTCGGCAACTTGATGGAAGCCTCTATATAGCCGTATGTCCAGCCTTCTTTCACCTTAGCATACACGCGGCCGGAATATATCTTGCCGTCCGAACCCTTGAAGCAGTTGATGTGCAGGCGGCCGTCTACAAGCTCCGTAACACGCTTGCCGTCAGCCTGACCGTTCACGTATGTCTGCAGTTCATGGTTCACCCAACCGGCATTCTGCACCTCGTGCGTCCAGTCCTTACTGTTCAGCGTCGTGCCCTCATTGAACTCATCGTGCCATACGAGGTGATAGCCCGCAGGAGTCTCGATGTTCGCATCCTCTGCAGAGTTCTGTATCACGGTGATTGTTACCTTCTCCGCACCGCTCATCACATCTATAGAACCTGTTCTTGAGGCCATCGCGGTGTTTACATCTGTCTTTATCCTTACAGCCGGCCCGTCAGTAGAAAAGCCTGTTGTTACCCCGTTAACGATATCCGCAGATATCCAACTGTCATTTGACTTTACGGTGAAATCCTTAGACGCATTGATGCCGACAAGAATTGTTTCGCCTGTCGAAACAGAATATATCGTAGACTTTTCTACTTGCATGGGAACTGCCTGCATAACAGGTATTGTAACTCTCTTAGCACCAGACTTCACCACAACAGAACCGCTACGAGATTCCGTTCCTGTGTTTGCGGCAACCGTCACTGCCACCGTTCCCTGAGTACTCGTAGAGCCGGAGACATTGACCTTTATCCAGTCCTTACTGTTGTCATCGGCGTATGCCGTCCATTCGCCACGGCTGCAGTCCACGCTGACGCTATAAGTACCGCCGACTACCGAGGCATCAATCTTATCAGGCGAGCAGGTCAGCGTTATATCACTACCCTGCCCTGTGCCATCACTATCGTCACTGCTGCAAGATATGAAAAGCAGCAGAGAAAGAAATAATACAATACTAATATTCTTCATTTGATATTTATTTTAATAATTAGAAGCGACACTTCTCAAAACAGAAGCCCAAGCCGTAAGCAAAGCAGAATTGTCTACACCTATTGTTATGACTTGTCCTGTCGCCACGGTATTTGTTGCACTATACTGCCGTGTCTGGGGAACGCTAAACAGGCTGTCTTTATTTATCAGGATATCATTCTCAACTACATAATAACCGTCTATCTCTATCATGTCGGTAGTGTCCAAACCCATTGAAAGAATCCTGTTCTTAGCCTGTTCAAGAACCGTTTCTGTATTATCTACAGAACCATCAACAAACCCATCTACATCATTACTACAAGAAGATACAGCAGTCAAAGACACTGAAAAAAGGAAATAAGAAATAAAGTTTTTCATAATACTTAAATTTATATTTATTCCTTTAATAAAGGAATTGGGGGCTAAAAAGTCCCCAATTCCATATTTACAAAAAGAATCATGATTATTCTCTATGCTTCTGAAGGATAATATTACTGATTGTAATCTCTGTATTAGCAGGATTACCGCCAAAATCAAAGAACAGCTTCATAGAAGAACAAGGTCTTGGCAACTTAACTTTTGTCTGGAAAAATCTTAATTCTCCACCAGCAACAAGAGATTTTGAATCATCTGCGAAGAAGAAATTATCATCATCTTCTGCATCCGTGAGTTTAATCATTGGCTTAAACTCATTATTAGATTCTATAATTGCCAAGAAATCATACTCCTCGTCAACATCATCAATAGCCAAATCAAGTTGGAACGGAACTTGCGCCTGCCAACGTTCAAAAGTAGCTTCTGGCAACTTGATCGTAATTTTACCATCACTAACTGTTACATTAGGGTCTGCTATCTGTGACCAACCCGGTGCGTAGTAGCCTGCTATCTGCTGAGGATTAGCAGTCTTCCAAAGATTATCATTACTGTTCACATCTACCCATACAGGCTCTGGCTCACCTTTCTCTGGTGCTTCAATATCATTGTCGGATGATTTCATGAAAGTAATGTTCTCAACAACGACCTCTGTATTCTCAGCATTGCCACCGAAGTCAAAGAACAGTTTCAGGTTATCTATACTGCGACTTGGCATACCTGTCATGTAGAAACATATAGGCTCGCCTGCCTTTAACGCCTGTTTTTCTGCAAAATAGAAATCATTATCATCATTAGGATTGGTAAACTTAATGGTTACACCCGGATGGTCCTTTGTAGATGTCAATATCACAGAAAAGTCATAAGTGTCATCACTTGCAACAGTTGAGATATTTGTCTCAAACGGAACCTGGCACTGCCACTGATCCGTAGTTGCTGCCGGCAATGTAACAGTAAAGTCATTTCCACTCATTGATACTGCCGGATCTGCTATCTGTGACCAGCCTGGAGCATAATAGCCTGCTGCCTGTGTAACGGTAGCATTCTTGAAAAGGTTCTTGTCGCTTGCTGCATCAAAGCCACCAAAACCATTCATCTTAGTTTTATCAATAGTAAACTCTTTTACAATAGAGCCATCACTAACACCGTTAGCATTCTTTACTTTACACTCCACGGTATAAGTACCAGCCTTACGGTAATATTTTTTTGTTGTAAAATCTCCACCAGCATAATTTCCATCAATAATCCAAACAGGAGATACACCTGCACTTGATTTAAAATTGAAGTAAGCAGTGTTAGTCTCTTGGTCTACTGTCACCGTTACATTATTTTCATAAATAGCAGCTTCTGGTATATCACCATTGGGGCTACTGTGATCATCGGGAGAGCAAGATACAAATGTAATAGCACCTAATGCTGCGCAACCTATAAGATTAAATATTTTGTTCATTGTTATTTTCTATTTATTGGAGCAGGAGTGTGAAAATTTTCCAACAAATTCGCGTCTCCTACCCCATAGGTTATTTATTTACTGGAAATAATTTTCATTCTGTTTCAGAGTACCCTGAGCTGCAGAAAGTTCAACAGAACTGATAGGAATGTACTTTTTATTCTTTGTCCACGAGTTCAGGCGTGCCATATCACCTTTATCGTTAACAGGTTCCTTGTCGGCTACAAGATTGATTGATGCCTTTTGTGAAACGCCTGCAACATCTTCCATACGCACAAGATCCCAATAACGCTTGCCTTCGCCAAGAAACTCGTGACGGCGCTCGGTAAGAATATTATCAAGTGTTGGCTCTACCTCGGAAACAAGTCCAGCCCGCTGACGCACACGAGTGATATAACTCTTTGCAAGTCCCAAATCTCCATTTGTACGAACAAGCAACTCTGCTGCATTCAACAAAGTCTCGGCAAAACGATATATGCGGAAGTTGTCGTTCCAGCGGCACTGGTCAGATCCGCCAGTTCCGTCTGCCACATGAGAATAGCGCGGCAAATACTTATTCATAAAAAGATTAGTCTGTTGCCAGCGTCCTGTTGGGTTAAGCGGAGCATCATCAAGCAGAGTTACAGCACCACGTTCATCGTTACTTGCATAGAAATCGCGACAATGAGCACGTGGGATGAATGTACCCCAACCATTATTTGCAACATCACCATCAGAAGCAACACCTCCGTCAGGACCAAGACACTGTGGCATGAATGTTCCTCCAATACCACCCTCATTACCATAAGCACGCTCGCAGAGTGGACCATCAGTATAGTTAATCTCAAAGATTGACTCATCACACCACTCTCCGTTAGGACTCCAAAGATCAGCAAACGAAGGATTCAAATCATAAGGACCGCTAATGATTTCTTGCATATAACGGAGAGCTGCCGGGAAGCGTGTGGCATCGTTCTGATACATTACCAACTCTGCAAAAACCATATAGGCTGTAGCTTGTGTAGCATGCCCCTCCTCACCACTCGCCGCCTTCATAGGCAACACATTCATATCTATGGCAGCCTGCAAATCAGTTATTATTTGCTCGTATGCATCATCCGGAGCAGACTGTTCTACTACATCCGCTGCTGTAAGAGGTGTCGTGAAATAAGGTATGTTTCCATACCATTTCCATACAACTGTGTAATAGTAAGCACGTAACACTTTAGACTCAGCAATTATTTTATTCGCGAAAGACTCAGATATGGTTCCGTCCGCTAAACTATTCTCAGCAGACTGTATCGCCTCATTACAAGCCTTGATTCCATCGTAGCTTACAGTCCAAAAGTTTGAAAGTGTCAATGCAGATGTTAAATTATAGCTGGCAGCATTATGCCAAACCTCCTGGTCGGTTATGCTCGCTGCACCTACAAGCATATCATCACCAAGCATATCACTCCAGTTCAGTTGTCCGAACATGGCACCATTGTAGTCGTATGTATGCAAAGGCACATAAGCGGCCACAAGCTGTTCTGTTATATGCTCCTCTGTTTTGAAGTACTCATCAGCCGGAGCTTTTGTTTCAGGATTCTGCTCAAGGAAGCTGTCAGAGCAACTTGTAACTGTCATTCCCACGAAAAGCAGACTAACGGCTAAAATATTATTGATTTTCATAATCTTATGCTGTTTTTACATTATAAACTTTTATTAGAAACCGATGTTGAAGCCAATGGTCCATGTACGTGCTTGAGGATAACATCCCCAGTCTACACCAAGAGAAGTTCCGCCAGAAGATATTTCCGGATCGTATCCGTGATACTTAGTGAAAGTAATCAAGTTTTCTGCCATCACATAGAAGCGAAGGCTGTCAACGAAAAATTTCCTTGTGATATTCTGCGGAAGAGTGTATCCCAAGCTGATGTTCTTCAGACGTAAATAACTAGCATCGTTAACATACATATCAGAAGATACAAGATTTGTTGTGTTGCCGAATACAAAACGTGGAACAGAATTTGAAGTACCCTCACCAGTCCAACGGTCGAGCATCCAAGAAGGAAGATTCTGTCCCGTCTTGTCCACACGCATGGTGGCATCAAAAATATCATTACCTGCAGTTCCTTGCCAGAACATCATAAAGTCGAAACCTTTCCACTCTGCATTGAAGTTAAGACCGAATGTCCAATCCGGCATACCCTTACCAATCTTTGTCTTATCGTTATCGTCAATCTTACCATCATTATTTACATCTACGAAACGGAAATCACCAGGCTTGGCATCAGGCTGTATCATATTTCCATCTGCATTAACATAAGCTTTTACCTCATCTTCATTCTGGAAGATACCGGCTGTTTTTCTTCCATAGAAATAAGGCCAAGGCTGTCCGTTCTCCGCACGAGTGAATGTACCTACGCCCATAAGACTTTCATATTCCATTGTACCAGTTGCATTACCGAGTTTTACAAGCTCATTCTTCAAATAAGCCGCATTTGCCTTTACAGCGAACTTAGCATCTGCGACACGCCACTTGTAACCGAGTTCGAACTCAACACCTGAGTTTTTCATCTCACCGACATTAGCAGTAGGCTTATTTGTTGAGATGTAATCAGGAACAGGGTTAGCCATCAACATTCCGTTGGTCTTCTTTACATAATAGTCAGCAGAGAATGTCAACGCATTGCCGAAGAAACCGAAGTCAAAGCCAAGGTCAGTCTGTACACTCTCCTCCCATTTCAAATCAGGGTTAGCCAAACCGTCAACACGTGTACCGATATTCTTTATTGGATCTTTTCCGAAGATTGCACTGTTAGCACCTGTATTTGTTGTGTAAACAGCATAACCAAAGTTACCGATATTCTCATTACCATTCTTACCCCAACTGAAACGAATCTTGAAATTACTCAACCAGTCCTTAGTATTCTGCATGAATGCCTCGTTCATTACATTCCAACCCAAAGAGAAAGAAGGGAATGTAGCATAGTGATTGTTTGAACCGAAACGAGAAGAACCGTCACGACGGATAGTAGCCTGAAGCATATAACGCTCATCATAGTTATATGTAGCACGGGCAAACATAGATGCCAATGTAGCTACATCCCAAGGACCAGCACCTGCACCGACTTCACCTTCACCACTACCTGTAGCATAATCAACCCACGGATGATTATAGTCTACGAGATAATTCTTACTTGCAGAAATTCCAAAACCTGTAGATTTCTTTGCAGACTGGCCCAACACAACACTTACGTCATGCTTGCCAAAGGTCTTTGCCCATGAGAGAACATTCTCTATCTGCCATACTGTACCACGATTGCTCCATGAGTTTGCGCCGTCTTTGCCACCCCAATTGTAAGAAGCAGTAAGATAGAAAGGTACTGTATATCCACGGTCTACACCTCTATAGATAACATCAGCGCCATAAGATATACGGTACTTGAATCCATAACCCAAAGACAAGTCAGCAGCGAAGTTTGCTGTGTAGTCATGTACCCATGTTTCCGGAGAGATACATGGAACATCAAGGAACGCTACCGGGTTCATCTGGTTATCATAGTCTGATCCTGGAACCATATACAGATTACCGTTACCATCATATTGTGGCACATAGTTTTGCAATGTATTATATCCTGCCAATACAGACGCTATTTCGTCACCGCTATAAGTAATCGGAAGTGTTGGGGCAAGGGACAAAGCAGAGTTAAGAAGACCATGACTTCTTGTATTTGGGTTAATTTCACGCTGTTTGCTTCTTGTGTAAGAAAGATTTACAGTAATATCTAATTTATTCAACCAGTCACGTTCTTTTGTAGCATCAAAAAGAGTGTATCTTGTATTTGAGCGCATTGTCAAACGCTTATAATTTGACTTATCATAGTTACCGCCAACTATTCCTTCCTGATCAAAATAACCAAGAGAAAGATAATAATTAACCTTATCAGATGCGCCACTTACAGACACCTCATGATTCATTACAGGAGCATTATCGTTAAATATAGCATCCTGCCAATCTGTTCCAGCACCCAAAGAATATGGATCACTATACTTAGGAGCCTGACCGCTGTTAATAAGACCTTCGTTCATCATGACTGCATAATCTGTAGCATTTAGCACATCACGTTTTTTCCACTTAGTCTGCCAGCCGAATGAGGCGCTGTAATTTACCTTCACCGAACCCATTTTACCGGTCTTAGTCGTAACGAGGATTACACCATTAGCTGCACGTGCACCATAGATAGCACCCGAAGCGGCATCCTTCAATACTTCTATAGATTCGATATCGCTAGGATTGATATTCTCAATACCACTTTCACACGGCATACCATCAACTATGTAAAGAGGGTCACTGTTATTTACAGTACCAATACCACGTACACGGATTTGTGAACCTGCTCCAGGAGCACCAGATGCAGAGGTAACAGTTACACCGGCAGCGAGTCCTTTCAACGCATTATCCACACGTACAGGAGCTTTACCTGCCAAGTCGTCTGCGCTCACCTTTGCGATAGAGGCTGTTACCACCGACTTTTTTTGCACACCGTAACCGATAACGACAACGTCGCTGAGGGTCTTGGAATCCTCTTCGAGGACAATGCGCATATTGTTTGAAACCTTAGTCTCGTAGTTCTTATATCCGATATAAGAAATTACGAGCGTTGAGCCGGGCTCTACAGACACAGTAAACTTACCGTCAAGGTCTGTAATAGCACCTGATGTAGTGCCTTTCTGAATAACAGAAGCACCAATTACCGGTTCGCCTCCTCCGTCAACAACAACACCAGAGTATTGCTGTTTCTGGGCAAAGGCGGTCATCGACACGAAGAATGTCAACAACAAGATTAGAAATCTACCTTTCTTCATAGTTTTTTGTTATTTGTTAATAAAAAGTTAGTATATAATTTTAATTCTCTAAATCAATCGTCAAAAGCAGTCTTACACATTATTATATATGTTGTTCTGCGGTAGCGTTGTCAGTAGTAGCTCATGGTATCGGCTTCGTTCAGAAGCAAGCGTGGCAATGAGAACTTGTTCTTAGATTGCCGAGTGCAGCTTTTTCTTATGCAAAGAAACTGCAAACGAGGGCAATGAGAGCTTGGTCTTAGATTGCCGAGTGCAGCTTTTTCTTATGCAAAGATAAGCAAAAGGCTCAATGTTTTTTCACACTCCAAATCATAAAGTGGACATTTCCGAACGCAGGAAAGTATTTTACATCTGACTATCAAGCACTTACAGAATGCTAACAAATACAAAAAAGTGGAACATATATAAACCAGAATGGTTCTCAAACCACCTCACAAGGACTACGCCGACAGCTATATTCCAAGTGATTTAATTTGAGTTTTAGTTCAATTTCTGCCCATTTCATCGACAAACGAGCATCAGAACATCTACACTATGAGCAAATATTACGGCTCATCCGATAAATACAGGGGGCAACCTATTTCGGTCGAACAGCATAGTACTATGGCACAATACTCGAGTAATTCGGGCGCAGTACTCAAGTAATTCCGCTCTGATTACTCAAGTAATTCCGGCCTGATTACTCAAGTATTTTGGCTTCAGTACCGGAGTAATCCAGCCTTAAATACTCTGAGCATAGTTTTTTACACACTTTTCGATAATCAAAGATTATGGGGAAATGTCAGGAATTCAATACTTTGTTACGCAACAAATAGGTGGCATTCTGGTTGCGCGCAACGCCCTGCGTAATCTTATAAGAATATGTAACGTCAGTGCCAAGTTCTATTTCAAAGCAATAATTATGGAAGCGCGAGGGATGTTCATCGGCCATCTTTGAGAGTTCCAAGTCGTGAGTAGCCACGACAGCCGTAACCGGTAGTTCAGAGATATGTTGCAGAAAAAGACGTGAACCGTTCAGCTTGTCGAGCGAATTAGTACCCTTCAGAATCTCGTCGAGAATGACAAGCGTGTGATACTGAGTGCGACAGTAGCTTAACAACTGCGAGAGGCGCAGCAGTTCGGCATTGAAATATGAGATGCCGCGGGTGAGGTCATCGGTAGTGCGCATACTCGTGAACAGCGAGAACACCGACACCCGCAAGGAATCGGCAAACACCGGCATACCGTTCATCGCAAGGACATAGTTTATTCCGACAGCGCGAAGGAAGGTACTCTTGCCCGCCATATTGGCACCTGTTACAATATAATAATGTTGCTCTTCGAAAATGAAGTCGTTGCCCACGGCGCGTTCGCCTAAGAATGGATGGCGCAGAGAACGAGCCTCATACACCATGCGGCCGGAATCTATCACCTCGGCATCGGTGGCGGCGGGCTCGTTATATCGGAAAGTGGACATGGAGACAAGCACATCAACACGGCTCAGGACATCTATCCAGTCTCCTACCATACGGGCGTTGGTCTGCTGCCATTGGCGGAAACGGCAAACGGTGCGGTAATCCGCAAGGAAAAAAGTATTGGTGAGCAGCAGTCCGAGAATGTTGCCACGGCGGTCGAGTGCCTTTAGTATGCTGTCGAGTTCTTTGAAAGCACGTTCTGCACCGTCAAGAGAGTCTGCGAGAGTACGCAAATCGGGATCCCGGAAGTTGGCAGAGCATATCTTTCCCACAAGTGTGGCTACGGGTGTCATCCGGCGATGAAGCACAGAGACGGCCTTGCTTATCTCCCGCAGCGGCCCGGAGCAACACAGCCAAACGGCAAGAAACTGCAAAACAGCCCACAAAAGTGGCAACGAGGCTTCTGCATAACCGCCAACGGACAGGGCAACAAGCAGCCACAAACCGACAACAGCGAGCAAGGCAAGATAACGGACAGATGCAGAGGTAGCTAAGGGAGCAAAGTTCATCACACTGATACGGTCGGCCACGTCACGCAGTTCGCCGGTAGCGATAGTCTGCCCTTGCACCGTAGCGATGAAATCAGCACGCCATTGAGGCATCGCGGCAAGCTCTTTTTGAGGTTTTTCCTTATTTTTTCCCCATTCCATCGAGGCGAAGCTATCAGCAAGCATATCGCTTCCGCCCGTAGTTACGGTGCGGTTGACGCGCTGAAACAAAGAGTCACGGCCGAAAATATCAATATCTGTTGTATAAGGATGTTTCGGGTCGGCATACTCTTCGCCATTCCCGAAACTTGAGAAATCGCCATCCAAATACTTCACTTCGTCCTCATATACAGTCTTCAGGGCATGGAGTTTCTCTATGGAGCGGTCATTCTGCACATAGAAATATCTCACTATAAGATATGCAATCATCGCCACGGCTGCCATCCACAATGTCCATGACGCTCCATCTATAACAGTGTATAGGACAACAAAGCCGACAGCAACGATAAAGGAAAGTATCTCACCGCCCACAAATGCCTGGTTCTTTAGGTTGCGTATAATTATCTGCGACTGCAGCTCCTCTATCTCTGAGCTGTATTGTTGTCTGATTTCTGCCTTATTCAAGCCAATATTATGATTCATTTAAATTATCATTTACAATTCTATCATTCATTCTAAAGTTGCCTTGACTTTATTTCTATATACTTATTTATAACGTCGATGGAAAGATTGGCGGGAGTGGTGAGCAGACTAAGTATGCCATGACGCTTGAGAGTGGAGACAATCAGGCGCTTTTCGGCGGCAAACTTCTCGGCAATAACGTGGCGGTAGTAGTCCTCGGTGGTGGAAGCGTTGGTGGCGATATAGTCCTTCATCTCGGCATCTTCGAAGAAAACGACGAGCAGGCGGTGGCGACTGTTGAGCTGCTGCAAGTAAGAAAGCTGGCGAAGCATGGCCGTCATGCCGGCAAAATTGGTGAAGAGGACGAGCAGACTGCGCTTGGATATATGCTTGTTGACACTGACACAGAGGGCTGAGAAATCAGTCTCGCCAAATGTCGTCTGCTGGGAATAAAGGCTCTCGAGGAGTGTCTGCATCTGTCCCGACCGTCTCCCCGGGGACACGAACGAGTCGGCCGTCTCGGCAAAGGTGAGCAGTCCGGCCTTGTCCTCGCGGTGGATGGCGACATACGAGAGCACCAACGAGGCATTGATGGCATAGTCGAGCAGCGTCATTCCGGCAAAAGCGTGCTGCATGACGCGTCCCTTGTCGATGAGACAGACTATCTGCTGCGAACGCTCATCGCGGTAAACATTCACCATGAGCTGATGGCGACGCGCCGAAGCCTTCCAGTTTATCGCGCGGTATTCGTCGCCCTGCACGTAGTCCTTTATCTGCTCGAACTCAGTATTGTTGCCCGCACGGCGTATTCGCTTTATTCCCAACTCTGTGAGATTATTGCTCGCGGCAAGCAATTCATAGCGGTTTAGCATCAGGTAGGACGGATATACCTTTATATCGGATGGCTCGCCCTGTGTGTAACGACGCTCCACAAGTCCGATAACGGATGATACGAACACGCGGATGCGCCCGAAGCCGTACACTCCCCGGCTCACAGGGCGGAGCATATAGCTGATGGTCTTGCCCTCGCCGCCACGCAAGCGCACACGGAAAGAGACATCGCGCCGCTGGAATATGTACGGAATCTCATCGACGACATCGACCCGCACGGGGAAGGGATAGCTGCTCTCCACACGCAAGCGCACCTCGTTGTCGTCGCCATTGGAGAAGCGTGAGGCACAAGAACGCCCAGCGGTAACGGCCCGTTTGTAATAAAGCAGGCCAATATCAGCCACCACAGCGAGAGCAAGGAGAGCCAAAGCGACCTTGCCCACCACGAACAGCGGTGGAAAAGCATAGCCCATGCCGAGGAGAAGGACTATGACTGTAAGGGCAATATAGAATCTGGTTTTAAGAAACATTACTTCGGCACTTCCACCTTATCTATCAACCGCATGGCTACTTTCAGTGGCGTGAAACCCTCCATCTCGGCCTCGGCGGTGAGGATGAGACGGTGCTGAAGGACGCTCGGCGTAACGAATTTGATATCTTCCGGCGTAACGAAATCGCGGCCCTGCAAGAGCGCGTAGGCCTTAGAGGCACGCAAGATGGCAACGGATGCACGCGGAGATGCACCGAGGAAGACGGCCTTGCTGGCACGTGTCTGCTGCACGATGGCTGCAATGTAGCCCAAAAGGGATTCGTCGACGAACACGCTGCCGAGCAGTGAGCGCATGGTGAGCAGTTCGTCTTTTGTTATTACCGGCTCTATGGTATCGAGATTCACGAGGCGCACGTTCTCATGATGGCGGCGGAGGATGTCCACTTCCTCCTCTAATGTGGGATAATCCATCGTGACCTTAAATAGGAAACGGTCGAGCTGAGCCTCCGGCAGACGGTATGTGCCCTCCTGCTCCACCGGGTTTTGCGTTGCGAGAATGGTATAGACCTCGCCCATAGGATAGGTGGTGCCGTCCACAGACACCTGCCTTTCTTCCATAACTTCGAACAGTGCGGCCTGCGTCTTGGCCGGAGCGCGGTTTATCTCATCGACGAGGACGATGTCGGAGAACACCGGTCCCTCGTGAAAATCGAACTCTGAGGTTTTCATATTGAACACCGTTGTGCCGAGGACATCGCTCGGCATGAGGTCGGGCGTGAACTGTATGCGACTGAAACGTGCATCGACGAGCCGCGACACGAGCCGCGCAAGCAGCGTCTTTGCCACTCCCGGCACCCCTTCGATAAGCACATGACCGTCGGCGAGTATGGCGGTTAGCACTAAGTCGACAGCCTTAGACTGTCCCACTATGACACCGGCTATCCTCTCGCGCAGTGTCTCTATCTTTGCACCGAACGCTTCCAAATCAGTGCGGTTGTTGCTTTGCTCTTCTGTTATCTGCATTTTTCTTCGATTTTATTCATTATATCTATACAATGTCTCATCTGCGCATCGGGCATATTGCCCTCGAACGCCACCGCCACACGCAACTCGTGAAGGTCGGAAAGAACGGATTTCTCATCGATGCCGGTATGCGAGGCTATCATGGCAGCGTTATATTCATCCTCGGACGCATTGCCGATGTCTACCATTATCTCGCGGCGCAAAGTCTCGGAGAAGTACATAAACTTCTTTCTTACGAGTCCGGTGTTGTCGTGTCGCTGGTGGTAGAGCGTACCAATGAGTTTCACGAACTCTAATTCACGGTTCTGCGGCGGTTTGACAACGGGTATGACACGTTGCCGCCGGCGCGCGGTGAAAATGAAATAAAGCAGTATTCCGAACAGGGCGGTATATATAGCCCACCGCAACGGGGGATGATTCAGGAAGAAAGTGAGTGGTGATGTGCCTTTCAGCGAATTGCCTTTGGGCTGCAACAATGACTCGGTGCGTACCACAGGACGGCCGCCTGCCTGAGCCAACACGCGGAAAGCGAATTCCCGACACTCGTCATCAAGCATTCCGTAGTTGGTAAACAGCAGCGGACTGGGGCAGCAAATGAGTTTCCCCTTACCGTATTTCATAGAGATGGCGCATGGCGGAAAGTGTTTGTCTGCCATTAGCTTTTCTCCATATTCAGCAGAATCTTCATCCACCGTAACTTCATCTACGTCATGATTATAGCCTATGACAACCGCAAGGGTGTCAACTTTAGAAACAGGATTCTTCACACGAACATTCCAACCGACAAGAGGATAGGCAACAACGAAGTCGCGCTCAGAATATCGCCGGTCATCGCCTATCCAACGAAGCGTATCCTTCCTGCCACCGTAAAAATCCCGTTTGAAGTTAGGATGATAGTAATAGCTATCAATATTGAAACCGAAAACACTATCAACAAACGCATCATCGACTGTATTTACAAGCAGCAACACATTGTCGCCCCGCTTCAACAGGCTCAGCAGACTATTCTTTTCCACTTTTGAGGGACTGAAGTCTCCGCCTAAAATCATAAAGATCCGGCGCGCGGTGTCCTTATTCTGCAAGAGCTGATAGAAGGTCTTGCCGGTTACGCTATATCCGCCGGGCAGTGAGGCCGCCAACAGCGAGTCGGTAACATAGCACCCGAAAGGCTGCCGGTCATTATGGCTGTAAGTGGGGTTCCACACGAAGTGCGTAGGCATACTCATCTCGACGATGAACACAAACACGAGGAATGCTACAATGCCAATGACAAAAGAGCGGTTCAACTTCATGCGCCGCCTCCTTCCTCGATAGCCCCCTGCAACACCTGCATGGCGGAAACTGTATCTTCCGTAGCCGCATAGTTGCCGTAACGCACACGGACGAACGTGTTGGTGAGCTTGCGGAACTGCGGCATATTAAGTTCCCTGAGATATTGGGTAGGCGTCTTATATATCTGCCAATTAATCTTGTTGTTGTCTGACAGCCACCTGAGTGTTTGCAGATACACCATCCGCGCCGCCTCGTTGTAGTTGCCGAGAGCAAGGGCGCGCGCTATCTCTGCATCGAAATCGATGCCATATATGGTATCCTCCGTCACGGTATATTCCATAGAAGTACGGCCTTCAAATCCGAAAAGTCCGGGTTTGTAGCGGTAAATCAGATAGATAACCAGCACGAACAGAACCACCGCGACACAGGCGAACAACGGGCGCAGGCTGTCGTTGCCGAAGGTATTGCCTATGATTTCATCGATGAAACCGGCAATAACGTCGCCAATCCATTCCAAAAGGCTCTTCTGCGGACCTTGCAATTCTTTGCCGTAGTTGAAAGCCTCATCGCTCCGGAACTGCATCAGGAGCGTGGTGTCGCAAGTGAGGGTGTCTGTCATTGTTTTTTATTAAAGGTGAGAGGTAAGCGGTGAGGGGTGAGAGGTGAGAGAGATGCATTTCTCGCTGAGACTCAGACCAATCTTTCTATTTCGGCCCCTCCCCCTGGGGAGGTCGGGAGGGGCTTTCTTTAGATATTCTCGAAGTTATCAATATCCTCGTCCACCGACACTGAATCCATCTTCTCGGCTGCACTGCCATACTGATAGGCCAATGCCGTAACGCTGAGAGACATGGCGAGATAGGTGCCGAATGTCTGTAGTACGGCAAAGATATAATAAAGGAAGCCGAACCATCCGGCATCTGTAATCTCCGTGTGCGAGCCGTCAACCTCGAATATCGTCTTCACAATCCATACAATATACCACGGTGCCGAACAGATGCCTTGCAGGATGTTGGCAATCAGCCCGACAACGAACATCAGCAGGAACGTGCCGCCCCACGTGTTCCAGCCAAGCCGGAAGGCGCGCTTCACTGTCCCCCATGCGGTATTGTCGTCCTCGAACATACGCACAGGCATGGCCAGTGAGGCAGGCACGCACGCAACAACAAGAGCCACAATGAGCAGGATTGGCAACACCACGGTGATGGCTGTAACGGCAACGAGCACGCCCCAGACAATGAGAAGCCCCACAAGAAGCAGGCCGACACGCAGTCCGCTCCAAAAATTTGCCTTTATCTGCGGAGCCATATCGCGCAAAGTCACGCCCTCGAGACTGTTGTCGTTATCACGATAATAGCGTATCATGGCGTAGATGAACGCTGACATAAGAAGCCCGCCCACTGCCATGAAGAAGATATAGCCGAGATATGAGAATACGAAGGTGATGACTCCGCTGTAATCGCCACCCACAGCTTCAACTTCTTCCATAGCGGAGAGGTTTGTCATACTGCCGAACATACCGTTAAGCGCAAGGGCCTGGACAAGGCTCAAGGGCAGGAACAGATATAGGCAGCACTTTAGCCACAACTTAATATGTCCGGTCAGGAAATCGAACGTGGCTGAGACTTTCTCGCCAAAAGCGCGTTCTTTGTAAAGGGGAATGATTTTCTTGCTCATTGTTTTTGTTGATTTTATTATTTGAGTAATGAGATTTTATGGGATAATTATGGAATTAATGGAATGCATATATAATAAGGTTGTCATGCAGACTTCGGTTTACGGTTTCGCAAATAAGGCAACACCACGAAATAGCCGATGACAAACAGTGCGGACAACGTGATTACCGTAAGGCGGAAAATATCGCCAATATCGGTGTGCCTGGTAACGAAACTCTCGATGAAACCGGCCAATACGAACAGCGGGACGGTGCCTACGACTATCTTCAGTCCGCGTTTCGCACCACGCCGGAACGACACGATGCGCGAGTAAGTGCCGGGAAACAGCCAGCCATTGCCGATAGCCAATCCTGCGGCACCGGCCACAACGATAGACGAGAGTTCGAGTGTGCCGTGGAGCATCACAGCAAGCAGCGACTCGCCGAGCAGTCCATGCTGATAGAAGAAGGTCTCGAACGAGCCGAACATGATACCGTTCTGCAACAGCAGGAAGGCTGGCATGAAGCTCGTGAGTACGCCAGAGACGAAGGCATAGAACGACACTCGTATGTTGTTTATAGTAATTCCGAGGAACATCGAGGTCTCTGCATCGCCGTCATACACAGCCATCGGCGTGCCTTTCTTAATGTTGTCGAGTGTCATATCGACGTAGTAGTCGCCGAGGATAACGCGCGGGAACTCGCTGTCGCCAAGCGTAGAGACGACTCCGATGAGTACGCTCACCATGAAAATGAGAAACGATGCGAGCAACAGACGGCGCGCCTCCCACATCACATCGGGGACCTCGCGGGTCCAGAACGTAATGACGCGACTCCATTTCTCGCGTTTGTTGCGATATATCTCGTTGTGGAGTGCAGATGCGAGATTATTCAGATAGATGGTGATTCGTGAGTTGGGATAGTGCGACCGCGAGAAGGCGAGGTCGGAAGTGAGTTCCACATACGCATCGGCGAGGACATCGGGCGATTGCGCTACAGCGTTGTCCACAACCTCCTCTGTCTCTCTCCAGCGGTCAATATTTCTGCGTATAAACTGTACTTCCTTCATTTTGTCATTTGCAAACTTACATATTTTTTTCGAATATTATATCATTTCATTACGTTTTTATCGCATTTTGCCAATTACTTGTATATTTTTCGTAATTTTGCAACAATACAGCTATTAATCAGAAGGGCTATGGCGGAAACGAATATCATAACAGGACAGTTTGTCTGCATCAACCAGACACCGGCGAGCTTAGGCGACAGAATCATCGCGCGGCTGGCCGACTATGCAATCATCGCTGTCTACAGCATCGGCATCGGCAAGATTATTTCATTGCTGAATCTTGGCAACACCAACGCTGAAGTGCTGTTTGTCATTGCCGTCTATCTGCCGGCGGTGTTCTACACGTTCCTTTGGGAGACGTTCAACAAAGGCCAAACGCCGGGCAAAAGGATAAGAAAGATAAAGGTGGTGAATAAGGACGGGACGACGCCCACCATCGGTTCATTCTTCATGCGATGGCTGTTGTTCGGGCTGGACATTTTCTGCGGCATCGGCTTACTGGTCATTCTGATAAGCAAGAACCACCAGCGCATAGGCGACCTCGCGGCGGGCACAATGGTGATAAAGCTCGACAACTATCATGATATGCAGGTTTCGCTGGATGAGTTCTCCTTCCTTTCCGACAATTACACGCCGGTCTATGAACAGGCGGCTGAGCTTTCGCTCAATCAGGTGGAGATAATCAGGCGCACACTCGCGTCCGACTACGGCCCGGAACGCACCAAACGCATTGACACATTATATAATAAGGTACACTCTCTGCTCGACATTCCATTCGACAACACGCCGAAAGAGAAATTTCTCTACACTCTGATAAGGGACTATCAGCACTTTGCTTTGGAGGAGATTTAGGGGCAACGGATAGCCCGAGAATGCCATTTTCGCGCTATCTGCGCTTAGTCGGAATGGCAAACTCGGTTACTTTGCTGATATTCTTGCCACCATGAAGAACGGAAAGGCAGAAACGGGCACCACCATTGCGTATGTTCTTCTGCGCCTTAACCATCGCGGTATAGCGGATACCACTACCGGGAGCGATGCGTTCCACATGGATGCTCGGACTGATATAGATGCGGCGGTTGTTGTTTGCCTCGACAACGGAGGGCTGCACATCGTAGACGGCTGTCTTGGAATTGTTTCTTATCTCGAAGATTATCTTACCGGTCTCGTCTCCGCTCAGCACTCCATCCTGATTGTCGTCAACAAAACGGGCATTCATAATCTCCAGAGTGGGAGTGTAGTTGTAGCCCGATGCGAGTTCGTCAACGCTCGATGTAGCCGGCATCGTGGTCGTAGGCACGCCTGCGCTGTAATTGCCTGTATAATCAGAACTATGGAAATCATAGAGGCGGTCGTCTCCGCTGCCAGTCTCGTCCACTACCACGTCAGGGGAATAATATGTGTCATTGCCGCCATCATACTGATAACCATCACGTTGCGCGCGGCGTTCCTGTACGCGCTCATAATGCTCATGCACCTCGTCGGCAGCCTTTTGGTCGGCCTGCGCACCGATAGCCGCACCGACAGCCGCGCCACCTGCCATACCGATGATTGTCCCGAGGTCTGACCCGCGCGGTCCGCCGGCGATTCCTCCGATAGCCGATCCGAGAATAGCTCCGAGTCCGCTGCCAGCGTATGCGCCGCTACCAGTGTATGTTCCGCAACTGCTGAGCATCATCAACGCCCCCACAGAGATTATCAAATACTTCTTCATAACGTTCGTTGTTTTATGTCTTATTATTTCGGTTCTTACCTCATCGCCTTTCGGCCTATATGCTATGCCGTCATAACCTGAGAGTGAAGCGGCCCGAAAGCATAGCGACCTTATCACCTTACTACGGTACAAAGATACCGTTTTTTATCATAGTCCACATCGTTTTTTTCCTAATTTATATAGGGATTTCCCTAAAGATTGCTACCGTGGCATGAAATCGGCCTCTATACCGGCAATCCAAAAATATCATGAATAATGCAAAAGACCAACGAATTATATACGTATTAGTGATTAGCAGAAATGGCTGCAACCTTATAGAACAAAAGTACAATGCCATAAACACTATGACATTGCGCCTTCACTTTCCGAATCTCCATAAGACTCTATATTTTCGCATACCATACCTTCAAAAATGCCATGGAATCGTGTCCGATGCTTAACACCATCATCAAAATCGCTAAAATTGACGAATCCACATCTTGAGATTTCATTGAACAGCCTTATTAACGAACGGCCGATTGCCCAAGACAAATTGACAGGAACAGCATTTCCGATTTGCTTGTATTGGGCTGACAAAGAGCCACAAAACAGCCAATCATCAGGAAAAGTTTGGATACGCGCATATTCACGGACTGTTAACGGACGTGTTTCAATCGGGTGGCAACGCTCTGTCTGCTTCTGTGCAGGAGCACATGTAAGTGTAAGACTCGGCTCATCCATAGACAGACGCCGAGCCATCCCTGTCTTACCTCCGCCAAGATTATAACTTCCTTTCATATAATCACGTGCAATATCATCCGGAAGATTTCTCCAATCCCCACCTTCTGGAACAAGTTCCATCACCTTTCTCTTAGCTTCCGGATAAATCTGCCCAGGCGACGATGGGACATCACAAGGGAACAGGCTTCCTGCATAAAAAGCATCACGAAGCGTCCTTATTTCTGTAGAGACATCCGGCCACTCATATTTTACGAATGGAGCAATGTCATTCCTGATTGCAATCAGAATCAGACGTTCCCTTTTTTGAGGTACATCATATTGTATTGCACGAAGGATACGAGGTTCAATCAAAGTATAGTCCAACTCTGCTATAACGTCCTTTATTGTTTGCAGCGTCCTCCCTTTATCATGCTCAAAGAGTCCTCTTACATTCTCACAAAGGAAAACCTTAGGCTGTATCTCTTTTACAGCTCTTGCAAGTTCGAAGAATAAGGTTCCTCTTGTTTCCTCAAACCCCAACCGCTTACCCGCATAAGAAAACGCCTGACAAGGGAATCCTCCCGAAAGGAAATCTATCTTGTTTCTATATGGCGTGAAATCTATATCATGAATATCACCTTCTATTACGTTCCAATTTGGGCGATTAAGCCTCAGTGTATCACAAGCATTATGTTCAAACTCATTCAGCAGTACATGACGGAATCCTGCCTTTTCCATACCGAGAGCAAGACCGCCACCTCCTGCAAATAACTCTGCCGATGTATACACCCCCATCGGTTTAGACAGTTTCTCCAAATCCCATCTCGATGTGAGCATTGAATTTATCTCTGGTACATTTGTCAGATCTGATAAATAAAAGAAGATCTTCCCGTCCTTATCTATGTGAACAGGATATTTCCCAGAACGAATCCATGTCTCAACAGTTGCACGGGATACTCCGAGTAAATAGGAAAAATTATTTAAGGAAATTGTACGAGCCGACATATTATTTATTCACAAGTTGTCCAAACCCATCGTATGTCGAGAATGCAAGCATATACAATGCAATCAACAAATCAGAATGTTCTTCTGTAAGTTCCTCATATACTGTATTCTTGAGAGCAAACTCTTCATGATCTTTCACCACATCCTCTATAATGGACGGTAGAGCCATACACAATTTATAAAAAGCCGTCGAATCGCCAAACACAAGTTCATAGAATTTATCCATAGACATCCGCCGAATACGGTTATGAGCGCGTGGTTTCTTATCAAGAGTGATTCTCCATGTCTCGTCTTTCGATTTTTTTGATATCGTCTCTACGAGATAGCATATTGCCTGATCGTCATCAAGTAACTTAGCTTGCATCTTCATATATGTCTTTTGAGAAGAAGCAGAGTTCATAGTATTGTGCTTATTCTTAAGTTCAACATATATATGCTTATCATCATTCTCAACGTCAAAACCTTCTTTTGGCACAACCCACCCATCTCCGGCAAGATTAAACAGATTTTGATGAAAATAGCCTATTCTGTTTGTGTTTGACTTGTCTATCTGTCGAAAACATTCATCGGCGATAGTCTGCCTGACAGTTTTCCCATATACCTTTGTGTCAAAGGTGAGTTTTATCGGGTCGACGAGATTCTCATTAAATTGCGATAAGGTTATCTCACGCCTATAAGACTCAACGGTTTTCTTGACATACTCATAGATATCCGTATCCGAAATAAATCCGAGATTATATTTGTGCATAGCTTAAAATCAAAAGCTCCCACATAAGCTGACAAGCGACCAAACCTTAGCGTCTATAGGGAGTATATTATAATATCTTATTATAGGTTTCTCTTATATGGTACTTTGTCAGCGCAACGCTTTTGATTGCAAAGTTAATGAAAAATTCTCAAACTTCAACGATTGCTCTTAAGTAAATTCCCCATTTATAATATCGCCCAAATAAAAATTTTCCCACAATAGTGTCCTAAATATTCCCAATCCTCACTTCGATATAGGGAAGAAAACAGCCCCGATAATGTAAATTTAATTTTCTATTTTCTTTACATTTTGAATCGTGTCAACTTTTGTTAAATATAGGCTCCGTTACTCATTTTCGATGATTTTCGACCTCAAAAATCCAAACTCAAAACTCAAAAATCGTAACTCAAAATTCTAAAACGGCCTCCGTTAGAAAAAAAACGGGTCGATTTTCACCCAAAATTCACGTCCTAAAAAACACGGGAAAATGGCAAAATTGGTCAATTTAACATTTATTAGCTTGCAACGGAGGCACTTTTAGAGTCCGTTTGAGCCACTTTTGGAGTGCAACGAAGGCTCCGTTGAAGCCCAAAAGTGCCTCCGTTAGAATGCAAAAGTGCCTCCGTTGCAATTTCACGGGACCAAAAACGCCTTCTAAAACGGCTAATTTTAGCAAATTGTCGGATAACCCTTTGACTATCAGACTTTTAACTCAAAATTACCTAAAACGCTGTATTTCGCGATATTTTCGGCCACGGAAAATTTTGTCGGAAATATGTCAATTTTTCAGCACTTATTTTGTAAAATTTTCTGACAATGAAAGCGTTTTTCCTATTTGCTATGAAGTTTCAGTGCATTCCACACTTTTTTGAGAAAAAGAGGCTATCTTTCCTCATCAGAAAAAGAATTTTCTTTATCCTGCCGGTGTATAATCTCGTGTTTTTATATAAATTTATGGTTCATCCGACATTTCGAGTGATAGTATGAATTAAAAAGAAGAAAACCGCTGAA